>LLBY010022665.1_pt1 | contig 10465 bp, 9 predicted proteins | sample 1489401 | NCBI WGS metagenome assembly LLBY01 (sample SAMN04092656, study PRJNA295927) | soil metagenome | biome: Soil prokaryotic community; feature: Bulk soil; isolation source: soil from tomato rhizosphere | host: tomato cultivar Hawaii 7996 | place: South Korea | collected 2011-11-01
ATGTTTGGAGTTCATTTTGAACAATTATATAATATTCCACCACTTGCTGCTAGAATTTTAGGAACTTTAATTATTGACGGTTGTAAATCGGGATTAACCTTTGAAGATTTAGTGGAAAAAATGAAAGCGAGTAAAAGTTCTATTTCTACGAACCTAAATTTACTGCAAAAAATGGAGAAGATAACTTATTTCACAATTGCTGGAGATAGGAAAAAATATTTTAAAGCTGCTCCATTAAGTGATCGACTAAATAATTATTTAAAATTGGTAAACAATGAAAAGATATTAATTGATAAAATAATTAACTACAGGGAAAGAAATATTTCTTGCTCTCAAGAAAAGATAAACTTACAAAATAGTTATGCTTATAAAGACCACATGTTAAAAGCAGAACAACTTTTAATAAATACAATAAATAAGTTTAAAGAAATAGAAGAAAAAAACCAATTAAATAAATAAAATTCTAATATGAAAAAGCAATATATAATGAATGCTATTTTGTTGTCAGCAGCATTTTTTTCATGTAATAATAAAGAAACAGCAAATCAAGCAACTTCAGCAATGCCTTATAAGGTTGTTGAAATTGTAAAATCTAACACAACTTTACTAGCAGAATATCCTGCTACATTAGAAGGAATTACCGATATTGATATTCGTCCTAAAGTAGATGGATATATCGAAAAAATATATGTAGATGAAGGACAAGAAGTTAAAAAAGGACAGTTACTTTTTAAATTAGAAACGCAAACAGCTACACAAGATGCTGGAGCTGCAAAAGCAAGAGTTGATGTAGCACAGGTTGAAGTAAATCGTTTAATTCCTTTAGTAGAAAGAAAAATTATAAGTGATGTCCAATTAGAAACGGCTAAAGCAAATTTAGCTAGTGCAAAAAGTACATACCAAAGTATAGTAGCCAGAATAAACTATGCAACTATTAAAAGTCCAGTAAATGGAATAGTTGGAACGTTGCCTTTTAGATTGGGTAGCTATGTTAGTAGTCAAACAACACAACCATTAACTCGTATATCAGATATAAGCACAGTTTATGCTTATTTTTCAGTGAATGAAAAACAACAACTAGACATAATGATGAATACTGAAGGAAAAACGTTTCAAGAAAAGATTAATAAAATGCCATCTGTTAACTTGATTTTAAGTAATGGAACTCAATATGAACAAGTTGGCAAAATCGAAACATTTAGTGGTCAAGCCAATACACAAACAGGATCATTTAATGTAAGAGCAAGTTTTCCTAATAGCAATAAGTTATTACGTTCTGGAGGAAGTGGAACGATACAAATTCCAACAGATTTAAAAGACGTTATTTTAATTCCCCAAAATGCAACTTTAGAATTACAAGATAAACGTATTGCACTTGTTGTGGATAAAGATAATAAAGTAAAAGCAGTTCCTATAGAAGTACGTGCTGTTTCAGGAGGTCAATTATTTGTAGTTGATAAAGGATTAAATGAAAAAGACAAGGTACTTATTGAGGGTGTTGGAATTGTAACAGAAGGCACTCCTATCAAACCTGAAGTAGTAGATTATAATACAATAATTAATCCTATAAAAAAATAATAGACAAACTAGCAAATTCAAATTATGTTTTCAAAATTTATTGACAGACCAGTGTTGTCAACGGTGATTTCTATTATCATCGTTATTTTGGGAGTTTTGGGGTTAATCTCGCTTCCTGTTTCACAATACCCAGAAATAGCACCACCTACAGTAACTGTATCAGCAAATTATCAAGGTGCAAGTGCCGAAGTTGTAATGAACTCGGTCGTAATTCCATTAGAAGAACAAATCAATGGTGTGGAAGACATGACCTATATGACTTCTACATCAAATAATGATGGTTCGGCTGCAATTAATATATATTTTAAATTAGGTACTAATCCAGATTTAGCTGCGGTTAATGTACAAAATCGTGTATCACGAGCAACACCACTTTTGCCTCAAGAAGTTACAAGAGCTGGTGTTACAACATCAAAAAGACAAAGTGATAATATTTTGATTTTCTCTCTATATAGTGAAAATCCTGAATATGATATGACTTTTCTCCAAAACTATGCAAATATTAATATTTTACCAAAAATTAAACGTGTAGCTGGAGTTGGAGAAGCAGTAATATTTGGACAAAAAGATTACTCCATGCGTATTTGGCTTAAGCCAGATGTAATGGCAGCTTATGGGTTAGTACCTTTAGATGTAACTGCTTTGTTAGCAGAACAAAACATTGAAGCTGCTCCAGGACAATTAGGTGAAAGTAGCAATCAATCTTTTCAATATACATTAAAATACAAAGGACGTTTACAAAATACAGAAGAGTTTGAAGAAATTATTGTTCGTTCTACTGAAAGTGGAGAAATCTTAAAACTAGGTGATGTAGCAAGAATTGAATTAGGAGCGGTAAATTATGCAAGTAATACTTTAACTAATGGAAATCAATCCGTAGCCATTGCTATTGCGCAAACTGCAGGTTCAAATGCACAGGAAGTTATTGAAGGATCATTAAAAGTATTAGATCAGTCATCAGTTAATTTTCCCAAAGGAGTAAAATATACTACACTAATTAATGCAAATGACTTTTTAAATGAATCTATTACTAAAGTTATCCATACTTTAATTGAAGCTTTCTTATTAGTATTTGTTGTAGTGTTTGTTTTTCTACAAGATTGGAGGTCAACACTTATACCAGCGATTTCTGTACCAGTTGCTATTGTGGGAACATTCTTTTTCTTAAGCATATTTGGTTTCACTATTAATTTATTAACCTTATTTGCATTAGTACTCGCAGTAGGAATTGTAGTAGATGATGCTATTGTAGTAGTAGAAGCCGTTCATGCAAAAATGGAAGCAGGAGAACACGATCCTAAAAAAGCAGCACATAGTGCTATGAATGATATTAGTAGTGCTATTATTTCCATTACACTAGTTATGTCAGCCGTTTTTATTCCAGTTTCTTTTATTAGTGGCTCAGCAGGTGTTTTCTATAAGCAATTTGGCTTAACATTAGCAGTTTCAATTGTGTTGTCAGCTATTAATGCATTAACACTTTCTCCAGCATTATGTGCAATTTTCTTAAAACCTCATAATGAAGAAGAAAAGAAAAAAGGTTTTTTACAACGTTTTTATTCAGCGTTTAATTTAGCCTTTGATGCAACTACTGTAAAGTATAAAAAATCTGTTGAATTTTTTATTAAACGAAAATGGTTAGCTTTTTTAGGAATAGCTATTTTCGCAGGTATTTTTGCTTTATTACTAAATATAACTCCAAAAGCTTTCGTACCTAGTGAAGATACTGGGGCAATTTTATCTGATGTTTCGCTTCCACCTGGAACTTCCTTAGAAAGAACGGAAGAAATATTATTACAAATTGAAAATAAAGTAAAAGATATTCCTGAAATAAAAGAAGTACTTCGTATTTCGGGAAGAAGTTTGATTAGTGGTACAGGGAGCAACTACGGAATGGTAATTGTAAAATTAAAACCTTGGTCAGATCGTCCAGAAAAAAATCAGGAAGTAACAGCTATTGTACAAGATTTATTTAAACGTACAGCAGCTGTTAAAGATGCACGAGTATTATATTTTGCTCGTCCTACGCTTGTTGGTTTTGGTTTTACTAACGGTTTTGAATTTCAGTTACAAGATCAAAAGGGAGGAACCATTAAAGAGTTAAGCGATGTAAATAATAAATTTTTAGCAGCTTTAAATAGTCGTCCAGAAATTAAATATGCAGCAACATCATTCTCACCAAATTATCCTCAATATCGTATCGATTTAAATGTTGCCGCAATAAAAAAATCAGGATTAACAGTTACTGATGTTTTAGGAACGATGCAAGGTTATTATGGTGGAGTTTATGCATCTAATTTTAATAAATTTGGTAAACAATATCGTGTAGTATATCAATCCGAACCTCAATTTAGAAGTGATCCAGAATCATTGAATAAAATAATGGTTAGAAATAATAATGGACAAATGGCTCCTATTTCACAATTTGTAACTCTTGAAAAAGTTTTTGGACCACAAGCTATTGAACGTTTTAATCTATTTACATCTGTTAAAATTACAGGAGCTCCAAATGAAGGATTTAGTACAGGAGATGCCATTAATGCAGTTCAGGAAGTAGCAAGTCAGAGTTTACCTCTTGGTTATGGATATGAGTTCTCAGGAATGACACGTGAAGAAATTAGTGCAGGAGGCCAAACACTTTATATTTTCTTATTGTGTTTAATTTTTGTCTATTTCTTATTAGCTGCACAATATGAAAGTTACTTGTTGCCATTTGCGGTTTTACTCTCTCTACCAGTTGGTTTAGCAGGAGCTTATATCTTTGCTTATTTCTTTAACGTAAGTAATAATATTTATTTACAAATTACACTTATTATGCTTATTGGGCTATTAGCCAAAAATGCTATTTTGATTGTAGAATTTGCCGCAGAAGCAAGACGAAAGGGTTGGAGTATTACTCAAGCAGCTATTCAAGGAGCTGTGGCTCGTTTACGACCTATTTTGATGACCTCATTTGCATTTATTTTAGGATTAATGCCATTAATGTTGGCAAAAGGTGCTGGTGCTATTGGAAACAACGCTATCGGAACGGGTGCTATTGGAGGAATGTTAATTGGAACCATTTTAGGAGTATTTGTTATACCAGTACTGTTTATTATTTTCCAAATATTGCAAGAAAAAGTGAGCAGTAAAACAATTGAAACGACCAAAGAAGATACTGAAACTGTATAAGAATTTGAAAATGAAAAAACAACATATTATAAAAAGTGTGCTTTTAATCGCTACTATGATAGTAGCACAATCTTGTTTTGTAGCAAAAAATTATGAGACTCCTAAAGTAACAACCGAAAATCTTTATCGCACAGAACAAACTATTGATAGTATATCATTAGCAATGGTTTCTTGGGACAAATTATTCTCTGATACTTTATTGCAAGCTTATATAAATGAAGGTTTGCAGAATAATTTAGATATGCAAATTGCATTACAAAATATGGCAGCAGCAGAAGCAACGATGAAACAAGGTAAAGCAGGTTATTTTCCTTCTTTGACAGGAAATGCTACTTGGACACATCAAGAAACATCCGAAAACAGCCAGTTTGGTAGTCTTTTTAGTAGTATTGACCAATATGAATTGTCTGCAAAACTATCTTGGGAAGCCGATATTTGGGGAAAAATTAGAAGTAATAAAAGAGCTTCTGTAGCACAATATTTGCAAACAGAAGCTGCAAAACAAGCTATACAAACTCAATTGGTAGCTAATATAGCTTCTTTATATTATCAATTATTAGCAACAGATGCTCAAATAAACGTAGTAATAAAGACTCTTGAAAATAGAAACAAAAGCGTTGAAGTCATCCAAGCCTTAAAAGAATCAGGTAGTGTAAATGAAGTAGCAGTTCAACAAACAGAAGCGCAAAAGTATGCTGCCGAAATAATTTTGAAAGATTTGGAGTATAACCGTAAAGTATTAGAAAATTCATTTTCTCAACTTTTAGGTAAGGCACCAAGTAATGTGGAACGTTCTACTTTTGAAAATCAGCAAATAGATGCAGATGTAAAAATAGGTTTGCCAGCTTATTTATTAAGTAAAAGACCAGATGTTGTTGTTGCAGAGTTAAATTTTAGAAATACTTTCGAATTAACAAATGTTGCAAGAAGTTATTTTTATCCTTCCTTAACAGTAAATGCAACTGGAGGTTTACAAGCGTTAGAATTAAAAGATTGGTTTAGTAGTAAATCAATTTTCGCAAATATTTTAACAGGTTTAACCCAACCTATTTTTAGTCAACGTCAAAACAAAACCCGATTAGAAGTAGCAAAAGCAAACCAGCAAAAAGCCTATTTGCAATATGAAAAAGCATTGTTAGTTGCTGGAAAAGAAGTGTCCGATGCTTTAGCTAGTTATGAGAATGAAACCGATAAACTAACCATTCGCGAAAAACAATTAGACGCACTTACAAAAGCAGCTGATTATTCAGATGAGTTATTGCAATATGGATTGGTAAATTATTTAGAAGTATTAACAGCAAAAGACAATGCTTTAAACACAGAAATTAATTATATTGATAATAAGTATAAACAACTTAATGCCATTATAACATTATATAAAGCATTAGGTGGTGGTAATTAATAAAAATAAAATCCTGCTTTTGCAGGATTTTTTCAAACAATGGAAAAAGATAAAAAAGCATTTGTTATAGAAAAAACTTTAGATCAGTTTTTAAAAAATGGCTGTAAAATTATCACAATGAATGATATTGCTCATGAATTTGGTTTATCCAAAAAAACGCTTTATAACATGTTTGAAAATAAAGATGCACTTTTAACAGAAGCAATAGATTTATTATGGAATAACTTTTTAGAAGAAGTTACAATAATAAAAGAAAGCACTCAAAACCCATTAAAAAAAATAATTAGGATTTATACCATTGGAATTCAAAATATAAGCAACAGTAATCCAGTTTTCTTATTTAGTTTAAAAAAATACCATCATGATGTAATGAATGTTTATGAGCGTTATAAACTGTTTATGTACGAAAATGTTGTTAGACCATTATTAGAAGAAGCAAAAACACAAAAACTAATTAGAGAAGACATCGACATAGCATTATTTCATAATATTAATTTCGAAGATATCGATGAAAAATTATGGAAATATAAAGTTTTTGAAAAACATTCTATACAAGAAGCAATAGACTATTTTATAATTTTAAAACTGAAAGGAATTATAACTAAAGAGAATTTTGATTTATTTTAAAAGATTGTGCTGCCAGTTTACAAACGGATTTTTACTCAAATAACTATTATAATAACGACTGTCCTGAGTTACTTCCTCGCCTAACCAATCAGGACTTTCAAAAGCTTCTCCTTCACTAGAAAGTTCAATCTCTGCCATAACTAAACCTTTGTTTTCTCCAGCAAAAACATCTACTTCAAAAACATGAACGCCTACAATCACTTCATAACGCGTTTTATCAATAATCTCTTTTTCGCAAAGGGTTAGTAATTGTTCTGCTTCTTCAATAGGAATTTCCTTTTCCCATTCCATTCTACTCATTCCCGTTTCATTACTTAGACCTTTAATAGTTAAATAACCATTGTTACCTTTTATACGCACACGCACCGTTCTTTCAGGATGGCTAGACAAATAGCCTTGAACAATTCGATTATGTTTAACTGCTTCTTTCATAAAAGCAGTCGATTTTACTAAAAATTTACGTTCAATTTCAATCATAAACCACTATTTTTATTTTTTAGGAGCTATTTCCTGCTATTCGTTACAATCTGTCATTGCGAGAAACAAAGCAATTTAATAACAAAAATTCATTACGCAACGACAGGATTTTCACTACTATCAGGGCTAGGGAAACCAAATATACCATAAATTTGTAACATGGAAGAGGCAATTCAATATCGAAAAATAATTCATATAGATATGGATGCCTTTTATGCGTCTGTAGAACAACTCGACAACCCTTCTTTAAAAGGAAAACCATTGGCTGTTGGCGGTAGCGAAGCAAGAGGAGTAGTTAGTGCAGCTAGTTATGAAGCAAGGAAGTTTGGTGTGCGTAGCGCTATGAGTGGCACACAAGCCAAAAGAAATTGTCCCGAACTTATCTTTGTACCACCAAGATTTGACCGATATAAAGAAATTTCTAGAAAAATTAGAAAAATATTTTTTGAATATACCGATTTAGTTGAACCACTTTCCCTAGACGAAGCTTATTTAGATGTCACCGTAAACAAGAAAAACAATCCAAGTGCTTCATTAATAGCCCAAGAAATAAGAAAACGCATTTTTGAAGAAGTTGGCTTAACCGCTTCAGCAGGAATTTCTATTAATAAATTTGTAGCCAAAATAGCTTCAGATTTTAACAAACCAAACGGGCAAAAAACAGTTAACCCAGACGAAGTAGAACTATTTTTAGAAAAACTCGATATTAAAAAGTTTTATGGTATTGGTAAAGTAACAGCCGAGAAAATGTACCAATTAGGTATTTTTACAGGCTATGATTTAAAACAAAAAACGCTTGAATTCTTAGAAAAACAGTTTGGCAATAGCGGAAATTATTATTATCAAATTTGTAGAGGAATTCACAATAGTCAGGTAAAACCTAATCGTACCCTAAAATCAGTTGGAGCAGAACGTACTTTTTTCGAAAACCTCTCTTCAGAAGTCTTTTTAGAAGAAAAAATAATCAGTATAGCTAACGAATTAGAAAAACGCTTACAAAAGAGCAAAATAGCTGGAAAAACGATTACATTAAAACTCAAGTATTCCGATTTTACTTTACAAACAAGAAGTAAAACCTTGCCTTATTACATTTCCGATAAAAATTTATTAATCGATGTAGCCAAAGAATTATTATATCAAGAGCGACTAAAAAACTCAGTCCGACTTTTAGGCTTGTCCTTACATAATTTGAATAATCAAGAAAAAAAGAAAACAAGCGAACCCATTCAAAAAAGTATTTCCATACAATTGCAATTTGAGTTTAAGGAATAAAAAAAATAAAATTTTGTCAATCTGTTCGCCTAGGCAAATCAGATTCTAAATTCTATTAAAAATCAAATAATTCTTTAGGTTCTATTTCAAGAGCTTTAGCGATACTGTAAATATTTGACAAAGAAGTATTAACCACACCTCTTTCAATTCTACTAATTACAGATACATCCACATCACAATCAATAGCAAGTTGAGCTTGAGTTATATGCTTGGCTAATCTTATTTTTTTAAGATTAGAGCCAAACTTTTTCATAAATTTTATATCTACATTTTTACGCACATACAAAATTTGTTTATTATCTTAAAAATAATATAGGAGTTATTGTCCTAGTTGGTAATAATTTTTTACTTTTGAGTTTTAAAAAATCTATTAACTTTATAATCTGTATATGAAACAAACAATGAAAAATTTATGCTGTTATTTCGTTTTAATTCTATTATTTTCAATTTCATCTTGTGAAAACAATGAAGACATATTAAATGAAAACACCCAAAACAAGACTAATTTTACTATTAAAAAAATTAAATATAATGAGCTAATTAAAAATTCAAAAATTTCTGAAAGATTAAATCTAATTCAAGGAATTAAAGATAAGTCTATTGCAAATAAAACTGTTTATGATTCTTTTTATGATTTTTATATAAACACAGATGAAGCAGTATTTATAGATGATGGAATTTCACAATCATATACATTCCCTATATACAGATTAAATAATTCAATTATAACAGAAAACCTTGTTATTTACATAGACAGTCAAAAAACTTTAACCTATTTAATTGATTATGGACAAGATGTAAATACTCTAAAAAACAAGACCCAAAGTGAGTTACAACAAAACAATGTAAAACATTATTTATTAAATCTAAACCCAGACCTCTTTATTAATGGAAAAATAGTCGATCCTACATTAGAACTAGTTTGCATTGAAACCTATGCATGGGAATTAGTTGAATATCACGAAGGAGATTTAACAGGTGGTCCATTATATGAATATGGATGGATTTTACAAAGCTCATCATGCACTTGGGTTTCAAATGGTGGTGGCGGTGGTGGAAGTAATGGAAACTTAAGTGGCAACGATGGGAATTCCAATACAACTGGTGGTGGCAGTAGTTTAGATGGTGGAGAAACTATAAATACAATTCCTACCACTATAACCGATATGAATGGTGGTGGTTCTGGCATAAGTTTAAACTAAAATTTTAGAGATCAGTTAAATGAAGAACAAAATGAATGCTTAAACTCTTTATCATTAACACAACAACAAGCTATTAGAAACTATATAAATGATTTAGCAAGTAGCACAAATGCAGTTAGCATACAACCTTATTTTAATGAAATTGAAGCTTTTATGGCAGCAGCTTGTGGAAATCCTGATTTAAATTTTGATTTTAATCTATCTTTACTCTCACCAGCAAATATCGATTTCTCGGAGATAGACACCACAACTCCAGAAGGACAAAAGCTAGATTGTATTTATAAAAAACTAATACAATCTCCTACTTTTACAAACTTATTTACAAATACCTTTGGAGGAACACAAACAAAACTAAATGTTAAGTTTGAAATTGCAGAAACACTTTCTTTTCCAAATGCACAGGGTACTTGCGAGCTAAACTCTACTACAACTAATGGAGTTACCACATATACAAATGTCATTAAAATAAAAAAAGAAATATTACAGACAACTAACGGAATGGGATTAAAATCAAATATTTTAATTGCTAAAGTTATAATACATGAATTAATGCACGCCTATTTAAGTATAAAAAAAGTAAATTGCAATTCTGGATCCAATTTACCTTATATAAACAATTTGGAATTAGGTGAATTAATTCAGTCTTTTTATCAAAACTTTAACTGCCATATAGATGTAAATGGATCTCCTCAAAGTCAACATGATTTTATGTATAACTTTTTAATCCCAAGTTTCC
>LLBY010050899.1_pt1 | contig 10437 bp, 9 predicted proteins | sample 1489401 | NCBI WGS metagenome assembly LLBY01 (sample SAMN04092656, study PRJNA295927) | soil metagenome | biome: Soil prokaryotic community; feature: Bulk soil; isolation source: soil from tomato rhizosphere | host: tomato cultivar Hawaii 7996 | place: South Korea | collected 2011-11-01
TCTTTATCTTTGTTTTTATCGTCTTTAGGAGGATTTTCTTTTTGTTTTTTCTTTGCTAAAGCATAATTATAGCGTGTTTCTTCGTCTAATGGATTATTACGTAATGCATTTTTGTAAGCTTCAGCTGCTGCTGCATAATTTTCTTCAAGCATAAGTGAATTTCCTAAATTATGAAACGCTTTATGCTTCTCTTCTTTTGTTTTTGCCGATTCAACTGCATTTAAAAATTTGTATTTTGCTTCACTAGGTTGATTTTGTCGGTAAATACTATTTCCTAGATTATAGTTAGCCACAGCTTTCTTTTCTTCATTATTAGATTGTGAAATTCTAAAATCGCTTTCAGCAGATGTATAATTTTTTGTGCCAAATAATTGAGTTCCTTCAAATAAGTTTTTATCTTTATTTTGACCAAAAATAATTGAAGTTATACATAATGCTATTGTTATAATTATCTTTTGCATACTATCTTTCATTAAATAAATTTAACTTTTGCAACCAAGCTGTCTTTCTTTCTAAAAAGAAAATATCGAGCAATAAAAGAAAAAAAGCAACTCCTATAAACCATTGATATTGGGTTTGATATTCTGCTATTTCTTGTGACTCAAACTCAGTTTTTTCAATATTATCTAATACACTTTTGACTTGTTCTAATACTTGTTTGGTATTATTTCCTTCCATGTAAGTAGATTTTGTGTTTTGGGCTATATTTTGAAGTGTTGAAGGATTTAATTTTGTAATAACTACTTCTCCTTCATTATCCTTTTTATATTCAGCTACTACACCATTATCCCCTTTAATAGGAATAGGACCACCATTTACGGTTCCTACACCAATTGTCGTAATTTTAATTCCTTTTTCTTTAGCTATTTCACTAGCTTCTTCTGCTCCGTCACCATGATCTTCTCCATCTGAAACAAGAATAATCAATTTACTTGTATCTTGTGCGTCAAAAAAGGTAGTTGCTAAATTAATGGCGTCATTTAATGCTGTTCCTTGGGATGAAACCATATTGGTATTCATGTTTTGTAAGTACATCTTTGCAATGCTATAATCCGTTGTCATAGGTAAAACAGGATAAGCACTTCCAGCATAACCAACAATTCCTATCCTATCATTTCCTAAACTATTAATAATTTGACTTATTAATTGTTTGGATTTTTCTAAACGATTAGGCGCTATGTCTTCTGCTAACATACTTTTTGAAATGTCTAAAGCAAAAACAATATCGATACCTTGTCTTTTAACTGTTTCTATTTTTGTTCCTATTTTTGGGTTAACCAATGCTAAAATAAGACCAGTTAATGCTAATAATACTGTAACAAACTTTAACGCTGGCTTAAATATTGACTTTGTAGGACATAGTTTTTTTATTAATTCTAAGTCTCCAAATTCTTTTTGTTTTTTCTTTTTCCAATATACCTGAAATAAGAATAACAGTACTAATACAGGAAGTACTAGTAGTAAATATAATAATATTGGTTCTTCTAACTTATGATACATTTTCTTAATTTTTTAAACAAACCCTTTAAAAACAGTGTTTCTTAAAGTGATTTCTATCAATACTAATCCAAAAGCAAGCCAAACAAAAGGTTTGAATTTTTCATCATAGTTGAAATATTTCTTTTCTTCGATTTCAGTTGTTTCTAGTTTATTAATTTCTGCATAAATCTCTTCTAATTTCTTGTTATTTGTTGCTCTAAAATATTTCCCTTCAGTCGTTTTAGCAATTTCTTTCATTAAATCTTCATCAATCTCAACCTTCATATTTCGGAATAAAAACTGCCCGTTAGAGGTTTTTGCATAAGGAAAAGGAGCCATACCATTTGTTCCTATACCTATTGTATAAACTTTTATGCCATATTGTTCGGCAATATTGGCTGCCATTCTAGGATCTATTGTTCCTGCATTATTTACACCGTCAGTCAATAGAATAATTATTCTGCTTTTCGCCTTACTATCTTTCAATCTATTAATTGCTGTGGCTAGTCCTACTCCTATTCCTGTTCCATCTTCAATAATAGAATCATCATATTCTACCGTTTTTAAAGATTGTAAAACCACTGTTTTATCTGAAGTTACTGGTGTTTTTGTATAACTTTCTCCTGCATATACTACTAATCCTATTCTATCATTAATTCTGTCTTCAACAAATTTTGAAGCCACTCTCTTTAAAGCATCTAATCGGTTTGGCTTTAAATCTTTGGCTAACATACTTCCAGACACATCAATTGCCATTACAATATCTATTCCTCTTGTGGTTCTCGATTTTGCTGTAACATCTACACTTCTTGGTCTTGCTAAAGCTACTATAATTGCTGATAAAGCCACTATTCTTAAAACAAAAAGTAATGGTTTTATTCTTGAGAGTACTGTTTTACTATTTGCAAAAGGAGCTAATGAGCTCATCTTAATAGTAGCTGTATGCCTTTTTCTAGAATATAAATACCAAGCTATGGCTAATGGCAAAGCCAAAAACAACCAGAAAAATTCAGGATGTAAAAAGGTTACATTTTTCATTTTTCAGTAGCTTTTCTAAGTTCGACAGAAGTGATTACTCTTTCCATAATTTGTTTCGCATATTCATCATCATTTTTATAGATAAGGAAAAGTTCCTGTGCTCCACCTGATTGAGAAAAAACATATAATTCGTAATTCATTAATTGATTTTCCTTCTCTAAAGGATTTGTAACTGTAAAACTACCATAAGCTTTTTTACCTGTTAATCCTTTTGGATCTTCATAATCTTCTTCCTTTACAGTAATATTTTGAGCACCTAATAATTCCATGTTTTTTAAGTCGTATTCAATAACACGATCTAAATCTACAGAAGTAGTGTCTTTATAGGAAGTAGTGCTTAATGTAATTGAAAAATTATCTAATAAGCTACCATAAGTAAATTTAGCATTTGCTTTTACATGAGCTGGTAAGTTATTTTGGATTCTTTCGTCTAAAAGGCGTTTTAAAACTTTAGGTGTTGAAATAATAATAGCTGGATCACCATATTCTGAAGAAACCCATTCTTCGTTTAATAATGATTTTGCACTGTGACCTAACCAGTTATTTCTTATATAATCTGTTCCTTTGGAAACTCCAATAAAAACTCCACCCATTAGTAATAAGAAAAGAACTAGTGTTAAAGGAATTGCAATACGTTTTAATTTTTGAGAACGATTTCTTTTTCGTTTTAATTCTTCAGTAAATAAATTCTCTTTCTCTTCATCGGTTCTAGGAATAGCTTTATCTAAAGAGATTAAGAAAGAATCAACCATTTTCTTATCGTTTTCAATTTCAAAATCTAATGGTTTTGATTTGGCAAACTTAACTAAATCAGCATTAGACATTACTTTTTTGAATTTCTCTAAGACATCTTGACTTAACTTAATTTTTCTCTTTTTAATAGTGCTTTTTAATGTTTGAAACAACTCATTAGAAGTACTTTCCATAGCTGGAATTTCTACAGCTTCTTCAAGATAATATCTTGTAATATCAGTTAACTCAGAATAATATGCTTTTGTTTCTCCTTTTTGCCAAAGTTCCTTTCCTTCTAAACTTTGTAATTGTGATAATGCTTTTTCGATAGGAGAAGCAAATAATATTTCGTCTTCTTCATTCTTTTTAATTTGTCTCTTTTTAATGAAATAATAAACTAAAAAACCAATTCCTATAATTACTACTAATCCTAATAACACATATAACCAAAAATAATCGGTTGGCTTATCAACCGTTATAATTGATTTAATATCATACATCTGCTGTTTTAGAGTATCAACAACTACTGGATTAACAACTATTGCAAATGAATCTGTTCGAATAGTTTTATTATTAATTATTACCTGAAGTGGTGGAATAACATATCTACCAGAATCAAATTGGGTTAACCCATATTTCTTAATTAACTCTAATTTATCATTGTTTTTTATTGAATCTATTGGATAAGATTCTAAGACTTCTACTTGTCCAAAAAATTGTCCTTCAGGAAAAATGACTTTATCTTTTAAAGTAACATTTGCTTTAATCGTTAAATTGAATTGAGAGCCAATCTTAATGTGGGTTGAATCTACAGTAGATTGAATCGATTGTGAAAAAGCAATCGAAGTAAGTAACAAACAAAATAATATTTTTATATTCTTTAACATGTTAATTTCTTGCTTTAAAATATCCCAATAATTTAGTAACATAACTTTCATCTACTCTTGTACTTACTCTTCCAGCACCACATTTTGAGAAAATTTCAGTAAAATACTTTACATTATCGTTATAATATTTTCCATAATTCAGGCGAACGCTTTTAGAATTTGTATCTACTAAAAATGATTCTCCTGTTTCTGCATCAATCATATTTACCATTCCAAGATTAGGAATTGATTCTTCTCTTTTGTCGAATACTCTAATTCCTGTTAAATCATGCTTTTTTGAAGCAATTTTTAAAGTATGTTCATAATCTTTTACCATAAAATCAGAAATTAAAAAGACAATTGCCTTTTTCTTCATGACACTAGATAAAAATTTTAAAGCTTGTGCTAAATCAGTTTTTTTACTCTTTGGATTGAACTCAATTAATTCACGAATGATTCTTAAAACATGCGATTTTCCTTTTTTTGGAGGAATGAATAATTCGATTTCATCTGAAAACAAAATTAAGCCTACTTTATCATTATTTTGAGTAGAAGAAAAGGCTAAAGTTGCAGCAATTTCTGTTACAATTTCATTTTTAAACTGATTGGTTGACCCAAAAGATTCAGAGCCACTACAATCTACCATAAGCATCATGGTTAATTCTCGTTCTTCTTCAAAAACTTTTATATATGGTTCATTGTAACGAGCTGTAACATTCCAATCTATAGCACGAACATCATCACCGTATTGATATTGACGTACTTCAGAAAAAGTCATTCCCCTTCCTTTAAAAGAAGTATGGTATTCTCCCGAGAAGATATGATCACTCAATCTTCTGGTTTTTATTTCTATTTTTCTTACTTTTTTGAGTATTTCTTTGGTATCCATTTTTTTCAGTGGTCAGTAGTTAGTGGTCAGTGATTAGTTTAAGTTGCTGCAAGCAACTGATTACTGTAAACTGATTACTGCAGACTGAATTAAGGTACTTCTACTTCGTTCACAATTTTATTAATGATATCTACAGAAGTAATATTTTCAGCTTCAGCTTCATAAGTAATTCCTATTCTATGACGTAAAACATCGTGAACAACAGCTCTAACGTCTTCTGGAATTACATATCCTCTTCTTTTAATGAAAGCATAACATTTAGCAGCAGTTGCCAAATTGATACTTCCACGTGGAGAAGAACCAAAACTTATAAGAGGTTTTAAACTTTCTAACTTATATTTTTCAGGGTAACGTGTTGCGAAAATAATATCTAAAATATACTTTTCTATTTTTTCATCCATGTAAACTTCGCGAACAGCTTGTTGTGCTCTAAGAATTTGCTCTAAGGAAACTACTTGATTAATTTTTTCATACGAACCTGTTAAGTTTTGACGAATTACCAATCTTTCATCTTCCATTTTTGGATAATCGATAACTGTTTTTAACATAAAACGGTCAACTTGTGCTTCTGGTAAAGGGTATGTTCCTTCTTGTTCCACTGGATTTTGTGTAGCCATTACTAAGAATGGTTTGTCTAACTTAAAAGTTGTATCTCCAATAGTTACTTGTTTCTCTTGCATCGCTTCAAGCAAAGCCGATTGTACTTTTGCTGGAGCACGATTGATTTCATCTGCAAGGACAAAATTGGCAAAAATTGGACCCTTTTTTATAGTAAAATCATTTTCTTTGACGTTATAAATCATTGTTCCTACAACATCGGCTGGTAATAAGTCAGGTGTAAACTGAATTCTACTAAAAGAACCATGCACTGCTTGCGAAAGCGTATTAATTGCTAATGTTTTTGCAAGTCCAGGAACACCTTCTAATAAAATATGTCCTTGACCCAAAAGTCCAATTAATAATCTTTCAATCATGTGTTTTTGACCTATAATGACCTTATTCATTTCCATTGTTAGTAGATCGACAAAAGCACTTTCTCTTTCAATTTTTTCATTAATCGCTCTAATATCTAGAGTGGCAGTATTTTCTTCCATTTTCAATTTATTTTGGTTCAAATTTTCAAAAAAAATTTAACAATTCAAAATTGAAAATTTATTTAGGACTACAATGTTAACATAGCGTTAAAAAAATTCAATATAAGCCTTATTTAAGCCTTATTTATGATTTTGTTTTTATACTTTTAAGAAAAAAAGTAAAATTTATGATAAATAAACGTTTACTCATAAAAAACTTATTAGCTCATAATGATGAAAGTAGCTTTTACGATAAAAAGCGTCAATTAAATTTACATACCAAAGAGGGAAAAGCAAAATTTTTAAAACATATATGTGCTCTATCTAATTCAAATCCGGTTAATAATTCCTATATTATTGTAGGTGTAGAAGATGAAAATAATGAGATTGTAGGTGATGATTTTTTTGATGATAGTAAAATACAAAATTTGGTAAACGCTTATATAGAAAACCCTCCAAAAATTCAGTATGAAAATGTTCCATTTCCAAATTTACCCAAAGACAAAGTAGTAGGACTGGTTACTATTAAACCTAAAAGTAAAATTTCTTCCTTTAAAAAAGGCATATATACTATAATTGCAAATACTGTTTTTGTAAGGAGAGGTAGTAATTCTATACCTACAGATGAAAAAATTCCTTTTTCAAAAATTAATACTGAAACTATCATTAGCATTGAAAATAATTCTAGAAACAGTATTGAACATACTCTTGATGGTGTACAAGATTTTATTAATAACAGGCATAAAGACTTGTTTTCCAAATACAAAGTATTTAAAGAGCTTTTTGTAGTGTGCTGGGCTGGAATTAAAAAAAATGTAAGAAATGATGTTTTCTACTCTAGGGTTGATATTGAATTAATAAATGAGCAAGTAAAATTATTTTATTCTGCACAAGATGATGTTACTATAGAATATGATGATACTTCTTTTACCATTACAGAACACATTGCCCTAGGTATAAATGATAAAACAAGTTACTATCCTTTAGAAAAACTTACCCTCACTTTTTTTGATAATGGTTATTACAAAATGGATACACAAATGCTATTTGAACCTCCGCAATATAATAGAAAGATGCTTCATCATATTTACAACTCAAACATTAGTATTTTAAAAAAAATGGCGAAAGACATTTCATTAACTGAGAGAGAAAAAAAAGAAGCCTTAAATATTCCTTCCACATTAATGATATGTTATCTGAATGGTTTTGAAGAAGCTAAACAAAAATTAATTGAAAGCAAAGTTTCCCTCAAAAAATTCCAAAATCCTAATGTATATTCAGAATTTAAAGAAGTAATGCGTGTTTTGAGAAAAATGAAATACAATTAATCTTTTTATATTAATTAAATTTAGACAAACCCTTGCTTTTTAGCTTCTCTCACTATATCTTCATCAGTTCCTCCTTTTACACAGAAATAGTCCTTAATTTGAGCTTTTCTTTTATCAATAGAACTTTGTGCCAAATTAATATAATTAGGTAAATTTTTAGATAAGACACCTTGAGCTAATAAAGAAATGATAGTCCTATTATTTTCATCTAAGAAAACGTTGTTTTTTACTTCTAACATTTCTTGAATACTTTCTTTAACCGTCTTACTAATGTATTTTTCTTTATTAATGATCATTTCAAAGGCTTTTAAAAACTCATCTGCTGTAAAATCGCTTTTAACCAAAAGACCGTCAGGATCTATATTAGTTTGTATATCATATAAGATAAATGCTTCTGCATGTGATGTTAAAATAACAATTTTAGCAAAAGGATATTTTTTCTTTGCTATTAATGCTAAATCTTGACCAGAATTAATTTTTTTCTCTTCATAAGGAGGAAGACTTAAATCTAAAAAAACCATATCAAATTCATACAAATCTTCCGATTTCATCATTCTTTTATAAGCGCTTTCACAATCAAAAGCAGAAGTTACGTTGATTTCATATCCTAAATCATTATAAGATAAAATGCTCTTATAACCTTCAATCATAGAAGGATGATCGTCAATCATGAAAATGTTTACTTTCTTAGAATTCATTATAATATATAGTTTTAATTGATTGGTAACTTAATAAATATAGTTGTTCCTTTTCCTATTTCAGATGTGATGTTAAATTCTCCTTTTACAGCTTCGGTTCTTTGAAGCATATTTTTCATACCAATTCCTTTCTTGGCTTTATTTGTATTAAAGCCATCACCGTCATCTGTTATTTGTAAAGTTACAATTTTTTCTTGTTTATCGATATTTACATAAATATTTTCTGCATTTGCATATTTATTACAATTATTTAAAGCTTCTTGCAAAATTCTATATAGATGCATTTTAATTTCAATATCTATATTTTCCCAATTAATATCCTTATCAATTTCATAAATACATTTTGGACTATATAACTCACTTTGTTCAGTTAAGAGTTCAGTTAGTATTGTTTTGAAATTACCTTTTTCTGAGAAAGTATCGTTACTTAATTCATGAGCTATTACTCTAACTTCTTTTTCAATATTCTGAATTTCATTGATATGTCCAATACATTTTTTTATCGTCTCTTCATCAGTCCTTTTTGTAAGAACAAATAAATTAAGCCTAGTACTTGCTAATTTATTCATTATTCCATCATGTAATTCCCTAGCAATTCTATTTTTTTCAATATTTTTTACCTCATCAATTTTTGCTTGTTGATCAAGCATTAATTGATAAATCTCTTCATTCGCTTTTTGTTGCTCTTGAGTAAAAATCAATTCTTTTTGTTTAGCTCTTTGAAATAAAATAATAAATAATAATCCACCAATAAAAGCAACAAGAATGGAGACCGTTAATATTGTTTTTTTCTGACTAGAAATTTCTTGATTTTCGCTAATAATCTCATCTGTTTCATATTCAATTCTTGCTAACTTATTTCTAGTAACTCTTTCTAAATTATATAAACTATCACTTAAAGCAATATATTGTTGCGCATAGTTTAAACCATTTGAAGGATTAATTTTTGTATATAGCTCTAACGTTTTTAATATCTCATTATTATAATTAGATTCTTTAGCCAAATAATAAGCCTCATTATTTAGTTGTAAAGCTCTATGCGTGTTTGATTTAGAAAGATAATATTCTGTTAAATGAATTTTGCTTTTTATAATTCCTGCAATATTATTAATACTATCTCTTAAAAATAGAGCTCTATTTAATTCTTCAAATCCTTCATTATTATTCAGTTTAAATTTAGAATAGGCATAATTATCAAGTAAAGCAGAATATAAAACAGGTTGTTTTTTAAGTATGTTCTTAATTTTTAAACCTTGTGAAAAATTTTCTAGTGCTTTTTCATGTTGATTATCATTTTGGTAAACCAATCCAATATTATTGAATGTTTGGGCTTTAAAATCTTCATAAAAAGGAGTGTTTTTTATTTTCTCTAACTGATTTAATGATTTTTTATGATAAAAAAGTGCTCTGTCATAATTTTCAAGTCCCATTAATGAACTGCCTAAATTTACATAACATTCATAAACAAGAACATCATCACCTATTTCAGTTGAAATATTTAAAGCTTTTATAGTTGTTGCTTCACTGCCTAAGAAATCTTTTTCATATAATAAAAGATAAGCTTTATGTAAAATTGTATTGGCTAAGTTTTGTTTATCCTGTATGCTATTATAAATTTTTTCGGCATTATTATAATACCAATAAGCACTATCATTTTTAGCATTTTCAAAAAAATAATCACCTAAATAATATAATGCTTTCCCAATAGTCGCAGAATCTTTACTTTTTTCACCTAACTCTAAAACTTTATTAGTTATCTTTTTATATTTTTCTAATTCATATAAAGGAAAGTAACGATTAGCAATTTTAAAATAATTTCTTCTTGTTATAGAATCATTTTTATTATTTTTAATGGTCTCATATGCTAAATCTGCAAATCGAATTCTCATCTCTTTGGATATAGTCTCTTTTTGAGCCAAAGAAAGATAGTTATTGATTTTTTGATTTTGCGCATCAAATTCTTGCTCTTTACTTTTACGTTCAGAACAACTTAAAATAATAATAAATAGAATTAATAATGTAAAATATCTCAAGTTTAAAAAAATTAATACATGTATCTAAACAAATTTACTGATTTTCTTACACGAACTAATCTTTTTTAATAATAAGTATTGGATTATAAGAATTTCCTTCTCCTAATAAAACAATTTTATGATTACTATCCTCTTGAAAAAACTTCTCTTTTTCAGTAGTTAAATCTGTTGTCAAATAAGAAATTACTACAAAAGACATTAATAATAATATAGCTAAAGAATATATTGCTTTTTTCATAATAAATTTAGGTTTGAGTTATAAATTGTTTTTGGAAAGTTAGTCTCTTTTTGGAATAATGAT
>LLBY010007216.1_pt5 | contig 10411 bp, 9 predicted proteins | sample 1489401 | NCBI WGS metagenome assembly LLBY01 (sample SAMN04092656, study PRJNA295927) | soil metagenome | biome: Soil prokaryotic community; feature: Bulk soil; isolation source: soil from tomato rhizosphere | host: tomato cultivar Hawaii 7996 | place: South Korea | collected 2011-11-01
GGGTCGAAAATTGAATTCCGAGTATGTCAATAACACCACTTTTTGTTACCTGGCATTCCATTGTTCATATGACTGGATCTTAAGAAACGTTGTCGAGCATTTCCTGCTATAGCGAACTCAATCCCAAACGCGAAGCCCAACCCTCAATACAGTCCAGATCAAGGTCATTTTGCTTTGAGAATGGCCGCACTATCTCTGGAATGCTTCGATTGTTGGTTGAGCCCAAAATACATGAGCTTGTATAGAATGGGATCTTCTGGTGAATGGATGTAGACCTTTCCAATAGGCGATTTGGCGTTGGTCCACTTCAGCCGCGCTGCCCTTCAATACCTGCTGGATCTCAGACCTCAAGGCGGGTTGCCCCTGCAGGTAATCGCCGGGTTGTTTCTTCTTTCGGCTGTACAGAAGTCGATACCCGCCTGCTTCACGAGACGCATATCCCGGTAGAAGGTGTCTTCCCACGCCGAAATCCCAAAGCAGTTTTTCCCCAGCCGGAGTTCGACGCTAGCGATGAGCGGTGGCCGGGTGAGATAACGCTCATGCCACAGGATCGCCAAAGCGGCGACGCGCCGGGCAGTAGTAATATCCCGCTGCATCGCATCGTGAAGGATACATCGAGGCCGCCAAGGATAAAACAAATATAACCAAGGCTATTGGTTCTGTTTGTTTTTCCGCCTATTTTCAACACGGAAATTCATAGGTCTACGAGTGATGCTTCATGGGTTCCATGCCACTGATCGTTTTCACGCTATCCAAGAATCAGAAAATCAAGAGGCTCGATCCTCATTTCACCACAAGCTGTAATTTTGCTGATTCCATGAAGGATCTTTTTCGTGTGGATCGAATATTGTTCACAAACCCGTGATGGAATGCTTTGCGGACTTTCGGAGAAGTTGGCGAAGATGATGGCACGCTTGCCCATATGATGCCGCATGAAGCCAAATACATGGTCATTTTCGGTGGGGATAATTTCCAGTTCGCCACCGAAAAAGACCTCATTGTCCTTTCGCAAGGTAATCAGTTTTCGCAAACCCTGATAGACGCGTCCTTCGATACAGCTGGGATCGTTACGCTTCGCATATTTTTCCCAGTCCGCGCGTGGCCGGTGCACCCAACGGCTATCGCGCTGGTGGTCAGGATCGTCGCGGTAGGTGTAATCATTAAGCGTGCCAATCTCATCCCCCAGATAAATGAGAGGAATCCCTCCTACAGTGAGAATTATGCCATGAATGAGCAGGATGCGGCGGACCGCGAGCCCCACTTCGTTTTCGCCCTCTTCATGCAGCGCCTTTTCCAAACCTGCCAGCGAGGCGCAGGTTCCGCAGATACGGCAGTCTCCGGTCAAGAGATTTTCCTGAAAAGGCAGTCCGCGGGCAAAGCTGCCCGGGAATCGCCCACAGTAGAACTCATTGAGGAAATGACGGTGGTCCTGCCCGTTCACGCCAAGGAAGGCCGCATCTTCATCGGAAAACGTCCAGCCGATATCATCATGCACACGGACGTAATTGACCCATGCCGTGCCAGGGTTGAGCCTGAACCGTTTCGCCATTGCCTGCGAAAGTAGGCGTACCTTACGCGTGGCAAGCGAATTCCATAGAAGCGCCATCAAAAGCGGATTATAGGAAATCTGGCATTCATCCGGGGATATATATTTCACGACCTCATCAGGATGAACGATAGCTTCAGATTTGAATGTGAGCGCAGGCGCCGCGATGCGCGCCACAGCATTGAAGGCTTTAATGAGTGTGTGCGCCTGCGTCAAATTCTCGCAGTTGGTACCAAGTTGTTTCCAGATGAAGGCGACCGCGTCGAGGCGCAAGATCTCCACACCCTGATTGGCAAGGAAAAGCATTTCCTCCGCCATGCGGTTAAAGACAGCCGGGTTGGAATAGTTCAGATCCCATTGATAGGAGTGGAAGGTTGTCCATACCCAGCCGCCTCGTCCACTGAACAGGGTTGGGAAGAAGGTGAAAGCACCAGAGTGTTCGTCGGGAAAGATCTCTCTGAGATTCCGCTCATAGCGATCAGGCAGCTCACGGTTCGAAAAAATGCGGTAGAAATCCATATATTCATCATCCCCCGCTTTTGCACGTTGCGCCCACAGATGTTCGTCAGATGTATGATTGAAGACCAAATCCAGCACAAGGCTGATGCCCGCTTCACGTAAGTTCCTCGCCAGCACGTTAAGCTCTTGCATCGAACCAAGGGCAGGATTCAACTCACGATAACTACTCACGGCATAACCACCATCATTCTCACCTTCGGGCGCTTTGAAGAGCGGCATGAGGTGAAGATAGGTGATGCCCATTTCTTTGAAGTATGGAATCCTGGATTGAATTCCCTTGAGATTTCCTGCAAACCGGTCCACGTAACAAACCGCGCCAAGCATTTGATTGGACTCAAACCAGCGTAGGTTCTCCTCACGGGCGCTGTCTAGCTCTCGCAAGTCCTGGGGACGGCTGAACCAGAGACGAGCCATGCTGAGGATCAGATCTTCAAGATAAAAAAAGAAATCGTAACGATCACCGTACACGTCCGCATACAAGGTGAACAGCATAAGGAAATGCTTGTGCAACCGTGAGGAGAATTGCTCCCAGCCCAAACGGTCTTTTTTGATTTCCGATCTTAGAATTCCTTTTACTCGCGGCAGGATGCGGGTAAGTGAACGACGGGCTTCACGTTCGATATTTTGATTTTCAATCATTGGTTAGTGGGTTGTGTTGGAGGGCAATTGCTTGACCAGTCAGAATCGCATTTACAGATCCAGGGTTCTTAAGTGCTCGCTGTATAGGTCAAAGATCGAGAATTGCAGGTCTCTACACAGTTTTGAGATCTACGAGAGAACTACCGCTGCTCACCCCTTGACCGAGCCCTGGAGGAGCGCCCTGATAATCTGGCGTTGGAACAGCACAAAAATGACGAGGGTAGGTAGCAGGGTCAATATCGTGCCGGCGCACAGCAGGGGGACATCCGTTGCATAGTGACCCTGGAACGCTCCCAACGCACCGGCCATTGTTCTCTGCGTCGGATCCTCGACGAGGACCAGTGCCAGAAGGAACTGGTTCCACGTCCAGACAGCCATGAGTATCCCCAGCGATGAGATTGGCGCACGCGCGAGCGGGAGGTGAATACGCCAGAACAGGTCCCAGGTCGTCGCGCCATCGACGCGGGCCGCCTCTGAAATCTCTGGCGGCATGTTGACGAAGTGGGCACGCATCCAAAAGACAGCAAATGGCATATACAAAGCAATCAGCGGCAACACGATTGCTACCCGAGTGTTGTAGATTCCTATTGCTCGCTCCAGGTAGTAGAGAGGGACGATGATTCCACCGAAAGGTAGTGTCAACCCAAACACGAACAAGAACAGGAGCGCACGCGAGCCGGGGATTCGCAAGAGACCAATGGCGAATGCTGCCATTGTCGAGATGATGAGCGCAGCGGGCACCACGGCCAGCACGATGAACGTGCTCGAGGTTACGAGTGCCGTCATGTTCGCTACGTGGAACGCTTCGATGAAGTTGCCCCACTGTGGATCCGCGGGCCATTCGAGTCCATTGGGCACCGTCCCGGACGGATGCAGCGCGGTCGTGAAGATGCTGATGAAGGGTAGCACCGTGATCGCCATCAGCAATATCAGAAGGGTCCGGCCTGCAAAGAGTTCGCCGCGTGCAACTTTCATCCCGGAACCTCCCGGCTCAGGCGCTGGATGGGAAGGACGACCACGAGCACTAAAACCATAAGCATGACGGCAAGAGCCGACGCCAGGCCGATCCGTTGCTCAGTGAAGGCTAGGATGTAGATCTGGATACCGGGAACCGCCGTCGAGTTACCGGGTCCGCCGGCCGTCGATACATAGACGATATCGAATGCGGCCAGCGCAGCAATGACCGTGACGGTGAGGCACACACCGATCTCTTGTTTGAGAAGCGGGACAGTGATCTGGATAAACTCCGTGAACCAGCCAGCGCCGTCAATTCTCGCGGACTCATAGAGGGCCGGATCGATCTTCGTAATGCCAGTCGATAGCAAAACAGTACAGAATCCGAGCAGCACCCAGACGCCAATGAGCCCGACTGAAGGGAGCGCCCAATCGAAATCTCCGAGCCAGGCACGAGTGAAGGCACCGAGTCCGATGGATTTGAGAACCTGGTTAATCAAGCCAGGAAGGGCCAACAGCCAGCCCCAGATGATCCCAGCTGCAACGAGCGGTATGACCTGGGGCAGGAACAGAACGGTCCGGGCAACCGCTCCAAGCCGCCCGGTTGCCACGCGGTGGATGATGCTGGCGACAACAAGCCCGAGCGTCACCGGGATGAAGCTGAAAAACACGACTAGTTTGAAGGCGTTGAAGATCGTTCCGAGCAGATCGGGATCGTCCAGGACGGTCGCGTAGTTCCGAAGGCCCACCCAAGTCATGGACCCAATGCCGTCCCAGCGAAAGAACGAATACTGGATACTGAGCACGAGGGGAAGCAGGACGAATGCTGCGTACATCAGCAGCGCGGGCAGAACGAACAGCCAGCCGATTAGAGTCTCCCGGCGGACCCTCCTATACGGGAAGGTTCGCCGGGAGAGCGCGGGAACCGCGGGGCGATTGTCTGAGGTGACTGTTGATCTAGGATGTATCGTCACGCGGTACTCACCATTACTGAGTCAATTGCCGCTCATACTCTTCCTGGACGGCCTTGAGGAGCCCGGCAGCATCTTGCTGGCCGCCGACCATCTTCTGCAGTTCGGGCGTCCAGCCCTGGGCGAAGATCGCGCTGGTCGCGTTGGCGATGAAGTCCATCGATGTGCCAGCCTCACCGACTACTGGTCCGGCGGCGAGGGTCTCGTTGGTGACCGAGCCTTCCGCGACGGATGGCATCTCTAAACCCGAAGGTCCGCCCGGATTGGACCCACCGATTGTGACGTTGATCTGGCGAGCAGTCTCGTCCGTGGCGACCCAGTCGAAGAAGAACGCAGCGCAATCCGCGTTTTTGGCGTTGGCGGCAATACCAAATGTCAGCGGAGCAGACATGGAGGCAGGCGGATCGCCAGCCTCAAGGGGCGGCATCAGGAAGAACCCGACATTGCCTGACATGTCTGTATCATACCCGGCATTCTGCCAGTCACCGTTGAAGATGAAGACTCCCTCACCCTTGCCGAAACGCGCGTTAGCATCGGTGTACTCGATAGCGTTGATGTCGGGAGGGAAGTAGCCATTCTGGATCCACTGCTCCAGGTGCTGTGCGGCCTCCAGGTTCGATTCGGTGTCGATCGTGGCGCCGGGCTTCTGGAAGATCCAGTCGTTTATCGGCTCAACGGGGCCGTAGGCGGCCATCAGGTTCTGAAGCGGGAACGCGAGCCCCATACCGCTCTTAGCGCTGCCCCACTGCATGATGGGCAAGAGTTCGGCCTCCTTGGCTTTGGCAAGCAGGTCATCAAACTCTGCGAGGGTTTTAGGCGGCTCGGTCATGCCAATCTGCGCTGCCAGTTCTTTGTTATAGAAGATACCGGTTAGACTATAGTTAAGCCCCATAGCATAGAGCGAGCCGGAACCGCGGGTGCCATCTTCCGCGACGCGGTTCTGGTTGAGCTGCGGCACGGGCCATTCGTCCCAGCCGAAAGCTGCGGCATAATCGTCAAGGTTCTTGAGCAGCCCCTGCTTGGCAAACGAGACCATTGTGGGTAGCCGAAGCAGGTCGGGTGGATTATCACCAGAGAGCAGCCGCGGCGTGGCGTTGATGAGGTTCGTGAACTGGTCCTGTTTGATATCCCAGGTCACATTTGGGTACTGCCTGGTGAATTCCTCGGCGAGTTTGAAGGGAATATCGAAGCCTGTCTCGAAGTAGGCGTTAAGTACGATAGGTTCCGTCCCGCAGCTCGGTCCGGCGGCTTCAGCAGGTTCTGTCGCTGCTTCAGTAGCCGCCCCTGACGGGGCGTCGGTCGCAGACGCTTCCGTTGCAGCGGGGGGCTCGGTGACGACTTCGGTGGCGGGAGCCTCTGTTGGGGCAGGGGCAGCCGTTGATGCCGGTGATCCGCATGCAGAAAGCAGCATGGAGATCAGGATCAGCAGACTTACTAGAGACCATAATACGGATTTCTTATTCATTTCTCTCTCCTAATTTGCTTGAGTGTAAAAGACGGGGGATTTTGTTTTTAGATGAAGCAGACCTCCTGAAGCTCGAATACCAAAAGAAAACATACTACGTCTGTTAGTGGTATCTTGAAAGCACTTTCATAAAGAGTATACAAGTTTTCAATATTTGAGTCAATATCCAGTTTTATGCAGTGCGTCGTTCTATTAATCTGAGAGGTAATTTAACGTGTCTGGGGGGTCTGGAAGGCGACTGTATTTGTGCGAGCAATATTTCCACTGCCAACCTGCCAGACTCATCCAAATGTTGAGAAATGGTTGTGAGGTCAGCATATTCAGCCATATCCAGATCATCGAAACCAATGACCGCGAGTTGTTCTGGTACCTGGATATTCAACTGTCGCGCAGCCTTGAGCACGCCCAGTGCCTGGAAATCCGTTGCAGCGAAAATAGCAGTTGGAGGATCTGTCAGATTCAACAGCTCTTTGGCAACCTGACGTGTTTGTTCCTGTGAATAAGGAGCAAGGCGAACGAAAGTATCAGGCAGCTTAATCCGCGCTTTCTTTAGCGCTTGCCGAAATCCGCTTAAACGCAAACTTACGGGGTGAATGGAGTACTCCGGCAAATCGGTGTCACCTAAAAAAGCGATCCTGCGATGGCCCTTCCCCAGCAAATAGGTGGCTGCCATCTTCCCACCCCCCACATCGTCAATCTCAACACAGTTCAATTTGGGATGTGGATATTCAATGAGGACGGTCGGCAACCCATGATCGATCAAACGGCGTACCTGAGGATCATCTATAGGCAATGAAAGAATAATCAACCCGTCCAAGTTTCCGGTCAATGGCAGGCTGGATAAATATCCCTGTAAGTGATCCTTGGAATCAACCGTATAGATCACCAGTTCATAATTCTCAGGCGATAACGTCTCAGCAATTCCTCGTAACCGCTGTATGAACGATGGCGCAGTAAAGAAAGGAGTAATTACGCCGATACGTCCGGTATGCTGCATGGCACGCGCTCGAGCCTCTGCTTTCGGGACAAAGCCTAATGCATCGATCGCTGTGAGCACTTTCTCGCGCGTTTCAGAATTGACTTTATCTGGCGTGTTGAGCATGCGAGAAACAGTTGTTATGCTTACTCCGGCACGCCTTGCAACATCATAGATCGTAGGCTTTTTGGAGATCGTCATGAGATACCTCGGCTGAAAGAAGGAATATGAAAGCACTTTCATTTTAGCACAATCACCTGAAAGGTACCACTGCATATGTCCGGTGGCTCCTGAACGCCCGCACCCTCTTACTAAGGAGACCGTATTTTGTAAGGGCAGGATTGATCTCTCCCTCGGCAAAACACTATCGATCCAAATGGACAAAAAATTACGCTTTCCCATAAGAAAAGCGTAATTTCTAATGTGTTGGATGGCGTGCAAAAGATTTTGATTTCTCCAGCTCATATCGTGGACGTCTGATTCGAGAGCATCACGTCAGTGCCTCAGCCATGGTGCGGATTTGGACCTCGATAATCCTCGAGCGAGGCGATTGCGTGCATGCCATGAGAATCACCGCAGCGATATCTTCCGCGTCGAGCATCCCCGAGGCGGCAACGCTTTCTTCTGTTCTGCCTTTTCCCAACGCAAACTCAGTCTTCACCCCACCCGGACAAATCGCCCCCACTTTGATACCGTGCGGACGTAACTCCTTGTCCAACGCCTGTGCAAATCCCACCTGGGCGAATTTTGTAGCGCAGTATACGGCTTCGCCGCCAAATCCATAAATGCCAGCTATCGAGGAAATCATCAGGATCGTGCCAGAGCCTTGTTGCATCATGACTGGCACAGCGTAACGCGTGAATAAAAACGTGGAGCGCATGTTGGTATCCATCATCTCGTCATAGTCTTCCGCGGATGTATCCACGAGGTTTTGGTAGTTCCCGATACCGACATTGTTGATCAAAATATCTAAGGACCCAAACCTCTGGAGGGCGAGATCCACCGCCCGGCGCCCGGTCTCTTCTTCTTTTGCATCTCCGAGCAATGAGACCGCTTTACCACCTAAGTTTTGTACCGCTGACTCGAGGTCTGCCAAACGTGCCCGCCTGCGCGCGTTGAGCACGAGATTGGCTCCTTCTCCTGCCAATGCCAGGGCGCTTGCCCAGCCGATACCGGCACTGGCTCCTGTAATCAAAGCTGTCTTTCCGGATAATTTTCCACTCATGGAGTCCTCCATTTGTAAAGTATAGTGAAATGATTTTCTTGATGATGGTATTTCTTTCCCAAGAAATCACGATCAGGTGATCGTGAAGGGATAGGATGTTCTTTGAGGTAGGTCAGGTGGCGTTCGTGGTCTCACTTGTCGTAGATCCGGCTTTAGGGGCAGCTTGTCAATTTCACGCTCGGCGCGCTGCCCGCAGGACGCGACGCATCTCACCCTACGAATTCTTATGCAAGACATATATTAAACACCACCAAACGCCGAGAATCCGCCGTCGATGGGGATCACAATTCCGGTCACGAAAGCGGCCGCAGGAGAGATTATCCACATGGTCGCACCGAGCAGGTCTTCGGGAGTCCCGAAGCGGTTCATGGGCGTGTGCGCCAAAATGGATTGACCGCGGGAGGTTAAGCTGCCATCCTCGTTCAACAGCAACCGTCGGTTTTGCTCCCCTATAAAAAAACCAGGCGCGATGGCATTAACGCGGATGCGCGGCGAATAATTCTGCGCCATATGAACAGCCAACCACTGGGTAAAGTTAGTAACCGCTGCCTTCGCCGCCGAATAGGCAGCAACGCGCGTCAACGGACGATAAGCGCTCATCGAAGAGATGTTGAGAATCGTACCTTCGCCGCGCTCTGCCATACCACGCCCAAAGACCTGACACGGCAAAATCGTGCCAAGCAGATTTAATTCGCTGACATGCCGAAGGGCTTCAGGAGGCAGATCAAAGAAGGACAGATCCGTAGAGGTTGTTGCGGAGGGATGATTGCCGCCCGCGGCGTTGATGAGGATATCCACGGCGCCGAATTCTGCTTTGACAGTTTCATTTGCCTCGTGTAACGTCTCCACTTTCAGAACATCACCATAGACACACCGCACGAATCCCTTGCTCTTCACTTGTTTTATATATTCTGCTACGGACTTCGCTGCCCGTTCCCGATTACGACTCAAAATAATGACATTGGCGTTGCATTCCACAAGTGTATGGACTACTTCCAAACCAAGCACACCTGCTCCACCAGTGACCAGGACAGTGCGGTCTGTGAAATCGTAAAAGGACTGAAGTTTTTCGAAATTCATGCTGGTGTCTGGAGCAATCGTAAATGTTTTTCAAAGTGAGCTTGCAACCCCTCCAGATAGGCTGTTTCATACTTGACCAGCGCCTCTTTCAATTCTGTGCCAAACTTCGCGAGTGCAGAACCAAACGTAACATGCAGAATTTGCCGTGCATGAAAATCATTTAACAAGGAAGGTAAATCATCTGAAGAAGGCAAATACTCTAACTGTGCTGAAACATGATACGTGCGTTTATCGATTTCATAGCGCTCACATGCCAACGAATAAATTTTCAAGAATAAATCAGGTGTATATCTGGCCAGGACACGCAATGCCTCGAGATAACTGGTTCCCGCGGTTTTGACGTGAATGCTGTAGCTCCAATATTTTGTGAGCAAGGGATATACGCTGAACTTGTCCGAGCCAGAATGCAGGCTCAATTTATAGGTCCCAAAGTGTGCTGTCACGCCGGCATGTTTTGCCAGTTCTGCATCCAAAGAATCTACATCTCCAACATAATCGACGCCTTTTTCAAAGCGACCGCTAAAACGCGGTGCAAGGGAAGTGAAGCGTACCCCAAAGCGAGTCAGCTCATTGGCGATGAAATAATGTTCAAGAGGGGTGGTCGGCAAATCGGTTTCATCCACCGAGACTTCAAAATCAAATTCATCTTTCATTTGGGATAGACGAGTAAACATCGCCACCGTATGTTGAATCGCTCGCCCATATTTGACGATCGCCCGCCTCAGGGTTTCCGGTTCGAACTGACCCCATACCCGCTCATCGGTTCTATACAGATACAACGCCGATAATTCATCCCACTCAGGCCCCCTGATCTTTCCGCTCAATACGTCAACAGAGTCCGTGTCTGCCATGTTATCGGCATATCCACCCGGGTCAACGGTGAAGAATGTGTAACCAGCTTCGACAAATGGCGCGAGGTCCTCCATGGTCTTCAAATGGTCGGCATCGGCGCCCCAGGGCAGATCCCATCCTGCCGCCTCGACGGCGCGCTTTGCATCATCCATCACTTGCTGCGGGGTGCGCCGGGTCCGCTCAT
>LLBY010184236.1_pt6 | contig 10410 bp, 12 predicted proteins | sample 1489401 | NCBI WGS metagenome assembly LLBY01 (sample SAMN04092656, study PRJNA295927) | soil metagenome | biome: Soil prokaryotic community; feature: Bulk soil; isolation source: soil from tomato rhizosphere | host: tomato cultivar Hawaii 7996 | place: South Korea | collected 2011-11-01
ATAAATATATTTCAACATTATACTTTATTACGATTTATATTAAAATTTGATAGATGAAAACATACAACATAAATCAAAATAATAGTAGGTGAAATTTTTTACTAATTATTATAAATATTGGAACTATTAAGAAAATGATAACAATAAAGGAGACTTGAGAAACACTATATTTCAATAACAACACCTTTTAAAATTATGTTACTGAACCCTGCTATAATGAGAACTCAAGCCATCAAAACTATGGATTTTAGTTGTAGACCCATTTTGTAAATGAGCCAAGCAGATAGTATCATCTATATTTAAGATTAGAATTTTAATTCTAAATTATTAAAAAAAGAAATAGTAATCCTACGGCTATTATATTTGCTAAAAAAAAATAAATTAAGAATTTATACCAATAGAACATGTTAAAAAAACAATATCAGATCTATAATCCTTGTTAATAAAAAATTGTGATGATGATTATTAATATTATTAATAATCACCTAAAAGATGCTTTTACTAACAGCAATTTAGTAAATGCACATACAATGCAATACTTAATTCTGTGTCTTGTTCTATATTCCATGAATATAGGATTTCTAGAAATGGACAAACTACTAAGATGGTAAACTAAAATATGACAAAAGATTCAAATTTACAAGTTTTTCCTAGTCGACGGCCAATAAGCGAATGTGTTGGACTCATCGTAAATGAAACAAATGCAGCAGCAGCAATAAAAACAATTGTTGCAGCCGAAACTGCCGGTGTCAAGCAAATCTGGATGGTCCAGCCTCCTTGGTCCCTGACGTGCTGACAACACTTGCATCAGCCGCACTAAAAACATCTATCGTACGCTTAGGAACGTCTATTATACCAACATATCCACGGCATCCTGTAGTCCTAGCACAACAGGTTCTTGCGCTCCATGATATTGCACCAGATAGATTGCGCCTTGGAATTGGTCCTAGTCATCGTGCTATTGTAGAAGATATCTACGGCTTACCCCAGACAACACCCTTGGTGCATTTACGCGAATATGTGAAAGTGTTGCAATCCATTCTCAGGGATGGGAAGGTAGATCATCATGGAGAATTCTTTAACATTGTAATCGAATTTCCACGTATAGCTCAAATTCCAGTGTTAATTTCAACACTAGGAAAAAAGGCGTTTCAATTGGCTGGTGAAATTGCTGATGGAATTCTTTCCTGGATGTGCCCTGTTCCATATTTACTCCATACCGGAATTCCATTATTACATAAAGCAGCTACTGCTAATAGACGCTCAAAATTTCCTCCAGTGGTAGCACATGTTTCGGTAGCACTTAGTCAAGATAGTGATTCTGTAATGGTTGCAGGTCATAAAATGTTTGATATGTACTCAAAGTTTCCTTTTTATGTTAAATGTTTGCTGATGCAGGCTTCCCCCTAACATCAAATGAGAAGGTGACTGATGATCTTGTCAATAATATTATAATCTCTGGAAATGAAGACGCAGTAGCTACATCGTTGACCAAACTTATGGCTGCAGGATTAGACGAACTTATGGTTAGCTTGGTACCTGTTGTAGATGAGAAATATGAGCAAGCCCAACTCATGCATTTGATAGGTCAGATGTAATTGCTGCTGCGAACAAGGTTATGGTCATAGTATCTTAGTATCAACTTGGCTTCTTATATTACCTGAATATTTGACTTTTATATAACACATTAAATATTATAATAGTTTATTCCAAATATAGTACTATTCCTATTTTATAAACTGATTCAAATCCCACAGAACCACTTTTGTTTTTATATAGTCTTTTAGAATAATTTAATAAATGTGTAAATAAGTTCCTATATCGATAAATAACAGTTTATCTATCCCAATTGCCTGTCATACTTGAAGCCATCAGAGCCTATGTTGATGGACACCTTTAACAACTAATTGTAAAAGTAATGCATAGAATGTCTTTTACCTATTGGATAAATAAAGAAAATCAGTTTATTTCTGCTCTGCTTATTCATTTCAGAATACTTACAGAATAACTCTTTTATGGATTAGTTTTATTTGTCTTAAAAGCAGATGAAACAAAAAACAATATCCAAAGATTCTAAAATAATAAATATATCACCGGATAATCCCATTTAATACTTGACATATATAACAAGATCACTTCTTTTGGGAGTTAATACATTATTGATATTAGCACTAACAACAACTGCTATTAATAATTCTCAATCTCTCATTGATAACAACAATAGTTTTATGGTTTATGCTCAAGAACCTGAGGGAATTTCTTCTGACGGATTTAGTATGACAACACCACAACAACAAGCACAACAGCCAGGAGAATATACTGGAGGAACAATCGCAAGTATACAAAACGATAAAAATGATATACCTACATGGCTGCTTTCTGGAGCATGGAATGGGGTTATAATTAATGCAGGCAAAGATGAATTTAAAGCAAATACAATTCCTTCTAATTCAATTAATACCAATACTGATAATAATCTTCCAACTGCTGTTTTTGAAGCAAATTTTGATATGGTTTTATTAAATGGATCTGCATTACATAAACATAGTATCTATAACTTTACAGTTACAAACATTTCAAAGGTAGATGATAAAAATTATCAAATCAATGGAACTGCTACAGTAACTATGAAAGACGGGCCAGTAAATAATGTTCCACTTAGTATAAAGGAACTTAATAATAACGTCATAAGTATTTTGGTTGATCCATCTAAGATAATTAATCTCCCTAGATTTATTCCTTCATTAGGTTTATCTCACTTCGGATATACACCAATATACGGACTGATTGATCAGGATATAGTTATAAAGAAATAGATTTCAAAAAACAGGCACAAATAGAAGAAGATTATATCTTACAGTAGATGTATCACTGGAATTATTTAATTTTCTTTTATTATTATAACTATTATTTATATTCAAATATTTTTTAAATATTTTTCATTCTTTTTCTTCTATTTATTATTTAAGTAATTCTAAAAGAAAAGTATTGTTTGACCTATTTTTTCCTTGGAAAGTTAAAGTTAGTAGAATATACTCTATCAAACACTAAAAGGATATGGAATGACAAGAGAAGAAAAATTCTAGCCGGCCGTTAATTAACCACTTTGATTATTATTTCAAAATTAATTTGTTAAATTTCTATTTAATATATTTTGCATTTTCTTTATTGAAGTTCAAAATTGCGTCAAAATCAGTTTACACACCCTCCCTACTAGTAAGGAAAATAGCACTTAAGGCTATCAATCAAGTTGTTATATTAGATCAAAATTGCGATGTAGTTTAATAAACTCTCGATGAACTTAATATTAATTATTACGATAAAAACAAAAACAGAAATAATTAACTTCACTAAGAGAATGAATTAAATTTTTTCTTCAATAGTAATCCTACAATTGTAGTTCCAATAAATGGTGCAGTAAGATAAAGCCATAAATCAATATAATAACCAGAGACAACAGCTGGTGCCAAAGAACGGGCAGGATTCATTGAAACACCAGAAATTAATCCAAACAGAAAGACATCTAAACCCACTGTAACACCTATTAATAGTCCCCCAAAATTCTTTAATCCTTTTGTATATACTACTATCAGAACTACAAACATTAGTAAAGCAGATGCAAATATTTCTATTCCAATAATAACATAAATTGGAAAGTCAGTATAATTAGGTGCATTAGCACCTAAATGAACTTGATTTCCAAAAATAAAATATATGAAAAAACTTGCTAATATGCCACCTAAGATTTCTGCTAAAAGATAAATCAACAATAACCCTTTTTTTCTTTCTAAATGTTTTGTAATTAAAAATGCTACCGTAACTGCAGGATTAAAATGTGCCATGGATGTTTTACCAAAAAGATAAATTCCAATAGTAACAGCAATAGCAGGAGCAATTGCCATAAAAGGAAGTCCTAATGCTCCATTTAATTTTGCATCTAACACAACAGAACCAGTAGCAAATATTATAACTGGAAAGGTTCCAATAAGTTCAGCAAAAAAGATTTTTTTGTTTCTGTTGCTGACTAATTTATCTTTCAGTAGGTATAATCGTTGTAATATCTGCCCCAAGTTCCTTTATCCTTTCTTCAATTTCATCTCTTATTTCTCTAACTTAATTTTGGCTTTTATCTTTTCCTGCATTTCAGGCTTCATGACATATTCATGAGTGTAACCATGGTCCTTAATTGCATGATCAACTAAATTATTCATTAATTCTTCTTCTGTTTCCCCAGTTCCTATGAAATCACAGTTTACTCCAACATCTCTACAGGACACAGATAACATTTGCCAATATTACGATTGAGTTCTATTTAAGATCTTATCCTCTGAATTAATTTTATTATAAAATTATGATAAATATATCAAATTACTATTTTAAAAATTCTAACTTTGAACTACAAAATTGTATCAAAATCAGTTCACACAATCCCCAGCCTGTATACTATTTGGATTCAATAACATCTTTCATGATAATACTCTTTGATATCCTCTTGTATGTTACAGGTTATACTATCTTGCAGTGTATTGTTTGGATTAGAAATATTAGCATCAATTAATATAATAGATGTATCGTTACCTAAAGTTTGTCTGTCAAGTTCTTCTTTTGTTTCTGTATCGTTAGGAAAAAAGTTTTCACTTGTTACTTGAGTAATTATAAATCTAATGCATTAGTATATGATATTATAAATATAAAAATAAATTTATCTATTATGTTACCGAACCCTGTTATAATGAGAACTCGAAGCCCTCCAAGCTTTGATTTTTAAGTTATAGAGCCCATTTAGTTAATGGGCCAAGCAGATATGATTTCAACTAAAAAACCATTTACTCTAAGTTACGCCTTGACTAAATGTTAGATAATATATAGTTTAATTTTAAAAGAAGATATTAGTCATCTTCATATATGTCTGTTTCATGTTAATTTAATTAATGCTTTAGTTCATTCATTCAAAATTAGTTGAGCAGCTCGCCTTGCACTTGCAAAGGATGAATTAGATAATAATCCTCCTTCCTTCCCTACCCAGTCCCCTACTATGTACAAATTGTCTGCAATCAGTACATCAGGTCTTCCAGATAATCCACCTGCTGCAGCAGTAACAGCAGAATTAGACACCACCATATTGGGTAATGGCCTCTTCTTAACAAGCACTTCTCTCCATCCCGGCTGCAGTAAATCAAGAAAGTCTTCTAACTCCTGTTGATCCTCTCTTGGTTTTGGCTCTATTGAAGTGCCTAGATATTTTCCTAAATGGATTAATGCTCCATTTTCAGGAGCAAGCTTTGCAATTGCAGAATGAACTGAAAAATATAGTGGACGATCAACTCCCAGAGCAAACAAAGTATTTTTGTCTGGAAGACTGCTAAGAGCAATATCCAAACATGCCATGCGTACAGGTTTAGATTCTTTTGCTACCTTTGATAGAACCTCTGGTCTCTCGTTGTCATTGAATAGACTGTAGGCATCTTGTGGACCTGCTGCTATTACAACTGTCTTTGCGGATACTTGGGACTTATCAGACAGGATGACTAGCCATCGAGAGTAGGAGGTATCTTTTCTTTCTAACCTCGTTGCTTTTCCCCCCATGACAATCCTTGCTTTGGCATTTTTGGCTATCGTTAAAAGTCCGTCAACAAGCGTCTGCCAACCTCCATCCAAATACATAACTCCCCCTGAATTACCCACATAAATTTGGCGAAATGACGATCCTGCGCTCTGAATGTCTGGATCATTTCCATAGGTATTCAGTCTCAAATGTGTCTTAATTATTTCAGCAAGATTTTTGTCTTGAATGTTTTGGTCTAACCACTCCTGCACCGTAACTCTTTCTAATTGTGAAAAATTAATTTTGGCAAGTGAATTAAAGAACTTACTTCCATCTATTTCGGAAGAGTCCCCATTATTTTTTATAAAAGGTATCCGGCTCCAATCGCTTGGCGTTTGGTTTTTCTTTCCATCCATTATATAATAAGAAGTTCCTTTCCCCACAGCAATGCCACCCGTATACTTGATCCCTAATTCTTGTAAAACTTCAGCACCCACGTCTGAAAGATAGAGCGCATGAGCACCTTGATTAAAGTAAAACTCATCAAATACTGAAGTCCTTGCACGACCTCCAATTTCCTTTGATGATTGCTCAAACAAAGTTACTCTTTTTCCAGCACGAGCAAGGAGGGCAGCAGTAGTGAGACCTGCCAGACCTCCCCCAATAATTATAATATCTGAACTATCAACCTTACTAGACATTAAATAATTACATGCTAACAAATGTTGATAAGTATTGCTTTTCTCAAGAATGTTTTGAATACTGGTGGTTTTGCTTTCAGATCATTAAATGGATGTAAAAAATCCAATATTAGTATAATGCCTTCGTTACAGCTATTCCTATCATTTTTATATTCTTTTATGTTACCATTAACTTTAATACTTTAATATTTGACTGCCTAAACAGTTTACATACCCCGTTTTATCGCGTACGTATAAGTTTATAATATTCTATATCCAAATTCAAATTTTCCATATTTTACAAGGAAGCAACTATTTTCTATCTATCTTTGTAGTATAGTTAATGTTCGATATCAATCGAAATAGTAATATGTTTGCATCTTTATGAAAAATTTTAACAAGATAGAATGACAAATGAAAGAAAACAACAAGTTGAAGAAATAGATATCGCTATATTAGGAGGTGGTCCTGCAGGTTTACAAGCCGCATTAGTTCTTTCTCGCACAAGAAAAAAAATCATAGTTTTTGATACTCCCGAACCTCCAAGAAATACAGCATCTCATGGAGTTCATAATTTTCTTGGATTAGATGGCCTTTTACCAATGGATATTCGTAAAATCGCATGGAAACAAATTGACAAATACAATTCTGCAGAGCTTCGTAAAGAAAAAATAATAAATGTCATCAAAGAGAAAGACGAAAAATTTGTTATTACATCAGATAATGAAAGATGCATCAGGGCAAAGAAAGTTATTCTCGCAGTAGGATACTATGACGTATATCCTGATATTCCAGGCTTTATAGAATGTTGGGGAGATACGATTATTTCCTGTCCATTTTGTGATGGTTATGAAAATAGAGATCGTATTTGGGGTATTATAGCCAATTCCAAAATGCAACTTGATTTGTTTCCAAAGATAGTACAAAATTGGACTTCCAAATTCAAAGTTTTAGTATCTCCAAATATAAAAATAGAATCATCATACCAAAATGAATGGTCCAAGTTAAATATTTCTGTTTACAGAGGAATTATCACAAAAGTAAATCATAGTAGTACCAAAGTAGAATCAGTCTCATTAGAGTCCGGTGAAAATATTCCAGTTGATACACTTCTTTGGATACCTCAAGTAAAACCAATTCAGTTGATACAAAGACTGATTGAAAACTTTGGTTTAGAATTAAATGAACAAGGCTATATTAAGACAGATGAAAAGTTACGAACAAATGTTAAAGGACTTTATGCAGCAGGAGATGTTAAGGGATCTAGTCCAATAGGAGCACTTGCTGCAGCTTATAATGGTGGAATAGCAGCAACTTCAATAGTACATGAATGGTACAATTAATTATCGGACCTATTTAGATAGGCTATATTTATTATTACATCGATTATTTTGAATAAGTTACTAAATTAATAAATATTAGCTTACAGATCCCAATTACATGTCATGCTCGAAGCCCTCCGTTTTCACGCTCACGAATAAGTTTATAATATACTTTGAAAAAGTTGTTATGAATTTGATTATAAGAAATGGAACTTATTAGTTGGCTGATTTAAAAATTTTTTCTAAAGTTAATAATATATACTAAAAAAATAAGTAGATATAAAATCTATAGTTATTAGATCTTACTTTTTTATCAATTATTCAGCTTTAGAGTAGCCACAACTCCTGCATGGTCCGATGTCCAAAGGCCAGATAATGTACGATCATTTTGGGAATCCCCAACCAGTTCTATATCTTTTACATTAAAATCACCGCGGAACAATACTAAATCTAATCTTTCATCTAATGAAGAAACCTGGTTCAGCAAATTTTCAGCTTGGCAACAAGTAAAACCATTGCCTTCTCCCCTTATATCCCATGCATCAATAAAACCTGCATCTATTATTTTTGAGTATGTTGGAGTCCCAGTTCCATCAGCCTTTGAATTAAAATCACCGATGAATACAATGGGTAAATTTGTATTACCAGGCCCATTCAACAACTCATCTGCTTGTAATCCCTGAATAATAGGTGACAGCTTGGGATGTAGCAGTGGTTCTAGATGAATAGAGACAATACGGGCTTTATCTCCTTTATCAAATGTTACATCTACTGAAACCCATGCGCGCGGTATACTAATGGATCCCAATGGAGTTGTTACTGTAAAATTAGCAGCAAACTGGGCTCCTTGGATATTTGATAAAGTAAAATCTTTGTTATCTGCTCGGGCCAATATTACCTCCCTGTCAGTGAGTCTTAAATCCACAAGGCTCCCAGAGATAAGATCAGGAACTTCAGCGTCAAAAGCTGTCTGAACTACAATAGGCTCATAATTTAATCCTCGTTCGTTAAGTGCGTCAAGGAGAATTTGGAGATAATCTAATGAAACGTTAGTTGCAGGTGTTATAGGACCGTCCGATGGACTCTGTGTTCGTAATAATGACACTTCTTGAAGACCTATCAGATCAGGCAGAGTTTGTTTGATCTCATTTGCAATTGAATTTGCCCTTTCTACAAAGTTGCTTGCTTGGATTTTGTTATAAGCAGATCCTACAGCAGCAACAAATTCTTGAGGCGTAGTAGCAACAAATATTGGTGATAGGTCTGCACCTAAATACAGATTCTGGGTCATCAATGTAAGTGGTAATGATGTAGCACAAAATTCGGGAGAACTTACAAAGAATCCTTCGAACTGACCTTTCTGACATTCATATTTTTTATCCTCAGTTGGATAATTTGAAGATGGTGATGATGGAGTAGATGGTGACTGTGGATAATAATTATTGTAAGTATACATATTGTCATTGCCTGCTTCTCCATAGTTTGTTGAAGGGAGATAATGATCTGGATAGTTTTGATCATTGTTATAATAATTCTGTGCTCCAGCTCCTTGAGGAAACATTATGTTTGTAGCGCCAAGGATTGTAATGGCAAGTAAGAATAGTGCCATTATAGGAAACTTATACATATAACACTATTACAAAAAAATTATATATGAAATACTACACATATTTTCTCTTCTTCTTAAGTAAATAAAATCTTATAGATAATCCAAAAAAATAATATAAAATATGTTACCGAATCCTGAAATAATGAGAGTTCGAAGCCCTCCAAGCTTTGGATTTTAGTTATAGAACCCATTTGGAGGATAGAGCCGAGTGAAGTTGAATCAATAATATAGTAGATAAAATATTCACTTAATTGTTGATCTTATTGTAAAGTAGAATATATAAAATATTTATTATTTTCTCTAGAGAAAGTAAAAGGATGTTAACCATTTCACTTTTACTTTTTTTCCAGAGTTGACTTGGTGGTTTGTTGGTTTTATAGATAGTTAAATAGACTATAAAAATCCAAAATATAAGCAATTATAATATATATTCTATTGATCTATAGGAAATTTATAGAAAGAGCTTTATTTTACTTTTAGGTTTACTTATTTTCATCTATTCCATCAAGCAGTATCTTCATTATCCTCATAGTCCTCATTATCCTTTGTTGATGATAAATAGATGTAAACTCAAAGAAACAAGAAACAGGGTTTTACTGAATCGCTTCAATCTTGAGAGGAATAATTGCTGCCAGCGTCTATAAAGATTTAGACAAAGGTACCAATCTTCCTGAGTAGTAGTTGTATATTAATTAAAAATTTAAATATTTATTTTGGATTAGAAACAATTCGATGAAGTCTCATAAATAATTCATCACATCATTACTCATTTTAAAGATCCCATGACATTTTTCATCTATAATTAAATTACTTACTTCTTTTGATCCACAAAATTGTGTCAAAATCAGTTCACACATCTCCGTTTGTGCGCCTACGTATAGGTTTATTAGTATCAAATTAATCTCTTCAAAAGTGATTTTTAATATAGACACAATTATTAAAATCGTTATTAATTAATGAAATATTTTGTAGTTTGACAACTAATCTGAATCTGAACTATCTATTTTCTTATGAGATTGTTTCATTTCTGCTATTACCTTCTCTATATACTCTTTTGGATCTTCCAATTCAGATACTGGTTTAAACATGGTAGCATCTTCTAAATTATCGAGCTGTTTACGTATTTTTTGTTTAACAATATCCGAAGCTTTTGCATACCCTAGAGCTTGAAAAAGTTCAATCTTTTACAACTGTTGATAAAAAATATGTATAATCAATATCAGAAATCTATTAAATATAAGAAATATAACATCT
>LLBY010093459.1_pt3 | contig 10409 bp, 10 predicted proteins | sample 1489401 | NCBI WGS metagenome assembly LLBY01 (sample SAMN04092656, study PRJNA295927) | soil metagenome | biome: Soil prokaryotic community; feature: Bulk soil; isolation source: soil from tomato rhizosphere | host: tomato cultivar Hawaii 7996 | place: South Korea | collected 2011-11-01
AAAGCCGGTGAACCCGGTGTATCCGCAGCCCTGGCACCGGAGTCGCCCGGCCAATCCGGCGACGATCGCGGACTTCGAGGCCTTCGCGGCGGCCGCGGGCTACCGCGTGGCGCGGCGCGCGCACCTGCGCGGNNTGGAAGACGCCCAGCACGGTGCTGCCCAACCTGCTCGCGGGCTACGCGCTGTATCAGCTGGCGCGGTGACGCGGCGGGGAGCGGCTCTCAGGCGGACCAGGCGCGGAGTTTGGCGGCGCGCACGAAGAACACGCCGGTGAGATAGAGCAGATAGGAGTTCATGATGTCGGCGGGCTGAGTGGTGGGAGGCGCCGATGGGGGCGGATCAACGCAAGGCTGACGCGACAGAATCAGCATTTCGCGCGCCAGTGCCGGGCCGGGTTTGCCGAAAAATTGACATGCCCACGCGTCTGGGCGGTGGTGCTCGCACGAGGCGGGCGGGAGCGCCTGTGACCGTTTCGAGCGGGCGGGAGTATCAGGCAGACCAGGCGCGGAGCTTGGCGGCGCGCACGTAGAACACGCAGTTGCTGCCGTCCTCGGTCTCGAGCCACTCGGGGGCGAGGGAGGCGAACTCGCGGTTGATCGCCTTGCGCAGGCCGCCGACCTCGACCGCGACGATGCCGTGCGGGGCAAGGCGGTCGCGGGACTGGCGGAGGAGCTTGCGCACGATGACGAGACCGTCGGGGCCGCCGTCGTGGGCGAGGCGGGGCTCGGCGGCGAACTCGGGGTCCTGGTTGTCCACGTGGGCGCTGGGCTCGTAGGGCGGGTTGCTAACGATCAGGTCGTAGCCGCCGGGCGGCGGGGGCACGGCGTCGAAGACGTCGCTGGCGTGGAGGCGCACGCGTTTGCCGGCGGCGTGGGCGCGGACGTTGAGGGCGGCGACCTCGAGGGCGGCGGGCGAGAGGTCGAGGGCGTCCACCGCGGCCCGCGGGAACTCGCGGGCGAGCAGGATGGCGAGGCAGCCGGAGCCGGTGCAGACATCGACGGCGCGGCGCACGGTCGTGCCGGGCGGCAGCAGGCCGGCGAGCGCGGGGATGAGCTCGACGAAGTAGCTGCGCGGGATGATGACGCGCTCATCGACATGGAAGCGCAGGCCGCCGAGCCAGGCCTCCTTGGTGATGTAGGCGGCGGGCACGCGTTTGACGGCGCGGGCGTGCAGGGCCTCGCGCAGGGCGACGCGGGCGGCGGGCGGCAGGCTTTTTTCCAGCGCCTCGGGGCCGCTTTCGAGGGACCAGTCGAGGGTGCGGAGAAAGAGGTAGAGCGCCTCGTCGTGGACGTTGTCGGTGATCTGGCCGAGGGCGAGGTCGGCCCGGGCGTAGACCGTCTCGGCGAACTCCATCCACGCGCCCAGGGTGGTGAGCTGGGAGGTCGGCGGGAGCGAGGCGAGGCCGCCTTTTTTGGCGGCGGGGCGGGAGGCGGGTTTCATGGGTGGTTTTGCTTCTCCCCGGCGATCACGGCGCGGAGGTGCTCCTCGCAGTAGCATCTGTCGTCGGCGCGGTAGCGGAAGTCCTCGTGCGGATGGGTGTCGCTGTTTTTTCCGCAGACGACGCAGCGGTGGCGCGGGCCGGCGGCGGAGGCCTCGCGTCGTTCGGCGCGCAGTTTCGCGTGCCAGGAGAGCCGGCGGCGGCCGCTCTTCACGTCGCGCCACATCGAAGGGCCTAGAAAGATCAGGTAGTTGCCGAGCGCAGCGCCGGCCGAAAGTTGGGCGGCCCAGCCGCCGCCTATGAAGACGAGCGTGTAGCCCACGAGGCTCAGGAGGGCCAGGTATTTGACCTGCACGGGAAACACGAGGTAGAGCTGAAAAACGTAGTTGGGCTGGTAATACGCGAAGGCGAGCAGCAGGGAGCCGGCGATGAAGACGTTCGAGAGCACGGCGGGCGGCATGACAAGTCCGGCCCCGATGGTGAGCAGCCAGCCCGTGATGAGGAAGAGGTTGAAGCGCAAGGTTCCCCACTCGTGTTCCAAGACGTTGCCGAGGAAATACGTGCAGGCGACGCCGAAGGCATACAGCACCCAGTGGCAACCCTCAGGATAAAAGGCGAAGGTGAACACCCGCCACCACTCGCCGGTCGCCACCCGCATCCACGAGTATTCGAGCACCGAGATGTCCATCAGCCCGAACATCCGGACGATGTAAAAGAACACCTGCCCAAGGAGAATGGCCGGCAGCAGATGCGGCACGGCGAGAGGCTGGAGGCGGCGTTCGAGTTTGCGGAAAAACGACATGGCTGAGGGGCGACGGTGCGGCGCGCGGCGGGGCTCGCCAGTTTATTTGCCCGCGGACGGGGCGGGCGAGGGCGCGGCGTCGGCCGCCTCGTCGGCGGAAAACTCGGCGGCGAGGCGGGCCTTTTGCGCGGCCAGCACGGGCGCGTCGATGGTGGCGAGCAGTTCGCGGGCGTCGCCGGCGAAGCCCTGTTTCCAGCGCACGCGGGCGAGGTGGAGGCGCACGGCCTGGGTCTCTATTTTGCCTTCCAGGCGCGCCTCGAGGGCGGACCAGGCGGCGTGGGCCTCGTCCCACTTGGGCTCGGCGAGGTCGTAGTAGGCCTCGGCGGCGCGATAGGCGAAGTCGGTGCGATCGGGCGCGAGCGCGACGGCGCGGGCGAAGGCGGAGAGCATGGTCGAGTCGAGGGTGGCGCGGGTCCAGGCGCGGGTCTTGAGGAACTGGTCGCGGCCCTCGTCAAGGACGAGGCCGATTTGGAAGTGGTAGAGCGCCTCGGTGGGGGCGAGGTCGCTGGCGGCGAGGAAGTAGTTGAGCGCGTCGATGGCGCGACCGTCCTCGGCGAGGAGGACGCCGATCTGGTTTTTGACCACGGGGAGGTCGGGATCGAGGGCGTTGGCCCGGAGCAGGAGGGCCATGGCCTGGCGGCGCTCCTCGACCGCGGGATCGCAGAGGTAGAGGCCGTAGGCGGCCCAGCCGGCGGCGAAGTCCGGGTGGTTTTTCAGCAAGGTCTCGTAACCATCGACGACCTTTTGCAGGCGGGGGCGCAGGTTTTCCAGATCGGAGGGGGCCTCGGACTGGCGCGCGGTGGCGAGGGTGGATTTTTGGAGGGCGACGATCTCGTGCAGGGCGGCCACGGCCCGGGGCGTGCCGCCGCCGGCGGGCTCGCGGGCGGTGGCGGCGGGGGCTTGCGGGGAAGCGGGCGCGGCGGCCGTCGGTGGCTCCGCGACGGGCGAGACGGGACCGGTGGCGGCCGAGGCGGGCAGGGCGAGCGCGATGCCGGCGAGGGCCAGACGGGCCGGGGGAGCGGACGGGAGGCGGAAAGGGGGCACGCGCATTTCGACCAGTGCGACACAGACGGGTGCCGCTGTGGATTCTTTTTGCGCGCGGGGTGGTTTTTGACCTCGCCGTCATTGCGGGGCTCGCACGGTTTTTGGGGCATGTCGCGCTATGCTTTTGTCTTGATCGGTCTGGTCGTGGTGACGGTGGCGGGGGTTGCTCTTTGGGTACGACGACCGGCGCCGGTTGCGACGAGCGACACGCCCGCGCCGGGCAGCATTTTGGTATCGGAGCGTGGGTTGATGGTGCCGTCGATCGGGACCGCGGCCGAGATGACCGGGGTGGTGGGCGGACCGGCGGAGCCGACGAGCGTCCCCGGTGCGGTTTCGGCCAAAACGAGGGAAGAGGCGGTGGCTGAGACCAGGCGTGCCGAGGCCGAGGCGGCGGCGCTCAGTTTACCGGATGGAGTGGTGATGCAGGACGGCATGGCCAAAAAGGCCAAGGGACCTTACGCATATGCGCAGGACGTGGAGGTCATGCGCGCCTTGGTGGAGTCGGGCGGCACGGACGCGGTGCCCACAATGGCGCGATATCTCGGGCATGGTGAATCCACGTTGCGCATCCAAGCGGCGTTGGGATTGATCGAACTCGGCGACACACGGGCGCTGCCTTATCTGGAAGCGGCGGTGCGCAACGCCGCTTCCGAGGCGGAGGCGGCGCTGTTTCGGCAGGCGATCACGGTGCTGGGCGACGCGGCCGAATAGGGGCCTTATTCCGCCCACTCTTTCTTGGCGGCGGTGATGACGGGCAGCCAGGCCGCGGGGCGGGGCCCGAGATCCTCGCCGTCGGTGAGAAACGCCAGATGCTCGCGGATAAGGGCTTGCATCTCCGGGGATTGGCGAGCGGAGAGAGCGGCGAGATAGAGATCCGCCTGTTCGGAGAGCGAGCGGTTGAGGGCCTCCGCGAGGATGGTTTCGGCGAGGGAATCCGGCACGTTGGGATCGGTCACCAACGGGTCGAGAATTTCGGTTTCATTGCCGGCGGCCAGATTCAGGGCGTGGGCGAGCGCCTCTTCGCGATTTTCGAGCGGAACACGGGGATCTTTGACCAAGGCGGCGAGTTTTTTGGCCACGCGCGGGAGATTTTCGTCGGGTTCGGCGAGTATGCTGTCGGCGGTGGTGTCGAGAGGGGGCTCGCTTCCGGTCGAGTCGGCGGTACCGACCGGGGTCATCGTGGTCGCGTCGCTTGAGGTTTGGCCCAAGGAGGAGCCGGAAGCGAACGCCGAGGGGGCGGAGGGATTGCTTTGGCCGTCGATCACGCCGGAGATGTGGGGGGGCTCCATGGCGTCGGGTCGGGTGGCACGTTCCAACCAGAGCCAAGCGCCGATGGCGAGGAGGGCGACCGAGCCGATGAGCAGGAACATCTTTTTCATGTCGCGAGCCAAGGGAGGTAACCGGTCGAATGGCAATGCGTCATGCGGATCAAATTAGACCGGCTCCGTTTGAGTCGGACGTGTCGCCGCACGCTTGGGCGCATCCGTCGTTTTCCTCATGACTTTTACCGATTATCTGTTCGACGAGGGTCCCTGACTTCGGTTGGTCTGGACGCTCCCCTCTGCTTTCCCCCTGTGCTCTCTCTTACATGAAACACCTCGTTTTGTCGTGCCTGTTGGCGATTTTTGTCGGAACCACCTCCCTTTACGCGCAGACGAATGATCGCCGCGATAACGCGATTCTGCTGCCCAGCGCCACGAGCACGTCCATCGTGGGGAACAATACGCGGGCGACGGAAAGCGGGGAAGAGGACATCATATTTTACCGGGTGGACGACGTCCTGTTCGGAAATAATCTCTACAACACCTTGTGGTATCGATGGGTAGCGCCAACCAGCGGGGAGGCGCAATTTGACGTTATCGCTTTCTATGACTGCACCTTGGCTGTGTTTCAGCGGGACGAGGACGTCTATACCGGGCTCGATTATGACGACGACGGTGGTAACGGGCTGAACAGCCGCATAACGCTCGATGTGGTGGCGGGCGAGACCTACTACTTCGCGGTCGGCAGCTGGGCTGGTTTTCGCCAAGGCTCCTTTGGCTTGGTCATCTCGATGAGCGATGTGGTGTCCGATTCGTTTGCCGACAGCAACGAATACGTTGGCACCCAGTTCACGGCGGTTGGAAACAACGGCGCGTTTACCGCCGAGGGAGGCGAGCCGGACCATGGTCCCTCGATTCGCGTCAGCCACAAGACCGCTTGGATTCGTTGGACGGCTCCGCAGCGCAGCCGCGTTTCCGTCAGCACCGAGGGCAGCTTTTTCGACACGATTCTGGCCGTTTACCGCGGCGACAGCGTGGGCAATCTCACGTTGGTTGCGCAGAACGACGACGTGGGCAGCACCACTCGCTACAGTGAGTTGCAGTTTTTCGCCGATGGAGGGGTGACCTACCATTTCGTGGTGGACGGCGCGGCCGGCTTTGGCGGCAGATTCTCATTGGCGGTGAGCGCGGTTCCGGCGCCTCCCGGCCTGATCATGTCCACCAAGGAGATGATCGTTTACCAAGGCGACTTTACCTCGGCGACGGTCACGGTGCTGGGAACCGGCACCTACACCTACCAATGGCAGCGCATGGCCGCCGACACCAAGGATTGGGTCGATATCAGTTTTGATTCGGCGGACTTTGGCGGAGTGGATGGCGACACCCTGTTTGTTTTTTCCGCGAGCTTGGACCTGAACCGCGACAAGTTCCGCGTGCGGGTCACCGATGATATCGGCACCACGACCAGCGCGGCGGTATTGCTTACCGTGACGGAGTTTCCGATGGTCGAGACGGAAATATTGGGCACCGTGTCCATAAATATTTCCGAAGGCGGCCTGCCTCGTGGTCGGGACGAATCTGAGCTGGAGGAGGACGAGGACCCGGACAAGGTGGTTTATTTCGCGAGGGGTCTGCCCAGGGGGCTGAAAATCGACCCGGAGACCGGCGTGATTTCCGGCGTGGTCGCCGGCGCGGCGAGGGATTATCGCGTGACCTACGGTGTCATCATCAATGGCAAGCGCAGCCCCGTGCAGTTTGTTCTGCTCTTTCGCGTCGCGGCGATTTCACCGGCTTTCGTCGGCGGTTTCGAGGCGCTGCTGACCGCGCCCGGCGAGGCGCCGTTGCCCGCCGCAAAGGTGGCTTTTCGGGTCACCAATCAAGGAGCCTTCACCGGCACGGTCTATTCCTTGGCCGATGCCAAGAGCTATTCGTTCCGCGGCAACCTTGCCTTGGATGAAGGCACGCGCACGGCGGGCGGCGTCGGTGGCGCCCCGATCGTGGTAAAGCGCGGCAAACTCGCCCCCTACCATCTTCTGTTCACGATCAACGAGCTCGATCTGAACGTGAGCGCCACGCTTTATGACACGGTGGACGCCGTGGTCCCTGCGCCGGTGTTGATCGGCGAAACCGAGGAGGGCCGACAGCTGGCCCGGTTTACCGGTCTTTCCAACGCACCTTGGGCCGGACCTTACACCACTCGTTTGGTCAATCCGGTTAATTTGGGGGACAATGTGGAGCAACCGCTTCCGGGAGGCAGTGGTTTCGCCACCGTCACCATCGCGTCCGGCACCGGAAACATGAGCGTGCGTGGGCGGCTTTCGGAGGGGACCCTCTTCACCGCCAACCTGCGTTCTTCCATCAACGCGGAGTATCGCATTGCCCAAAAGCTCTATCGCCAGCCGGGCGGCAGCCTGAGCGGTTGGGTGCGTTTGGTGGACCGCGGGTTTGACGGCACCGATTACTACGTCCCCATCGGCAGTGGCAGCGACCTCTACTGGACCAAGCCTGAGAATCTCCGCGACAAGCTCTACCCCGCCGGTTTCGGCCCCTTGGCTCTTACTTGGCTGATGGACCCGTGGGATGTGCCGAACGGCAATTTCACCGAGTTGCTGGGCTTGAACAGCGAGGGCGAGTTCACGGTGAAGATCGACGTGGGCGGCATCACCAATCCCGAGGACCCCGAGCCTGTCCCGAATGAGGAGCCGGTGATCCTGAATACGCGCAAGCTGCCTATCGCCTTGAGCATCGACGCCCGTAATCGGGTGATTGTGCCCGCGCCAAACCCGACGGGATTCAGGCTCTCCGTCAGCACGAGGACGGGTGCTTACTCGGGCTCGTTCATGATCGAGGACACCAATCCGACGACCAATCGAGTGGTCAAGCGGCGCGTCACCTTCTTCGGCGTTCTTGTGCAGTCGCCCGAAACCTACGAGACCGGGCCCTTTGGCCAAGGCTTCGCCATTTTGCCACCCATCGATCCCAAGGCCGACACCTCGATCACCGGGACGGTGGATCTCTTGGCCGGTCCGCCCGATTTGCCCTTCTTCAAAGAAGAAGAGTGAGCGGTTAGCGACGTGGATACGCCCAGATAATTTTTCGTGATGAAGCGCAGTCCGTTTTTGGTTGGTCTATTCGCGATGATCGCCGCAGTGGCGATCATCGTCTGGTGGACCGTCACAAGCTCCGACTCGCCCTCGGCCGCTGACCCTTCGGGTCTTGTAGCGGAAACCGCGGACGCTGAGACATCTCCAGATGGGGCGAACGCGTCCACGCCAGGCTTTTTTGAGGGGGCCGAGGTTTTGGCGAAAATCGAGCAGGCTGCTGAGCCTCCGCCGGCGGAGCCGGGCTCCGAGTTGCCGCCGCAACCCGGCGAGATCCCAAGTACCAAGGGGCCGGGTAATTATCCGAAGCCGGGCGAACCCCTGCGCATTCCGGTCGGCAAGCCCATCCCCGAGATTTTCCCCTACCAGAAGGAGCGCCTGCACATTCAGGGTCTCGCCTCGACCTATGACGCCGCAAGCGTACCCGCTTTGGCTTCCTTTTTGGATCACAGCGACCCCTTGGTGCGCGAGGCGGCCCGCATGGCGTTGATTCAATTGAGCCAACCCGAGGCGGTGCCGGTGCTGCGGGCCGCGGCATCGCGTGCCAAAGATGTGACGGAGGCCGCCGCGCTGACCGAGGCGGCCGAGTTTCTGGAGCTTGCGACCTCCAGCTGACGGCTTTTCGGCCGCCGTTCTTTTTCGCTAATTCACCCGACTCAACCCACTTCCTTAACATCCCTCCCATGAACCGAACCAAACTCCGCCTCGCTCTTCTGGCAGTGGCCGCCGTCCTTGGCGGTGCGAGCCAAGCCCACGCCCAATACACCTATCTGTTGCTGGAGGCTCCGGTCACGATCCAATACAGCCTGAGCGTGCCGAGCACCACGACCACGACCAACTCCAGCAGCACGGTGGCTCGCACCCGCGTGCAGACGCGGCCCACGACGGTGCCGGTGACGCCCGTCACGGTCATCGAAGACTTACGCGAATCGGGACTCATCTCGACGTCGGACACTGAGAATAAAGGGTGGTCCATTGTGGCGGTTCGCCCGGCCCCTTCCGACATCTACTACGTGGATGCCCGTTATTGGTTCTATGCGGTCCGTCGTGACGCCTCGACTGGCGAGATTGTGGAGCGCGTGGCGATTCCCGAGACCAAGTTCTCCATTGATCGCGACTACTCCAACTACGTTTACACCGAGCGTTACTTGGGTGCTTACACGGTGGACGCTTCGGGGCGTTCCACCAACTACGTCCGGGTGAACTACCGTCCGAGTTTTGTGAGAAATGGCACACGCTACGATTTGTCTGATCCGCTGGTTTCAGGCATCAACACAACGGGCAACGCGACCTTCGCTTACGTGAGCGTGGACGAGCCGGTGTTTTACATCGCCCCGACCTCGATGCGCCTTTCCGGAGTGGGTGGTCTGCGTGGCGTAAGCGGCCCGGAGGCGGGTGTACTTGGCCCTGTGCAAGGTCTGGTAACCTTTACCGTCACAATCGGTACGCCCCGTCTGGTCGATGCGAGCGATTATGCGGATGTTCCTGTTCTCAATGAGCGCCCGCCTATCACCTTCGATTTCGGATTTTTCCCGGTGATAGAAGAGTGATACCGGTCGGTTGCATACGCCAATGGCTTAAAACATATCCTTTTATGAAAATCAAAATTCTCGGTCTTTCGCTTCTCGCGGCCAATCTTGCGAGTTTGGCCCCCGCTCAGGAGTTGCCCGCTTATCTGGAGGCGGTGCCGCTCACGTTCTTGTGGCATCGCACGCACGACACCATGACGTCGAGCAAGTTGGCCGACCCTGATGTCACCACGGAACCGACGCAAAACGTGGAGCCCGTCGAGCGCGTGACGACAGAAACGGCACGTACTCGTCGCGACACGCCACCGGGCAACCAAGGCTTCTTTGTCGAACAGCTGCAGCAGGTGTTTGCCTTTTCGACAGGATTTGATTTTGAAATCGTTGCGGTGCGTGATCCCGCACGAAATGTACAGGAGCTGGTGACCAATCCCTATCGAATTTATATCAGCGCCAATCCTCGGGCGCTTGGACGCTTGTATCCTTTCCCGGGCTTTGACTCATTTATCGTGGATCCGTATGTACCACTAGTCCCTTCGTATCCTATCCCCACGGGTCTGACGCTGTCGCTTGGGCCCGCGCTCGGCAATCATGTGGAGAGCTATGATGCAAATGGCAACCTGACTAATGTCACGGGAAACATCGCGACCACGTTCGAGCTCAAGTATGCGAGCCATTTTCGTGTGAACATTGATTCGGAGATGCCTTTCCATCAATACCACCTTGTGGCCACGGGCACGGCGAACTTCCCGATTCGCCGTCTCACCGCCAGTCGAAATGGCATACCGGTCGTTCTCGCCCCGGGACCAATGAAAATCCGCGGCATAGGTACCTTCGATCATCGGTACTATGCCAGCCCGACGGACAATTACTATTTTGCCGGCTTGTCGTCGGTGACTCTGACCATGGGCAAGGCGAAGCTCGTGGCGCGTGAGCGTTTCATCGCTCCTCCGGAGCCGGAGGATCCGGAGGATGATGAGGAGGAGGGCGGCGGCGGTAACATCACCGCTCCCGGGTTGGGCGGCGGTTCCTGAGTTATTTCGGGGTTCCCCTTCGGAGTTTCCCGATTTTTCCAGCCTCGCCTGCGGGCGAGGCTTTTTTTGTGCCCTTGTCTGGAAGAAAAACGAGGGAAGCGTCTCGTGCGCATTCGTAAGCGACCGGCCGGGTGCCTCGTTGACAGCTGATCAAACAGGCAAGGTTGCCTCGTAGAGGTGACCCATACGAGGCAGGCCAGTG
>LLBY010000550.1_pt8 | contig 10398 bp, 10 predicted proteins | sample 1489401 | NCBI WGS metagenome assembly LLBY01 (sample SAMN04092656, study PRJNA295927) | soil metagenome | biome: Soil prokaryotic community; feature: Bulk soil; isolation source: soil from tomato rhizosphere | host: tomato cultivar Hawaii 7996 | place: South Korea | collected 2011-11-01
TTCATCTTTTTATTTGTTTTTTGTTAAGCTGATTGAAGTTATTTTCGACTAAACGACTTCACAACCTCACATGTATATCAATTAGCGTTCCATTCACTTGGGTTGGTGTTCCATTCCAATAAGGTTTTTAATTCTTTTTCAGAGATGTAATTGGTTTTCAATGCCTGTTCAAGTAGGCTGTTATAGTCGCTTAAGGTTTGTAGTTTGATGTTTTCTTTTTCGAAATTCTTAATCGACACATCAAATCCATAAGTAAAGATGGCAATCATGCCTTTTACATTTACATGGGCCTCTTTTAAAGCTTTTACGGCATTTAAACTGCTTCCGCCAGTACTTATTAAATCTTCAACAACAACAACATTTTGGCCGTGTTCAATAAAACCTTCTATTTGGTTTTGGCGTCCATGGCTTTTAGCGTCAGGTCTTACATAAATAAAGGGCAGTCCCATATATTCGGCAACCAACATGCCAATGCCAATGGCTCCGGTAGCAATACCAGCAATAACATCGGGTTTTCCATACTGTTTTTCAATTTGTTTCGCCATGGTTTCACGAATGTAATTTCGAATGGGCGGAAACGATAATACAATACGGTTATCGCAATAAATAGGCGATTTCCATCCAGAAGCCCAAGTAAAAGGCTTCTGTGGGCTGAGCTTTATAGCATTAACTTGCAATAAAACTTCGGCAGTTTTTCTAGCGGTATCTTTGTTAAAAATCATAAAGGCAAAAATAAACATAAATTTAATTTTATGTTGCAGTGATGCATTGAATAAAAATATTTTTTTCAACAATGTCTAGTTTGTAACTAAAAATGATATTTTTACCAAAGTGTAATTGAAATCGTCTTGATTTTTTCGTTTCAATCAAAAAAGTCAAGATTGAGTTCATTATTAAAGTAAAGCATGTACAAAATTTTTGTTGGCGATAAACCTATAATTTTAACCACAGTTGTTGAGCAAGAAACTAATTTTAAAAACTATTTACTAAATACCGTAAATATAGGTAAGGTTATAAAAGAGCTTAATACGACCAAACTAGAGGAAGTACGCCTTATTCATAAAAATGGCGAAAAGCTTTTAAAAAAGTTTTTAAGAAAATTGCCTAATGTGGTTGCCGGTGGCGGCAAGGTGTACAACGGTAACGACGAGATTTTATTTATATATAGAAATGATAAATGGGACTTGCCAAAAGGTAAAATTGAAGGCAATGAATCTATTGAAAAAACGGCCATTCGTGAAGTTACGGAAGAAACAGGTGTTGCTGGATTGGAAATTACCAAACCCCTAGAAACTACTTACCATATTTTTAAGCGTAATGGAAACCATAAAATAAAGGTAACCTATTGGTTTGAAATGAAAACCAGTTTTGAAGGCAATTTATATGCCCAAGAAGAAGAAGGTATTACCAAAGTAGAATGGTTAAACCAAGAACAGGTTTTTGATGCGCTTACAAACTCCTATGCCAATATAAAAGGCTTAATTTAGAAAGGAGCCTTGTGTCCTACTCAAACGATTTAGTACAATTTAAGGCTTAAAAATAGGTTTCTACTGGATATACTTATTTATTGGTAATAAATTTGCTCCTTAAAAATAACCATGACAGAATTTGTAAGGAAGATAATGCCAAATGCTAAAGATGATGTTTTGGCAGGTATTACAACATCTTTGGCCATGATTCCCGAAGTAGTTGCCTTTGCCTTTGTGGCTCAAATAGATTCTTTGGTGGCACTTTCAGGCGCTTTCATTATAGGCTTAATTACAGCTGTTTTTGGAGGCAGACCCGGTTTAATTTCAGGTGCAGCAGGTGCGGTTGCAGTTATTTTTGTGCATTTAATTTCAGAAGGGCATGCCAAAGGCTTGTTGTTCGACACGCCTGTGGAAAACATGGGTTACTTCTATTTACTGGCTGCTGTTGTATTAATGGGTGTGTTCCAAATAGGTGCTGGTTTGTTTAAATTAGGAAAGTTTGTAAGACTCATTCCTCATTCAGTAATGATGGGGTTCGTTAATGGATTGGCTATTGTTATTTTTCTAGCTCAAGTGCGTATGTTTTCCCATAAAGAATTAGAAATATCCACAGAAGGTGTAAAGTCATATAGTAGTATCCCTATGCATGGTACAGAACTATACGTTATGCTAGGTTTGGTATTGCTTACCATGGGCGTTATTTGGTTGTTGCCAAAATTAGCCACCAAAATTCCAGCAGCTTTAACGGCTATTCTTGTTACTACAGCTATTGTGGTTTTTGGGGGTATTGAAGTAAGTACTGTGGGTTCTTATATTATTGAAGGCGGAGGAAGCGGTTTAAAAGGCGAATTTCCAACACCCAATTTACAGCTTTGGGAATATTTGCCTTTTAATATAGATACACTTATGTTTATATTACCTTATGCTTTTTTAGCGGCATCGGTAGGGTTAATTGAATCATTAATGACCATGAATTTGGTTGATGAATTAACCGAAACAAGAGGAAACGGAAATAGAGAATGTTTGGCACAGGGAGCTGGTAATATGGTAAGCGGTTTATTTGGCGGTACAGGTGGTTGTGGTATGATTGGGCAAACAGTTATAAATATTAATGCAGGTGGTCGTGGAAGGCTATCGGGAATTATGATGGCAGTAACGCTACTGACATTTATCTTATTTGCCGATAAATATATTGAACAAGTGCCCATTGCGGCATTAGTGGGGGTTATGTTTATGATGGTTATAGAAACTTTTGCGTGGTCCAGTTTTAGAATTATTAGAAAAATACCAAAATCGGATGCTTTTGTGTTGGTAATAGTATCTGCGGTAACTGTTATTTACGATTTGGCAATTGCCGTTTTTGTTGGGGTTATTATTTCGGCTTTAGTTTTTGCTTGGGAAAATGCCAAAAAAATTAGAGCAAGAAAGCGTTTTTCTGAAGATGGAAAAACCAAAACCTACGAAATTTGGGGCCCTTTGTTTTTTGGTTCCATTCAGGCTTTTAATGAAAAATTTGATATAAAAAACGATCCCGAAAATGTGGAAATAGACTTTGTTGAATCGCGCGTTAGTGACCATTCGGCCTTAGAAGCTATTTTTAATTTGGTGAATAAATATGAAGCCGAAGGAAAAACAATAAAATTGAAGCATTTAAGTGAAGATTGTAAAGTGTTGCTCTATAAAGCGAGTCCTAAATTTAGGGAAGTTATTGTTGAAGCTGTAGACGACCCTCGTTATTATTTAGCCGAAAATCCAGAAAAATTCCCAAAATCTTTATCGGAGTATAAGTTTTAAAGTTTCAGAGTTTCAAAGTTGAAAAGTTTCTGAGCTACATAGCTTCAGAGATACAAAGTTTATGAGTTCGATGTAATATTCCAGCCTGTAAACCCAGAACCCAAAACCCAGAACCTATTTCACCCTCACACTATCAGGCACAAACTTGGTATAGTCGCCATTGTTTTTAATAACATCACGCACTATTGAAGACGATATAAACGATGTTCTTGACGAGGTTAGTAAAAATACTGTTTCAATGGTAGCTAAGCTCCTGTTGGCGTGGGCTATGGCTTTTTCAAACTCAAAATCGGCAGGGTTTCGTAAACCACGTAAAATAAAACCAGCTTCAATTTCTTTACAGAAATCAACGGTTAACCCTTTGTAAGTTACTACTTTTACTTTAGGTTCGCCTGAAAAAGCATTTTCAATAAACACTTTTCGTTCTTCAAGAGAGAACATGTATTTTTTATCGGAATTCACACCAATTGCCACAATGACTTCATCGAAAAGGGTAACGCCACGTTTTATAATATCGTAATGTCCTAATGTTAAGGGGTCAAAAGACCCAGGAAATATGGCTCGTTTCATTCCAAATTTTTGTTTTTATTGTTTGAATGACTGATATCAAATATAGTCAATAATTATTAATGAGAATCAAGGGTTTAAAATGAGCCTTGTGAATCAGGGAAATAGCTTTTCCTAAGTTTTGAACTTTGCAAGAGATTAGACCTGAACTTGTTGAATATTAATATTCTTGAAAACCCAACCCCTGATTCGCATTATTATTATATTAATTTTTTAAAGCTTCGGCAATAGCATTATCAAATAATTCTACTAAAGTAATACCTGCTGCCGCGGCTTGTTGAGGTAAAATACTAGCCAAGGTTAATCCGGGTACGGTGTTTACTTCTAATAAATGGGGCTCACCATTTTTGAAAATATATTCGCTTCGGCTAAAACCTTTCATTTTTAAAACCTCGTACACTTTTTTTGCAATGGCTGTAACTTTTGTTTCTTCATCATGAGTTAATCGGGCAGGAGTTATTTCCTGTGATTTTCCTAAGTACTTAGCTTCGTAATCGAAAAAATCATTTTCACTAACAATCTCTGTAATTGGTAAAACTTTGGTTTCGCCTTTAAAGTTTATAACACCTACCGATACTTCGGTGCCATCTAAAAACGATTCAATGATAATTTCATCATCTTCTTTAAACGCCACTTCAATGGCATTTTTAATAGCTTCTTTTTTGTGCACTTTGGTTACGCCAAAACTACTTCCTGCTTTGTTGGCTTTAACAAAACAAGGTAACCCAACTTTGGCAATAATGGCATCTTCGTTAATGGTATCGCCTAAATTTATATAAAAGGATTCGGCAGTTTTTATGCCATAGGGTTTTAAAACACTTAAACAATCACGTTTATTAAAGGTTAATGCCGCTTGATACATATCGCAACTTGTTTGTGGTATGTTTAGTAGTTTAAAATACGCTTGCATAAACCCGTCTTCCCCCGGAGAACCATGAATGGCATTAAACACACAATCGAATGTGACTTTGGAGTTGTTTATAGTCACTGAAAAATCGTTTTTATCAATAGGGAATTCTTTATTATCACTATCAACATATACCCACTTTTCTTTAAAAATATGGATTCTATAAGCGTTGTATTTTGAAGCATCTAGGGTTTCGTAAACCACTTGCCCGCTTTTTAATGAGATTTGGTATTCGCTTGAATAACCTCCCATAATGATAGCAATATTTTTTTTCATAAATTATATTTTGTCATTCCCTCGAAGGAGGGATCTTTTTTTAGTCTAAAAATTATAATAAAACGTATCTATTATTAGTTAAGCTAAAATATCACTTAAATTGCAAAAGAAAAAACAGTTCTGTTTTTATATATTTGCCTAATCGAAAATTTTATACATGAGCGTTATTAAATTTCTAACCAGTAAAGTGTTTTTCAAACAATTATTATTAGCAATGGGAGCCATAGTGGTGTTAAGTTTTATCATTTTACGATGGCTAAGCTATACAACAAACCATGGTAAATTTGAAACCGTGCCCGATTTAAAAGGTAAATCTTTAAGTGTTGCAGCGATAGAATTAGACGAGAATAATTTAGAAATGCAAGTTCAGGATTCGGCTAATTACAACCCCGATTATCCGAAATTTTCTGTTATAGACCAAGCGCCTGCTGCAGGTGCCAAAGTAAAAGAAGACCGCAAAATATATATTACTGTAAACCCTTCTGGATACCGAAAAATTACAGTTCCAGATTTAAAAGAGCGCACCTTTAGACAAGCAAAACCAACTTTAGAAGCAGTAGGTTTTAAAGTAGGAAAGCTTACTTATGTTGATAATATTGCTAAAGACTTGGTTTTAGAAATGACATATAAAGGCGAAAAAATAAAACCTGGGGATAAGTTATCAAAAACAACTGCGATAGATTTGGTTATTGGGAATGGTAATAGACCATCTTCGGGAATGTCTGGTGATGAGGGGGAACCTTCAAATGAATCTGGCGATAGTATCCCTTCGGAAGGTTTAAATTAAATTATTTAGAAAATTGCTGTGGTGTATCGCAGTTAATATATTACATGGAAGATTATACCCCAGAATTTTTAGAAGATGAAAGTGACCTTTACGAGCATCATGCTTTTGATGTGGAAAAAGGGCAGAAGCCACTGCGAATTGATAAATACTTAATGAATTTTGTTGAAAACGCCACTCGTAACAAAATTCAAGCTGCTGCCAAAAACGGAAGTATTTTTGTGAACGGAGTTCCCGTAAAATCAAATTACAAAGTAAAACCTTTCGATAAAATTAGGGTGTTATTTACGCATCCACCTCACGAAAATTTGTTGGTTGGTGAAGATATTCCACTTGACATCGTTTATGAAGACGATGAGCTATTGGTTGTAAACAAACCAGCAGGTATGGTAGTACATCCTGGGCATGGAAATTATTCGGGGACGCTTATAAATGCATTGATTTATAGGTTTGAAAACTTGCCAAACAATTCAAGTGAACGCCCCGGTTTGGTACATAGAATAGATAAAGATACCAGTGGACTTTTAGTTATAGCAAAAACCGAACAAGCGATGACACATTTGTCATTGCAATTTGCTGAAAAGACCAGTGAACGTGAATATGTTGCCATTGTTTGGGGAAATATTGAAGAAGAGGAAGGCACGATTGAAGGCAATATTGGGCGTCATCCTAAAAACCGATTACAAAATACAGTCTATCTTGGTGATGATGCCGATAAAGGAAAGCCTGCTGTGACGCATTATAAAGTCATAGAGCGTTTGGGTTATGTCACTTTGGTGTCATGCAAACTCGAAACAGGACGTACACACCAAATCCGTGTTCATATGAAACACATAGGGCATACCTTGTTTAACGATGAACGTTATGGTGGGGAAAAAGTATTAAAAGGCACGACGTTTACCAAATACAAACAGTTTGTGGATAATTGCTTTAAAGTGTTGCCAAGACAAGCGCTACATGCAAAAACATTGGGGTTTGTACATCCAAAAACAGGTAAATTTATGAGTTTTGATACGCCAATTCCAGACGATATGGTACAATGTATTGAAAAATGGCGTACTTATTCAAAACACCAAGGCGCAGAAGAATAAACTTCTTCAATAGTCAAACTAGCAAATTCAATTGCTTTTCAGAAATAACAATTATATAGCACCAAGAGTATGTTCTTCAGTTATATCGGTATCATGACAATATTATAAATCGTTAGTGTTTGATTAAAGGTTCAAGACCGTATCCTAAAAGAACATAGAATAAAGAAAATAGACTAAATGACAACAAATTGATATTTGCATGTCTGTTTTTAATAATCACAAATCAACTTATCATTACAAAAAAAAGGACACAAATTAATAATCTCCTTAAAAAGTCATTATTACTGTGTTTGCAGAGAATTATAAAAGTTTTATTGGACAACAATATTATAAATATAAAAGCTACTTTATTAGGGTAGCTTTTATATAGCTGTTTTTATGTTTATTTTATTCAATGATGCCACCGCAGCTTACACGCCCACCAGCATCACCAGTTGGTTGAGTTGTAAAGTCGTCAACGCCGGCATGTACAATAATGCCTTTGCCAATAATGTCTTTGGTTTCATCGCCACAACCAATGCACCATTCATCTGTTGAAATAGAAATACTGGCATTACCGTTTTCATCGGCAGTAAAATTTCCAATATCGCCTTTATGGTAACCTGTTTCAGCACCCCATTTTCCATGTGGTTGGTTTGTTGGGTTCCAATGGCCTCCTGCAGATTTTCCGTCGGGTGACGAACAGTCTGACGATTCGTGTATATGTATAGCATGTGAGCCAGGTTCTAATCCGCTTGCGGTAGCCAACATGCTTACAGTACCATTTTTATCAGTAAAAACAACGGTTCCGCTAACGTTACTTTCGCTTTTAGCCGATAATTCTACAGTAATACTTTTAGGTTCTACTACTTGGCTTTCAATAGTTTCATCTTCAGTGGTTTCAGTATTTTTTTTCTCGTTTTTACAAGAAATGATGCTTAGGGATAAAGAGATTAATAGTATACTTAAATTTTTCATTTTTTGATGATTTTTATTTTAAGAAAGTTAAAACACTAATATACGAATTGCAAATGTTATACATGATATATATCATATATTTAACAAACGCATCTGTATATTTTTGATACATAAATGTCAGGTATGTTAAGTTCATTAGTAAATAAATATAATATTGCGGGGCCTCGTTATACAAGCTATCCAACAGTTCCATATTGGAATCAGAATACATTTTCTTTAAAAAATTGGAAAACTTCGTTGATAAAATCTTTTAAGGAAAGTAATGCCAAAGAAGGCATAAGTTTGTATATTCATTTGCCTTACTGCGAAAGCTTATGCACGTTTTGTGGATGCAATAAGCGTATAACCAAGCAACACGGTGTAGAAAGACCTTATATAGATGCGGTTTTAAAAGAATGGCAACTATATTTAGAATTGTTTGATGAAAAACCAATAATTAAAGAGTTGCACCTTGGTGGCGGTACCCCCACTTTTTTTAGTCCAGAAAATTTAACCCTACTTATAAAAGGCATTTTAAAAACCGCTCTAGTTGCCGATGGACATGAGTTTAGTTTTGAAGGACACCCAAACAATACGACAAGAGCACATTTAGAAGCGCTTTACAGTGTAGGTTTTAGACGGGTAAGTTATGGTGTGCAAGATTATAACGAAACGGTGCAAAAAGCCATTCATAGAATGCAACCTTTTGAAAACGTAAAACGTGCTACGGAAATGGCAAGAGACGTAGGATACACATCTGTTGGCCATGATATTATTTTCGGTTTGCCATTTCAAACGTTAGAGCATGTAAGGGAAACTATTTTAAAAACCAAGGCTTTGTTGCCCGATAGGTTGGCTTTTTATAGCTATGCCCATGTGCCTTGGATAAAAGGAAATGGACAACGTGGGTTTAATGATTCCGATTTACCATCGGCAGATTTAAAAAGACAGCAATATGAGTTAGGTAAGCAATTGCTTGCCGAAGTCGGCTATCACGAAATTGGTATGGATCATTTTGCATTGCAAACCGATTCACTTTATAAATCGATGCAAAATGGCGATTTACATAGAAATTTTATGGGTTATACTCCATCAAAAACCCAAGCTATGATTGGTTTGGGCGTATCAGCCATAAGTGATAGTTGGTATGGGTTTTCCCAAAATGAAAAAGGCATTGAAGCTTATTACCATTTGTTAAACGAAAATATTTTGCCGGTTTACAGAGGGCATATTTTAAATGAAGAGGATTTGGTTATTCGAAAACATATACTTAACTTGATGTGCCAGTTTAAAACAACATGGTCTGGTCATTCACTTTATTTTAAAGAACTTCCCGAAGTCCTTATTAAATTAAAGGAAATGGAAAACGACGGATTACTCAATATCGGTTCAAATACTATTGAGGTTACTAAAAAAGGCCAACCATTTGTTAGAAACATTTGTATGGCTTTCGATTTGCTTTTACAACGAAAACAACCCGATACGCAGTTGTTTTCCATGACTGTATAATTTAAAATAAGCATAATAAAGCACCCATGAGAATGGCATTTACACGCACGAGATGATTATGAAGGGCGTTCCGTCTGCCAAATAAAAATTTCTTGAAAATAGACTATTTTCGTGGTAGAGCCTTCAGGGAATTATTTAGATTAAAAAATAAATATAAACAGATGAAAAAAATTATTGTACCAGTAGATTTTTCTGAACATTCAGAATATGCATTACATGTTGCAGCAAAACTTGCAAAAAAATACAACGCCGAGATATTGGTACTGCACATGTTGGAAATGTCCGATATTATGCTATCTGCATCTGATGGTCTTCAATATGAAAAGGCAGCTTATTTTTTCAAGCTATCTGAACAAAAGTTTGAAACCTTTTTAGAGAAAGACTATTTAAAAGGTGTGAAAGTAACACCAATAATCAAGCATTTTAAGGTTTTTAGTGAGGTTAATGATGTGGCTCAAAAAAATGATGCCGACCTTATTGTTATGGGGTCTCATGGCTCTAGTGGTGTTAAGGAATTTTTTGTTGGTTCCAATACAGAACGTGTCGTTAGAAATGCCGATATTCCTGTATTGGTTGTAAAAAACAGGTTAGAAGATATTAATTTTGAAACAGTGGTTTTTGCTTGCGATTTTTCAGAAGAATCCATAAAACCGTATATCAATGCTATTAAAATGTTCAATAAAATGAACTCTAAAGTATATATGGTTTACGTGAATTTACCCAACGAACGTTTTAAAACTTCTGCGGAAATTGAAAAAAGTGTGGTTAATTTTTTCGCCAAAGCCGATAGAAACCTAGATAGAATGAGCGAAGTGCATTATGTGTCTGATTATACTGTTGAAGCTGGCATTATAAACTTTGCATCAAAAGTAGGAGCTGATATTATAGCCATACCTACACATGGTAAAAAAGGATTGGCACATTTTTTAGAAGGCAGTATAGGTGAAGATGTTGCAAACCATGCTGAATTCCCTGTAATAACCTTTAAGATTTAGAAACTGTTTAAATTTTATCTAAAAGCCATTTTTTGTTTCTTTTTGACCCATATTTCGTTGAATTTTTTTC
>LLBY010013808.1_pt11 | contig 10390 bp, 16 predicted proteins | sample 1489401 | NCBI WGS metagenome assembly LLBY01 (sample SAMN04092656, study PRJNA295927) | soil metagenome | biome: Soil prokaryotic community; feature: Bulk soil; isolation source: soil from tomato rhizosphere | host: tomato cultivar Hawaii 7996 | place: South Korea | collected 2011-11-01
TTCGCCTTTTTTAGTGGAGGCAATACGGTGGCGGGGACCTTGGTTGGTTTGGCTTTCGGTTTCACCGCCAGTGCCGACCTTTTTCCTCTGCGGATTATCGGTGCTACCTCGTCGATGACGGGAAGCTCGCGTGGCAGGGTGAAGGTCATGGCGCGGCCATCCTCTGCGAGCAGAGAGGAGACTTCGACCTTTTTGAAATAGGGAGCCAGTGGGAGCTTTTTGCTCGGAACCACGAGCATCCAACGCCCTTCGCCGCCTTTCATGCGCTGTAGCTTGTGCCCATCGAGCATGTCGGGGCGCATAGTAAGACGCCCGATCCCACTCTCGTCGATGTGAAATTCCGGAGTCTGATAGAGCCATTCAGGCTGGCGGTCTTCTAGCAGCCGGTGCTCATCATTCGAGAGGGCAAGGGTGAGGGTCTTGCCGGTGTTGGAGAGATTCGCCATGTCGGTTTCCTTATGCGAGACGCCAGATCATCAAGAGCGAGCCGTCACGGAGCGAACGGTAGCGCCACTTTCCGGCATGGACTTTGTTGACCATGTAGAGGCGTGAGCGATAGCGACGCATCGCCTTTTCATCCGTGCCGAAGTCAAGCTCGACGCCTTGCGCGAGAGAGATATGGTTGAAGAGGTCTTCGGCACTAACGGTTCGATAGTCGAACCGATTGTGCGGTTGGGTATATTGTTGGGTGGGAGTGGGGCGGGTACGCGCCGGTGCAGGAGCGAGCTTGCTCGTGCGAATTTTCGTGGCCTTAGTGGTCTTGGACGCTGTCCGAGCGGGGGCCTTTTTTGTGGTAGTGGGCTTCCTAGCCATGTCCCTTGTCCTTCCGAGATGCTGATTTGTGGATTGCCAAATAGAAGCGGGTAAGGCGCTCCAAACGGCTCATATACCAGTCGTGATCAAAATCCCTAGCATTCTCTCCCCATGACCGAGCACGGTCACGGAGAGACTTCCGAGCTTGGGCGCGGCACGCTGCCTTCAGGGTGAAATAGCGGCGGCCTCCGCCATAGAAGACCTTTGCTGTTGTCGTCCCGATGGGCACCTCACGCGACATGCTCGGTGATACCGAGGAATTCGGTGACATCGCTGCCCGGTTCAACGATCTGGTGCTTGGGCCCACGAAACACCGCAGGAGCGTTTTCTTCGGCCTGCTCATCCATGTCATCGTCAGCCGGGACGATGGCGGTATCGACGCGAAATAACAGACCGCGAGATTCCACCCGATCCTCTTCGGGACCAAAGCGGCGCATCTTGACGCGATTGCCCTTCTTGCCCTCAAGGAGCCCAGCCCCTTTCTCTTCATTCCAGTAGCCGCGCTCCTGAAGGACGTCATCGGGGACGATGGTTCCCTCTGGAACATAGACGACCAGTTGGTCAACTGCCCAACGGAAGCTGCCGTCATCGCGCCGATTTGCGACTACCTCGTGCTCAACACCTTCGACCTTCACGACCGAAAGATTGTTGCCCAGCGGGCGGACCGAAACGACACGAGTTACTTTCACTTCCATTATGACTTCCTTATATACCAAGAGGAGGGTTTGGGCACTTGGTCAGGTTTCTTTTTCACGCGACTGATAGGCGTCGATCTTGTCCTTGTTGCGATAGCGCACGCCCTTGATCATGTTTTCCGTCACGGGACGACCGAATTCCTTCGTGAGGATTTGCGCGATCATGGAAAGGGTTTGCCGCTCCGCTGATAGTTGAATAACCCGCTGGGTAAACTTCGTCGAATGGTAACCCTTGAAGTTGCTTTGAGGGCACTTCTCCGGATCGATCTTCTCGATGGCGGCGAATGCCTCTGGGGGCACACGGTCGATCTTGCGCCAATGCTGTAGCGAGGACAGACTATATTCACTGTTTTCACAGAAATTAGTCTGCGCCCTCCGGGGACTACCGAGGTGCTCTGTTAGTCTTGCGACAAACTCGCGCCACGGTCGAGTCGTTCCTTTTACCATAATCTCCTGCTCCAAATGCGCCAAGATGGATAGTTCTCTCGCGAGTTCGCGGATTTGTCAAGCGCGAACTTTGGAAAAACGCGCATTTGATAGTTAACCGCGCACTAAATAATCTAATGGCAGACTTTGAACCCACAAAAAGCCCGAATACAAAATCGGAGTATACGCAAGAGCAATTGATGGAATTGATTCAGTGCGAGTCTGATCCTCTGTTCTTCATCCAAAATTTTGTGAAGGTCCAGCACCCCGTCAAAGGTATGGTTCCGCTGATCCTCTATCCCTACCAGCTAGAGATGATCAAGGCGATTCACGAGCATCGCAAGTCTGTTATGCTCGCAGCGCGCCAGCTAGGAAAAACGACCGTCGCCGCCGCTTATCTACTTTGGTACGCGATGTTCAACGAAGATAAAACGATCCTTATCGCCGCGAACAAACTCGCGCAGGCGCTTGAAATTATGCAGCGCATCAAAGTCGCGTATGAGGGTTGTCCGGATCATATTCGAGCGGGCGTTCGTAAGTACAACGAAGGGTCGATGACTTTCGATAACGGCTCGCGTATCGTCGCGCAGGCTACCACTCCCAACACAGGCCGTGGTATGTCGATTTCTCTCCTTTATTGTGACGAAATCGCGTTCGCGCCGCCCAATATGGTGGAAGCGATGTTTACCTCTCTGTCTCCGACATTGGCCACGGGTGGTAAAGCAATTATCACTTCGACCCCAAAAACCGATACTGACTTGTTTCACCGGATTTGGGCGGGGGCAAACGACAATACCGATGAGTATGGTAACCCCGACCCCAATTGCCTGAACGGAGAAGGTAAAAACGGGTATTTTCCATTCTCCGCCATCTGGTCTGACCATCCGGACCGCGATCAAGCATGGGCGGACGCTGAAGAAGCTACTATTGGGCGAGCAAAATTTGAGCAGGAACATCTATGTAAATTCGTTTCGGACGACGAAAGCCTTATCAATCAGTTGTCCTTGTCTCGTATGAAATATATGGCGGAGCCATTGTTCTACACCGGAACCGTGCGTTGGTACACTGATCCCGAGCCCAATCGCACCTATCTTGTCGCACTTGATCCCAGTATGGGAACCGGGGGCGATCATGCCGCTATTCAGGTATTCATGCTCCCGGAAATGGTTCAGGTCGCAGAATGGCAGAACAATAATACACCCGCGCGTGGGCAGATGCGGACCTTGCTCCAAATTCTCCACACCCTAGACGGTGAATTACGCGACCATCCCGACCAGCACGGCGATCCTGAAATCTTCTGGACGGTCGAGAATAACTCGATCGGCGAACATGTTCTGGGAATCATCGAAGATACTGGAGAGGATAAATTCCCCGGCCAAATCATCAATGAGAAAAAGCGCAAGGGTCAGACCCGCAAGTTCCGCAAGGGGATGAACACCGATAATCGGAAGAAGCTCTCATCATGCGCGAAACTTAAATCGCTTGTGGAGAGTGGCCGTATGACAATCAATTCTCGAAATTTGGTCACGGAACTAAAGAACTATGTCGCCAAGGGGGCGAGCTATGCGGCTAAATCGGGCACCACCGATGATCTTGTGGCCGCTACCTTGCTCATCACCCGGATGCTTGAAGTGGTGATCGATTGGGGGTCTGGTAGCGAGAGCCTCAAGGAAATGATCGGTGATGATGAATTATTCGGTGATGCTGACGACAATCCACTCCCCACTGTAGTTTGAGGGTTGCCAATGTGATCGAACTATGCGAAATCTCCCGTCAAGGAGATTTCGATGTTCTATCTCAAAACCCTCTGTGGAAAATATTATACCGGGCGCGCCGGGGACGGTTGGGTTTCCGACAAGCAATCCGAGGCATTCATCTATTCGAGCCGTGGCGCAGCGGAGCGGAAAGCATTTTCCCATAACCAATACACTCGCCTCCATGGACTGACTTTCAATGTCGAGGGGCGTTGATGGCGGTGATGTTCGTTGAGCGTGCTACTGGGTTGTATCTCGATCCAGTGAAGGAACGCTTTTGTAGCCCCGATCCAATTAACACCGACCCTTATATGAGGGGGAAGACCGACGACAAGTATGCGCGGCTCCTCACCATTGTCGCGCCGTGGTATAACAATCACAGCGGCCCAATTGAGCGGATTTATGCCGATGAAGCTACGCCGGAGGCTATAGCCAAGGAGCGAGCCTTTCTGGCGTTGATGGAGTGGCGCGAAGCTAACCCACATCTCATCCACGAATGGGATAGGCCAATGCGCCGGAACCTAGTGCTTCTGGCGGCGCAGAACACCGATCATCATTTCGCCCTTCATTTAAACCCTCACGGGGGAACAGAAAAGGCTTGTCCTCGACGCCTATCCCGATCAAGACAGGGAACCCCTCTATGTCACCGTGAACGATGTAGATGCGACATTAATGCGCACCATGGGGGCTAATCTCATCGACCTTACTCCCATCCGTGAGGTCCCTCTAACAGACCAATGAGGTTTTAATATGAACGAGTTCTTGGACCTGATGGAACATAGCCACCGCCAGCGCTATGCTTTTGACAGTGCGGAGTTGATCCCATTCGCGGCACTTTTCCGGGATGGTGAATTTCACACTCTGGTGACGATAACCGACATGGATCGCTGCGTGGAGACCATCCGTAAGGCCGTGGAGGAAAGCGCGAGCGATGGCTATGTGTTTTCGTCGGAGGCGTGGATGAAGAGCATCCATAAGGATGATCTGGCGAATTATGTTCCGCCAAGCAAGTCCGAGGATCGCACGGAGGTGCTCGTGGTTGAATATCACACACCTACACAGAGTGAGACCCGCATCTACGAGATAGTGCGGGACATGAGTGATGGGAAGGTTCTAGAACTTAAACAGTTCTCGCCCGGCTCAACACTCTTCTCTCGTGTGAACATCTATGAGCGAGAGAGAACACAAATTCATTGATGGAATAGAGTCGAGCGCTACGCGCTCTCCTGATCTCTATTCATTCGCTCTATCACTTCGTTCATCGCGAATGAGAGATCGAATGATGAATCAACTTTAGTATCACATCCTGTAGATTGAGATGAACTCTATCCCCCTCCAAGGCAAACTCCTCCCCGGATCGGGGAGTCGCGACTTACAGGAAATCATCTGGCGCAACGCTTACCTCGGAGGGGGAAAGTCTGGATATCACATCCTGTGAGTATCGAAGGATTAGCTCGCACCCTTTTCGTTTATAGATGGCCGGTGGTTGTCCTAAACCCGGCACTGGTGCGCTCTCCCGAGCCCTTTCGGGCTCACAACGGTTATCAATTTGATTGAAGCTCGAAACGGGGGCCGCATGTCTTGACCCCAGAATCGCGATGAGTTGTCAGACTGACATTGCTCATCTCTATTGTCGTCTCTTGTTGTCGCCCATGGCGATACCGGCAACGATCCCGGTCGGCTACCCTGCCTTACACCAGCCCGGAACACGGCCCTCATGAGAGCGCCTATCAAGTCCATCGAGTGCGTTTACAATCAGGCCAGAGGCCCTTGAGTAATTTGAGTCCGCTTATAGAATCCTCGTTCGAGTCGAGGCAAATATAAACAGCAGGGTTATTTAATAATATTTGTTCAGCCGTCCTTGGTCATATTCCTAACTTGGTTGACCATAGTTTGCCAGTCAGGAGAAGAACCCTTCATGGCGCATTCGACCATGACTCCATTCACGAAGAATTCTCGGCATTCGTTCCATTGTCCTTTGTTCTGTTTCACAACGGAACAAGAGAAGCCAGCATCTTTCACTTCCTGCTCGAATGAAGACTTGGTGGCCTTTTCGAACACATCGACCCGACTGCTCATGGGACGGCGATTGTTTGTCATAAAAGCAGTCATCGGATTGTCCTTTCAGCGAACTACACGAACTGTCTAATCGAATTAAGACATCGTGTAAAGCGAAAAGATCACCGGGATGGCGTAAATCCTATTACCCAAAAGGGCGATGGCCGTTACCGGTTACTAGACTGTAAGGCCAATTCCGCAAACAGCCGCCCGCAGGATTGACCTTGCCCCAATTCATGTCCTTGCGCGCTTCGTTCATAATCCGCACATAGCGGCGTTGCGAGATGAGAGCGCGCAATGGCATGTGGCATAGTTTGACATGTTTGCCAAAATCATCATATCCCATAATCATAAATCACGCTTCCGCCATGATGGTCTGGACTTCGGTAAGAACCTCCCGGAGAAAATCATCCGACATAGTGTTGGAGGTGTCGATCTGGAATCCGCCTGTCCAATCTTGGGGGATCGTTCCAGCGATAACATTGCGAATGCGCTGTGCCGCGCCCTTGGGGGTATTGTCCATCACGTACCATTCGCCGCCGAACGCATACAGGGCCTCCTCGCGGGAGACGCCATAAGCCTGCTCGGCAAAACCGAACCAATCCGTTGCGTTCCAGTCCATCGGATCGATACCCGCTGCGGCGCTGTGGCCGAGAGCGCAGCCCACCATCCCCATCGTGGGTTCGGTCAAGCCGACGCTATACTCCATCTCTTCGCGTTCGGTTTTGAGATCGTTGCGCGGATCGTGGAAGTAGCTCTCCATATCGAAGTGGGGATAATTTTCGGGCAGGTTTTCCAGAAAGCTGACGAGCCGTTCAAGATTAGTGCGGTTCATACCCTGATCCTCGATAGAAGTGCTTAACACCCATTCTCTTTGGACCGAACTTTCCAATAAGTCAAACGAAAAAGAAAAGGCGGGAAGAAATTTCCTCCCGCCCTTCGTCTGTTTAGCGTCCAGCCAACCGCAACTGATCGTCGGTTAGGCTAATGCCCCGAGCCTCAAGCTCGCGAAATGCCTCGTCTTGTTTATGCCCCCGTTCGTGAATGGCGGCAATTTCGACTTTGTAGTCTGGATCATCACTGTAAATTGACGGCTCTGCGTCAACTACATGTTCAAGTTCTTCGATGCTGGGGCCATCTGTCGGATCGAGATCGACTTCATCAAGGACTTCCGCGCTGGTATCCAGAGTGTGGGCGTGCGCTTCTGCCGAATTACGGTCGGGATAGCTTTCTACCGGCTCGCCATTTTCGTCCTCGACAACAAATAGCTCTGCTTCATCATCGGAGCATTCGTACCAGCCCTGCCCTTCGCCATGCTTCTGGTGAACGGCGACGACTTTGTGCTTACCGGTGAGGTTCGCGTCAAGATGGACATCGGCGGGAACTTCGAGCGCTGCGCTTTCTTCTTCGTCGAGTTCGGGATGCTTCTTGGCCATACGGTCCTCGACCTCATACGCATTCTCGCCATCAGCGGTGATCGGCTCCTCGCCTTCGATAACCTTCAGGTCCCATGCGGGATGGTGACCAGAAGTGAAGCCAGCCGAGATGAGTTCGCTGATGTGGTGCATCGCGGCTTCGTCTTCGAGGATACGAGGATCGGCGTTGAGTTTCCAATAGGGACCGTAGCCCTCATGATAGCCCTGACGAACCATTTCGGCGATATGCTCAACAAGCGATTCGCTCTGAATAGTCTCCATAATGTCGATGAATTTGCGCATTCTATACCCCAGATAAATCTCTGGGTATTTAGTCACGAGAAGGCGAGATAGAACAGCATGGCGTCGCTCTCGTGGGCGAACCAAATACTGCGGTCTTCCCCAATGGCGACCCGTGCTTCCTGTTCCACACACCAGAGTTCGATATCTCGGCGAATGTCCCAATTCTTGAGAGGTGGATTTTCGGCTTCGATGAGTGAAAGAATATCGACGCGATGGTCATATAGATGACCATTTTCCTTATCGATGCGCACGGCTCGAAAAATATTGCGCCGCCTTCTACCCACGACCTAACATGCCTCCCATGATAGAGAAGCTCCTAGACATTAAGCATCTAAAAGCCACTGGTTGTCAACCCAAATGGTTTGGGTTGGGATTCATCCAACTGAAATTGGATGAGAAAAATCGCATGCATTTTTGGCATCCTGATCTATTGCCGGATGACGCGGCTTTCAACGAAGAGTTTCATGATCATCGATACGGATTTCAATCGCGAGTTCTAGTAGGGGAAATCACCAATGAGTTGGTGAACATCAGTCATGAGAATGGTCCATTCGACTATATCCTGAACGAAGTATGTTGCTCTGGTGGTGGTATGACAGAAATACACCACGCATCTATTTCCGATCCCGTCACTTTTACGGTATCGGCGGGGCAGTCATACAGTCTGGCCGCTGATGTATTCCATCGTGTTCGTGTCTCCCGCTGTGTGACTCTTCAAACTCGGACTGAAGAATTAAAGACTAAAGCGCGTGTTCTGACCCGTGCTGGCATCCCTTCTTCAAACCCCTTCGATCGCTCCATCGATGCCGAAACGCTTTGGAACTATATCGAAGAATTGCTTCCTCGCACCCCACCTATGGTGGATAATCCGGGGTATCACCTTCGAGAAATCCCCCGTGGGGAATTGGGTGAAGGCAGCAAAATACAAGAAGAGGTTAGTGAGTTCCTTGATGCGGCTGAACAAGGTTCGCGTGTGATGGAACTGGTGGAACTCTCCGATATGCTCGGGGCCACGCAAGCCTATCTCGATCGGCACCACCCCGGTTATACCCTTGATGATCTCCGGACATTCAGCGGGATTACTCAACGGGCATTTGAAAGTGGACACCGGTCATGAGTGAAGATCGCTACCGCCGCGCATTGGAAAAACTCGTTGGGCATCTCGATTCCTGTCCCCAATTTGAAAGCGGGGCGGGCGGAATGTCGATAGAGGCACAAGTCGCCAGATCGTTTCTCCGAGGCGTTCGTGCCATCTGGGTTGAAGAAGCTCGCGATGTCCTGTATGGGCTCGACGAGTATAAGGAAGATTGAAGTATGGCACGGAAGAAAGCTTGGGTTTTGGCTGACCCTCATTTTAGTCACGCGGGTGTTTGTCGGTTCTTCAACTATGATGGATCGAAGATGCGCCCGTGGGACAATGTCGGCGAAATGGATGAAGCCCTCATTGACAATTGGAACTCGGTCGTTGCGCCGGAGGATCGTGTATATCTCTTGGGGGATGTCGCGATGAACAAGCGCGGGGCAAGTCTGGTCTCACGCTGTAATGGCGGGAAGGTCCTCGTAAAGGGCAACCACGATGGGGAGAAACTCGGTCTCTATGCCGGGCTCTTTGATGATGTTCGCGCCATCGACGCGCGCAAGGAATTCGGGCGCAAATTTGTGATGACCCACGCGCCACTGCATCCAGACTGTCTCGAACGGTGGGGGCTGAACATTCACGGGCATCTTCACAACAATACCGTGAAGCTCCCCAATGGGAGCATCGATCCCCGCTATGTCTGTGTCTCGGTGGAGCGGCAAAATTATACTCCGAAGTTGCTCGAACAGGTTTTGGAAGAAAATCCGCTTTGAAGCGGTCCACTATTTCCGCGCCCCGGCTTCGAGCATGGTATACCTGTCAGGAGATAATCGATCGGGCTCGGTGGTGCCGTGAAAACGGCATCCCTGTTCTGTTCAAGAGTTGGTCCGGATTAAGCAAACAAATCTATAGTGGCTCTCGGAAAACGGTAATGTTTATGTGGAGCGACATGCGGCGTTTCGAGATTCTCATCCCGGACCAACACTATCCCCTCTATCGTATGCGTTTTTGAGAAAGTAAATAGGTTATGGAAAGACCCAACATAGACTATTGCCTCCTCAATGATGCCATTCAATTCTACCATCGTATGGGGTACTGCCAAGTGGAAGTCCCATGGATGGTAGGACGGGATGCCTGTTTCGCGACCCTTGATGTCGCCTCATCGGTTTCCGCGATCAAGGCTGATCAGCGTTTCCTTGTTGGGTCAGCCGAGCAGGGATTTCTTGAAATGGATTTGCCTCCCGGCTCCTACATGTCGGTGTCGCCGTGTTTCCGCCGTGGCGAGAGAGACAGTATCCATCAGGAAACCTTCATGAAGCTTGAGCTTCACCAAACCGACGCCACTTCCCTCGATGCTCTCCATACCATGATCGAAAAATGCCGTGCTTATTTCCGCAGTATAGCCCCCGGTCTCAACATCGAGCTTGTCGCTACGGAAGAGGGATGGGATATTGAGATGGAAGGGGTGGAGATCGGGAGTTATGGCCGCCGCACGGCGTTGGGCCGCACATGGCTTTATGGAACGGGCTTGGCGCTACCGCGTTTCACACAGGTGCGCGGATGAACAATCCCATAGCATCTGGACCGTCATTTCCGCCCAATCCACAAACCGGTGATATGTTCTTCAACACTACTGTGGGGAGCGTGGCGCTATATGTTAATCAGCGAGGGTGGTTTTACCCCGATACGAGGATGGAACTTTCACCAATCGAAATAGGGGAATAGTATGGGGAACCACCTAGTTTATTTTTTGTTGGCGTTGAATTTCGTCATAATGTTGGCGATCTGGTTCCTGATATTCAAAAAAGCACCAAGGGATAATTTCCAGCACAGACCTCCGCCGCCAGT
>LLBY010011362.1_pt2 | contig 10360 bp, 7 predicted proteins | sample 1489401 | NCBI WGS metagenome assembly LLBY01 (sample SAMN04092656, study PRJNA295927) | soil metagenome | biome: Soil prokaryotic community; feature: Bulk soil; isolation source: soil from tomato rhizosphere | host: tomato cultivar Hawaii 7996 | place: South Korea | collected 2011-11-01
CGACGAGATCGAGAAGGCGCACCCTGAGGTCTGGAACGCTCTGCTCCAAATCCTGGACGATGGCCGCCTGACAGACGGTCAGGGCAACATTGTAGACTTCCGCAATACCGTCCTGATCATGACATCCAACCTCGGCACGGAATATGTGCGAAAGGGCGGCGCGCTGGGCTTCCTCCAGCCGAGGGCCTCCAACGAGGAGCGCGAGGCGCACGATAAAGTCGAGCGGGCCCTCAAGTCGGCCTTCCGCCCGGAATTCCTCAACCGCATCGACGAGATCATCATGTTCTCACCGCTGACGATCGAGCAGATGGAAGAGATCGTCATCCTGCAAATGAAGGAAGTGCAGGACCGCTTGAACGAATACAATATCACCGTCGAGCTGACAGATGCCGCCCGCAAGTGGCTGGCGAAGGAAGGTTATGATCCTGCTTTTGGCGCCCGTCCGCTGCGCAGAGCGATCCAGAAATACGTGGAAAGCCCGCTCTCCCTGGAGTTGCTTGGCGGCAAGTTCAAAGACGGCGGCACGGTTCAGGTGGATGTAGACGAAGAGAATAACAAGATCGTCTTCCACAAGTCTGAACCGATCAAGAAAAAGACGAAGCAAACCGCAGACGCTTAACATGATGTGGGAGCAGTTGAACTGCTCCCACATTTTTATTTGCAAATAGGGCAGGTTGCCAACCCGCCAGTCTTAAGATAGTCAGGCTGCCCACACCAGGGCGCTCCGCAGCCAGCCTGACCTGCTTTTCCTAATCACAGGTTTATCAATTCAGTGTAAGATGGACAAAACCATCCAGGAGGTCCATATTCATGGAAACCAGCACCAAACCATCTTCATCCACACCCAAGATTATCGCCGCGATCGTAGCTATTCTTGTTTGTTGTTCATGTGTTGCTATTGTGGCAGCAGGTGCACTTTTTTTCAGGGCATCTCAAACTATCGATGTCCCATTTGATCTCACCCCCTTTGTCCCACCCACAGAAAACACGGCAGCCCCCGAACCGACCGCACAGATCGAGCGGCCGCCTGTAGATGATATTTCCCCGGAGACCCTCGAAACCCTCAATCAGACGCAGGTCCCGGAAAACGATCCGTATGAACTGGCGTGCCGACTAGAGGCAATATGCAATGTTTCAACTACCGTGCAGGCAAAGTCTTATCAGGTGAATGACAAGGAAAAATTCTGGGTCATTAACTCGGACACCAATGAACATTCCCAAATCACTGCCACTCTGCGCTATATCACCCCCCATTCCTACTTCTGGGTGGAAGATGGCACATCTGTTAATGAAGGGGATATGAAGCGCTTGATGGATACCTTCGAGGAAAAGATCTACCCCACAGACCGCGAGTTCTTCGGCAGCGAATCAAACCCGGGTGTAGATGGCGACCCGCACATCTATGTCATTTATGCCAATAGTCTCGGACATAATATTGCAGGTGTGTTCAATTCCTCCGACTCGATCAACCCGATTGTTCATGAATATTCCAACGCGCATGAGACATATATGCTCAGTACCACACAGGATCTGGGGAACGAGTATACCTATGCCACACTTGCCCATGAATTCGTTCACATGATTCAGAACGCGTCCGATCGTAATGATGTCTCATGGATGGGCGAAGGCTTTGCAGAAGTAGGAGCATTCTTAAATGGGTATGGCGTGGGCGGCCATGATTGGGGATATGTACAAAATCCTGACCTGCAATTGAACACCTGGGTAAACAATGACTCGCCCGATTTTGGTGCACACTATGGCCAAAGCTTTCTTTACCTTGCCTATTTCCTCGATCGGTTCGGCGATGATGCTACCAAGGCTCTCACCAGCAACCCTGAGAATGACCTTCCCAGCGTGGACGGCACGCTGGCGGAGCTCAACATCACCGACCCTGAAACTGGCGAGGTGATCACTGCGGACGACGTGTTCATGGATTGGGCAGTGGCAATGCTGCTCATGGATGAATCGGTCGGCGACGGACGCTACACCTATCATAACTACCCTGATGCGCCGCAAGTGACATCGACGGAATCCATATCTAGTTGTCCGAACTCCGCGAACAGCACGGTCAACCAGTATGGCATTGACTACTACACGGTCAGTTGTGAAGGTGATCACACCCTGCGCTTCAACGGTTCCACCGTTGTCAGGCTTCTGCCGGTCAGCGCCAACTCGGGCAGCTACATGTTCTGGTCGAACCGCGGCGACGAGTCTGACATGACCCTGACGCGTGAATTCGATTTCACGGGCGTAAGTGGGTCAATCAATATGTCGTTTGCCATGTGGCATGATCTGGAAACAGATTATGACTATGCCTATCTCGAGGCGTCCACAGATGGGGAAACGTGGGAAATCCTCAACACGCCCTCCGGCACCGGAGAAAATCCAACGGGCGGCTCCTATGGCTGGGGCTGGAACGGTCAAACGAATGGCTGGGCCACGGAGGAGGTCGACCTCTCGCAGTTTGCCGGACAGACGGTGCAGATCCGCTTCGAATACATCACCGATGCCGCCCTGAACGGGGAGGGATTCTTGCTGGACGACGTCCGCATCGAGGCGATCAACTACCAGGAAGATTTTGAAGCCGGGGATGGCGGCTGGGAAGCCGCAGGATTCGTCCGGGTCGAAAACACCCTGCCGCAAACCTACCGCCTGACTCTCATCACCAGAGGTGACACCACGACCGTGACTCACATCCCGCTCAACGCCGACCAGACCGCGGAGATTCCAGTCTCCTTAGGTCCTGGCCAGGAAGCAGTGCTGGTCGTCACTGGCACCACGCGCTTTACCCGCCTGCCGGCCGCCTATCAGATTGAGATTGAGTAGGGAAAGTACATAAGTAAACACGTAGACAGGTAAATAGCTGTGTGCTTGGATACATGTTTACCTGTCTACCTCCTCAGGAGACATTATGGCAACCGCACCAAAATCGGAAATATTACACCTGGCCGACATGGCCAACTATCAGGATGGATCTGTCGTCAGCCGCCAGATCACCAAGGTAGATGCAGGAAACGTCACACTGTTCGCGTTCGATCAAGACCAGGAGCTGAGCGAACACACCGCGCCCTTCGACGCTTTGGCCCATATCCTGGATGGCAGCGCGGAGATCAGGATCTCGGGCAAGCTATTTAACCTGGAAGCAGGAGATGCGATCATCATGCCTGCCAATGAGCCTCATGCGTTGAAAGCCACACGTCCATTCAAGATGCTGCTGACGATGATCCGGAATTAAGGTACACGGGAAGACATTTGTTTAGCTGTATGCATAAACTTCCCGGCGATCAATCGCCGGGAAGTTTGATTCCAGCAGCCAAAGGAGTTGGTTTCCTTCTAACCCAGAACAATGACATCATAAAGGGGATCAGTGCCAGCAGTCCCGCGACAAGGGCAATCACCGTGTAATTGGATGCCGCAAAAACAATACCACTCCCCAAACTGCCAGTCGCGGAGGCAAGACCCACTAACAAGTCGTTCGCGCCCTGTGTGCGTGAGCGCTCCATCGGAGAGAGCTGGTCTGCCAGCAACGCGGAGCCGCCCACGAAGCAGAAGTTCCAACCTAAGCCCAGTAAGAAGAGCGCAACCGCCAACGGAAAGACATTCGGGGATAGGGGCGCGGTAATACACGCCAATAGCAGTGTGGACGCACCGATCAGAATCACCGGTCCACGCCCCCAGCGATCGGCAAGTCGCCCTGAAATGACAGAAAAAGCAAACATCCCAAATGTATGGGATGCAATTACTGCTGAAATATCCCGGAGGTTGTGATCGTGGTCGCTCATGTGCAGCGAGGTGATGACCATGACAGCCACCATCACCACCTGTCCCAGTACCATGGCGCTGACCGCTACGAGTGCAGCCGGCTGGCGCAGGATCTCGAAGATGGGCCGAGCTTCGCCCGTGACGTTCAAAGCAGGGTCCGGATGTGCAGCCGCCACCAGTTTGCCGAGGTCGCGTGGGTCCGGGCGAAGCCCGAGGAAGACAACCACAGACGAGATCGCGAACAAGACGAGCGTAGCAATGTAGGCGCCCGCCAGTTCGTCCATTCCCAGCGTTCGAGCCAGATTTCCGACGGGACCAATCAACAGCGGACCCACGATCGCGCCGAACGTGCCTCCCAGCACGACATTCGAGATCGCCGCGCCGCGGTTTTCCGGCGGATTCACCTCGGCGGCTGCAAAACGCCCAAGTACCACGGCCGCGTTGGTGATCCCCATCATGACCATTCCGGCTAGAAACAGCGGGAAGGAAGAGATGGCAATCGCCGCTAAAACCAGCGCGTTGCCAAGCACGCCGACGATCAGACCGGCCACCATCCCATTTCTTCTACCGATGCGGTCCATGATATACCCCCAGGCTGAGGCCGCGAATGCCGCGCCCACCTGATACACCGCGGCAGGGACACCGGCGAAGGCTGCACTGCCGCCCAGCTTCGCACCGATAATGGAATTGATCGTGGCAGAAGCAATAAAACCTGCCGAAGCCAGGCTCTGGTTTGCAAAGAGCACCCATGTAATTCTGCGCGCCACTCTGGAAAGATCGGTCATCACTGTTCCTTTCGTCTGCAGGCTCTCCGGAAATTCCTGTAACCGATGGGGCCTTTCTTACGACGACTCCGGAGAGACAACTTGCAGATTATACGCCGGATGCGGGTAGAATGTAGCCACAGGAACTCCCATGGACTTTGAAAGCGTTCCGGCCTCAGGCTATTCCTTAACCGATCTTGTAAAGCTGTTGAATCGCGGCTTTGAGGAATACTTCATCCCGATCCATTTCAACCAGGATATGTTTTCGAACATGCTTCGCAAAGATGGCATCAACCTGGCCGACAGCCGAGTGTTGGTTGTCGATGATCAGGCCTGCGGGATTGCCTTGATTGCGCGCCGGCGCGGACTTCGGGCCAGCCGGGTGGCGGCGATGGGAATTGCCAAAGAAACCAGAGGAAAAGGGGCCGGCTCACGGTTCATGAAGCAGATCATTGCGGATGCTAGTGAACGGGGTGACCGTGAAATAGCGCTCGAAGTGATCGAACAAAATGAGCCTGCGGTCAAGCTGTATCGAAAGTATGGTTTTGAATCCATACGGAGATTGGTTGGTTACATCCATACAGGCAGAGTTACAGAAAACATCGAGAGCAGTGAGCTTTATAGATTCGATCTTGGCGAGATGGGCGGATTGATCTCGCAATATGGTCTGGCAGACCTGCCCTGGCAGTTGTCTGGGGAAAGCATCACGCAAATCCGCCCACCTCCTCACGCCTATTGCCGTGGGCCGGCGTATATCGTCATTTCAGATCCTGAAGCGGAGCATGTGGTCATCTGGTCGCTGCTTGTCGAACCAGAGGCGCGTGGGAATGGACTGGGCACCCAAATGCTCCAGCGTGTGATGGCGTATCACGAGGGAAAAACGTGGCACGTGCCTGCGATATTTCCGGAAGAGCTGGGAAAGGTGTTTGAACGAGCTGGTTTTGAAAAGGAAAAGCTATCCCAATGGCAGATGAAGCTGGAGTTATAGGACAGGGCTTTCGCGGTAGGTGAGTCTGAAAGCATAACCTTTCATGTGTGTGCTCTTCGAAAGCTTACTTACAATTTTGTCACTCTTTTGTTTTATTCAGCCTGTTGAAATCGAGGCTATAATCCCCTCATTCTTTCACGAGGAAGCACAAAATGTCGGTTCCGTCCAAGTCGTCTCCAGAACGTAAAACCATAGGTGTCTTTGCCTCCCAGGTCGGACGCGCCTGGGGCACCGAGTTCCTCGCAGGCATCAACGCGGCTGCGGAGGAGCAGGATGTAAATCTTGTGCACTTCATCGGGGGAAAGCTAACCCCCATCGTCACCGACGATAAAAACCAATTGTCGTTTGGGTTATATGACCTGGCCAAGCCTGGATATCTCGACGGTCTGCTCTTGACCGGTGACGTTGCACATGGCGTAAGCCCGGACGACCTTAAGACATTTGTAGAATATTACGGCGCGATTCCCATTGTTACGCAGTCCGTAAAGATCGACGGCGCTTCGATGTTCATCCCGAATAACGAAGAAGGGATGCGCGCCGCAGTCCGGCACCTGATCCAGGATCATGGCTACAAACGGATCGCCTTTATACGCGGCATCAGGGGGCAGATCGATGCCGAGCAGCGCTTCCAGGCCTATCAGGATGAGCTCCTGGCCAACAATCTGCATTTTGACGAAGACCTCGTTGTGGATGGCGATTTCACAACTGAGAGCGGGAAAGCGGCGGTTCGCATTCTCCTGGACGAACGCAAACTCCGTGTTCAGGCGATCGTCGCCGCCAATGACAGCATGGCGTTCGGCGCACTGGAGGCGCTGCAGCAGCGTGGCGTTCGAGTGCCCGACGACGTGGCCGTGACCGGGTTCGACGATCAGCGTGAAGCTCAGGTGACCGGCGTACCCCTGACGACGGTCCGACAATCCTTTTACACGGCCGGCAAGCGTGCCCTGGAAGCTTTGCTCAGGCTCATTAATGGAGATACCGTCCCACATGTCACTATGACGCCCACCCAACTGCTCACCCGCTGGTCGTGCGGCTGTCTCCCTGAGAATGTTCGTCAGGCGGCCGTCGCGCCGCGCGATGTGGCCAAGACCGGCAGGCTGGAAAATAAGCGGGAAGCTGCGTTGCGAGCTCTGCTGAATTCCGCGGGGATCACCGAACAGGATACAGCGCTGCTTCAATTCCGAGATGCCTTTGGACGTGCCTGGGATGGTTTCCTGTTAACGCTGAACGGCAGGGCATCCAGCGAAGATTTTCTGAAAACGATCAATGCCATGATCGAGCTGATGCAAAAGCACGGGTTGGTCCCTGCGGTCTGGCACAATGTGATTTCGATGATGCGCCGCTATGCCCTGGGCGGGATCAACAGCCACACGATCATGCTGCAGGCCGAAAATCTCTTCCAGCAGGCGCGTCTATTGGCAGGCGAGCTCTCGCAGCGATCGCAGGCATACCGGCGGCTGGTTCTGGAACAGCAAGAGAACCTTCTGCATGGTTTCAGCTTCTCGATGGCCCCTGCCATGAGCATGAATGAGATTGGAGCCGCGATCACCACCCATTTCCCCGACATGGGGATCGAGCGCTGGTATGTGATGTTCTACAGCGATGTGAGCGCACCGCAATCCATCTCTGCCCCGCCGCCGGAGAGCTATAACCTGCTGCTTCAATACGAGGGGGCTCAATTTGAGATCCCACAAAAACGGACTACCCTGGGAACCGGGCAGCTCATCCCCCGGGGTAAGACCCCCGCCGATCATCGCTACACGGCCGTAGTCATGCCGCTCTCCCTGGCACGCAACCGTTTCGGCTTCATGTGGGTGGAAATGGGTCCACGCGATTGGGAGATCTACGTACGCATCCGCAACCTGGTGAGCAGCGCGCTGTTGCGCGTGATGCTGGTGCAGCAAAAGGAACAGGCGCAACGAGAGGTCGAACGACTTCTGGGAGAGGCCCATGAGCGCACCACCGAGCTGGCGATTGCCAAGGAATTCGCCGAGCGGACCGCCGCAGAAAACGCCAAGCTGTATTCGAGCGAGCAGGCGCGTCGGCAGATCGCGGAAGCGCTGACGAAATCTGCACGGCAGCTTTCCCTATTGGGAACCGTCACGGATGTCCCGCAACAGATCATCGCACAGTTATCTATTTTGATTCCCCACGACCGCTCTGCGATCTTCCGCGAGGATATCAACGGCGTCCCGCGGCTGGTGGCGCATGCCGGCTTTGCGGAGGATGCGCCCGTCGATACTCTGACCTACACTCTGCGCGGGACCAATGTGTATCATCTCATTGCAAAGCAAGCGGAGCCGCTCGTGATCGGCGATATCAAAAATATGCAGACCTGGAAACAGCCGGAATGGCTGCCAGAAGACCGTGCCTGGCTGGGCATTCCTTTATATGCCAAGAACAAAGTTATAGGGATGCTCACCATCAGCCGAAGCGAACCTGCCTCCTTCAATCAGGATGACGTCCTGCTGGCGAATACATTTGCCATCCAGGCATCCATTGCGCTGGAGAATGCCCGCCTCTACGACGACCTGAACCGCTTCAACCAGATGATGGAGCGCATGGTCGAACAGCGTGTGGATGAGTTAAACAGCGCCTACCAGACGCTGGCAAAGCTCGATAAAAACAAAAGCGACTTTATTCAGGTGGCTGCTCATGAGCTTCGGACACCGCTGACCGTGATCAAGGGCTATCTGGGGATGATCAAGGCAGCGCCCACCGTGCAGGAAAATTCAACCCTGCGACAGGTCACGGACGGCGTCATCCAGGGCACGAACCGCCTGCACCAGATCGTCAACAGCATGCTGGACGTGGCCCGGCTGGAGAATCAAGTCCTCACGCCTCATCTCGAGGCAGTTGCTCTCGGTCCGATCCTGCGCCTGGTCTGCAAAGACTATGCGGAAGACCTGCAGGAACGCCGGATCAACCTAGAACTGGATCCTGCGATCAGCACAGCGCCTCCCCTGCTGGCGGATCCGGAACTCCTGAAAAAGGCGCTGGACAATCTTCTTGTCAATGCCATTAAGTTCACGCCAGATGGTGGATCCATTTTCGTCAACGCCCGGCCAACTCAGGTAAATGGACACGGGGACTTTTGTGAGATTCGAATCCGAGATACCGGCATCGGAATCGACCCGGCAAATCATAAAATTGTCTTTGAGAAGCTTTACCAGCTTGGAAAAGTGGAATTACACTCCTCCGGACGCACCAAGTTTAAAGGCGGCGGGCCGGGACTTGGCCTGGCGATCGCGGCAGGGATTGTCAAGTCGCATCGAGGCAGGATCTGGGTCGAAAGCCCGGGCTACGATGAGGAGAATTTGCCCGGCAGCACATTTATCGTCCAGATACCACTGGCAAAATAAAACGTCCGGCGCTATCCATCGCGCCGGACGTTTTGTTTTATTAATATCTTAATTCTCTGTACGTATGACCACACTATTCCTGTCAAAATAATTGGTCAGGCGGGTTCGTACGGGGTTAAGCAAGCCGATGTGTGCCAGCATGAGATAGGAGAAAAGTCCCATGACAATAAAGAACAACAGGTCCTTCCAGAGGTAATCCGTTTTTACAGTGGTCGTAAACACATAGCGGATGACGATCAGACCGAGGTGGATCATACTAATGACCAGCAAGGGGATCGAAAAAGGCCGCAGGTTATGATCTTCAAGAATCAGGTGCAGCCCAACCATGGCACCCAATCCCGCCGCCAGCATGGTCAGATAGGCCCAAAAGCGCAGCATGTTATACGCCTGATCGTATAATCTTTGTAAGATCAGGATATATAGCGCACATACACCGATCAAACATACCCAGATGAGATAGTGAATGATAAACGGCAAAACCAAATTGCCATAGACGCGGATCGCGACCATGGCGGTTATCCATCCAACAGCATAGGCTAGCCCAATCACTAAGGCCTTGGCAGGAAGAGTAGGGAGCGAATTATCCAACCCCGTCCCCAAAATATCAAACACCAGCCATGCTCCACTGGCCAGGGCAATACCCAGCGCTCCCATGCTCCCCATCATCATCAGAAGACTGAACATCCCCCGCTCTGATACATGTTTTCTATTCCGTGGTAGTAACGGTGACGGCCCCCTCGGTGTGGTATTTGAAGGACCACTCATCATACCTCCAGCCCAATTGTGATGAACGACACTTTTGGGATTAGTCCAAGAAATTGAAATGATATTGATATTATACCCATAAGACTCACTTAAGCCTCTCGGAGTTCCCCCTACTCTTGGCAGTGGATAAAGACCTACCTCTTGACAAAAAGGGCATAGTGTAACCGGTATCATTCCATAAATCAGCCCACGGAAGTTTCAATTGTCTGACATGCTTTCTCGGAGGGCGTATGATATACACAAGAGTATCCGGGATATCAGATATACCTCTTTGTAAGACTAACTACTTGATAGCTCAAACCATAGAAATAAAAAGAAGACCTCTGCTGCATGAAACAGCAAAGGTCTTCGCTTCTAGCGAACTCAACGGCGCAAATCAGAGATGGATCGGCGTTCCTTCTGCGCCATGCGCGGCTTCCATGATCACCTCCGAAAGCGTTGGGTGGGCATGGACGTTGCGGGCGATCTCGTGNNTTGACAAAAAGTACGTAGTGTAACCGGTATCAGTCCAGAGAAACACAAATTGTCTGAAAATCCTCCCATTCCCTCATCCCGATCTTAGATGGTCAATTCACCTCGGAGCACCGTGATCGCTGCATCTCCAACCTTAACGGTGCTCATTAAGTGAACTGATTACTTTCACAAATGCGGGAACTTACCTTGCACGAGGCGAAACAAAAAGGTCGTAACTGTATTTGCTTTTTGAAGTATCAATCAAG
>LLBY010034114.1_pt1 | contig 10359 bp, 11 predicted proteins | sample 1489401 | NCBI WGS metagenome assembly LLBY01 (sample SAMN04092656, study PRJNA295927) | soil metagenome | biome: Soil prokaryotic community; feature: Bulk soil; isolation source: soil from tomato rhizosphere | host: tomato cultivar Hawaii 7996 | place: South Korea | collected 2011-11-01
TATGACACCAATAAGCCAATTGATCAATAAGAAATTTGTTATGATGTAGAGCGAATCAATTACTGGGATTACCTTTTGACTATGGTTGGTAAGTCGATCCGCCCCACATTGAATTTTGAGAGTCTCATTGTACACGTGTAGGTTGACGGGTGTACAACTTTATAATTACTATTATCAAGTAATTAATTTTTGTGGTACAGTTATCAAAATAAAGTACGTATCGGCTACATATAACATTGAGGAATTCGACTATTAGCCGATCCATTATAGAATACATTGCATAGTACTGAATCTATTGTACACAGTTTCTTGTAATACAACATTCATGGGACAAATATTATTTCTTTTGGTACAAGTATCTAATAACGCAAAGAAGGGTGGACCGACAAGATAATAATTTTTGATTTGAAAGCCGATCCCCCCCCCAGCCTCTGATACTCTTGTAGTATATTGTTTGACCTATCCGAATTGTGATAAATCTTAGAACGTCCTTACGATTATTGCTTGTGATACTACTTTCTAATAATCAGCACGGATTAAAAGAAAAGGAACTATTGAATTTATAGTTTATCCAAATCGAATCGTATGAATTCATGTTAGCTTATGACATGATAAATGGAGTTAGAGTCTCCAGTGATTATTATTGTCTTCAAATAGAGTCTTTCATGTGATTTTAAATGATGTTGATGAATAATATGACGAATAATTCAACCAATTATAAAGTCGGACTACGAATGCTGAAATATAAAAAAAATAAAGAATGAATGACCCTACGGTTAGTCGTTTGATTGAGCTAGGGCGTTATTACCAGTGTTAAATTGGCCTTGGAAATTAAAGTTATTACCAGAAAGGAATGAGCTGCCTCCAGAGATCACTTGGCTATTTTGTTTTGATTTTTGAGACTGACTAATTATTTGTTTTGCCTTGTTACTCTTTTTTGCTAAAGCGTCTTCTGAGATCGCAAGTGGAGCCAGAACCAATGCGAGTGCTAGAACAACTGCTGTTGATACTAGTAATGTTTTATTTGTATTCATACCTGTAAATTTAACTTTAACTTTTCAATATATATTAGATACTTCAAAATTATATGTTAATATTATTGAGTAGTATCGAACAGTAAAATTTTCCTTTTATTATTCTTTGTGATACAATTATCAAATTTAATGTAAGTCGTCTAAATTTTGAATTACGGAATAAGCGGGAGGAGGATCATCTCATGTAATGCAGTGATATATTGAAGAGTAGGATATCATGAAAGCAAATCCTGATCCCCAATTTTTTTATTTAGACGTCCTATTCGATTAAAATACAATGTTGATTGTGTTAGTAGAAAAATCAAACCAGAATGGAATTATTATCAATTGATGAAAAGAGATTAATTTACAAGGGTCTTGGATAAACAAATATTAATCAAATTACCAAGTCATATCATTGTCAATGCTTTAATATTTAATCTTTTACATTGACAGACGCTTATAGGTCGATCTATCGGATTTATCCTACTTTTATCTTAAGGTCCAAGTAGCATGTTTGATTTTGCTGTATTTGATTATAGATAAGGACTAAGAGATCTGCACCCCATGGACTTGTAACAAAAACTTTTCTCTCTGCATGGTACTTCAGAAACCCTTCGTTTATCAAGTGATATAGATATTTTCTTAAAATCCTCTCTGAAATAGCTTCAATGTCTTGAATACTATTATAAATGTCGTAAAAAGATCTCTCTTTAAGACACGTTATCAATATAGGTTCAACAATACATGTTCTTAGGTATACAGGAGAAGTTTCAGCACTTTCTAAACTTTTATCCATTTATTTAATGCACCTTCTTTCTTTGAAACAATTTGAGATGAATGCTTCGAATACATATGCACATGTTAATAGAAGAACTGTTCCAAACCATATCAAGCAGGGCAAAAGTAAAGTATTAATTCTCAAGGTCATGTTTTTGAATAAATCAAAATGCGAGGGATGTGAAGATAATTGGGAATTCTTGTTTCCACAGAATGACGAACTATTGTGTATCTTCTGGAATACAAGTAGGTAATCAAAGTGGTTATTTGGTTACATCCAGAGATCTAGACAGGGCTATTCTGTCTGTACAAGAATGAAGTACAACTTAAGATCGTTATCCAATTATTCTTTGTCAAATAATAATTCGCATAGGGGGACTGAAGAATTTGTACATTGACATAATTATTAAAATCGATATTTTCATGATGAAATTGTTCATACTTTAGACTTTTCGTCATGATCTTCAATACTCTTCAACATTTCTTGTTTAAAAGAAAATTGATACAAATGTCTAAATATTTTCGTTATTACTCTATGAGATAACTAAATTGATTTAGACATTTGTACTAATTTAATGACCTAAAATATGCATATATGTGGACAGGACACAAAATAAGGGATATACACAAGTCTCAAGTCAATGGTTTAGTAATCAATTATTCTTTATTTGGTGTTATTTCAAATACAATTGATTAGTAGAATGTCATTAAATTGGGTTAATACATGTACGTCGACTGATTCATAGAAATTTCAACCTATTGAAATTAAAAATATTACATTATACTCTCCTGGTTCGTTTAACTGACTTGTTTTTCCATTAAAATTTTTGACATCGTTTATTAAAGAAAATGGATCTTACGATCTTATTGATGCGGTTGATAAATGCGAGGACAGGGATCTAAGGACAACATTAATGAATCGAAAATACTCTATTATATAAGAGATAACCCCGGGTTACATCTACGCAGAATTAAGAATGATCTTGGTTTTTCTATGGGGACTATTCAATACTATCTTCGTAAATTAGAAAAAGAAGGAAAAATTACATCCTCTAGGAACGGTTTACACAAGCGTTTTTTTGTAACTGGAATTTTTGGAGAGAACGAAAAAGATATTTTAAAATATTTTAACCAAGATACACCCAGGAACATAATCTTGTATATAGTACAGCAAGGCCAGCCCACTCAAACAAACATAGCGCAGGAATTAAGGATAACTTCCCCTACTGTGAGTTGGAATCTAAATCGGTTGACTACAGCAAATATAATTACAGAAATTAAAGATGGAAGATATAAACGTTATACGTTGAATTCGGATATCGATCCTTTATTATTGACCAAGTTGCTAAAATCTTATTATCCAAGCCTATGGAATAAATGGAGTGACAAACTAGCAGAAATCTATTTATCTCTATCCTTTGATGCTGAAAATAAGGAAAGGAATTAAATGTTAGAAATTTTAACATTATCAACCTTAGTTTCTACATTATTATATTCAAATTTCATTATTATTCCGCTCCAACTGGAATTCATGGGCATTGTTGAAAATTTGGAGAGTTTGTTAATAGGGATTTTCTCAATTGTACTATTGTTACTATCTATCTCGACCTACCAGAAAACTGGCTTAAAGAATGTCCTATACGCAGCGACGGCATTCGCATTGTTTACATTCCAGGTCTTTTTGGAACTAATAATAGAGCGATACTATTCAGTCACATATCCGATGCAGGATTTGTTGAATACATCAATTACTCTGGCTATACTAGGTCTATTTTTCTTATCGGTTGTTAGAACTGCCAGATAATTAATAATGTATCATTCTTTTGAAAAATATCTTTTTAGAATATCAACCTTGAATAAAATAGATAAGAAAGGTATTTGAAACTACAATTAGAATGAATAAGCTTGATAATGATATGAAACATTTGAGTACAGAACCAGAGGAATACCTAATTTTTCATAATTGATAAAACAAAAAAATTCATAGTTCGTAATACCTTTTATTGGATCTGTTTATGTTACGGTCAAGTTCTATGTAGTTTAGATTAATTCTCTTTGGATAAGTAGTGAGAATTGAATTATAGTTTGAACTTGAACGGTTACGTGCTATTAATAGATATATAGCTCAAAATGTTTTTACTTATTATTGGCAACAATCTTTGTTACAGATATTAATCAGACAAATTTGCGAACTATTATCGTGATCTTGTGGAAGTCTTCATAGCAATTGAATCGCAACTCTACTCTAATAATTATATACCATTAACTTAATTTTAATATGCTAAAAATTATCTTACTAGTAGAACAGAACATTTTGCATTTGTCACCACACCCTGAGCCACACTCCCAACCAACATTCTATCGAGCTTTGAGTTGCCCGTGCTACCGACAACGATCAAGTCTATTTTTTCTTCCTCGGCACTTTTGATTATTTCTTTGACAACTGAAGAGGTAGTCTCTTTTACCAGTGTTTTGAATTGGATATCATAGTTTTTGGCCTGCTTCACAATATCATCTAACCAAATTTTCATCTGCTCAACATCATACTCACGTAGTCCCTCCCAGTCGTATTGGGGTAGGCGCCTTAAATAATACGGAATAAATGAAATATATATTGCGATAACTTCTGCTTTGTGTTTTTTTTTTGCAATCTCTAGAGCCTTTCTTGCAGTTTTGATCGAAGCCTCCGATCCATCTATACAGACCATTATTTTAGAGATTTCTTCGTTCATAAGATGAGAATTTCTACAAATGATAATAAATTTATTTACTATTTTGATAATATCTTTATATTTACTTACTAGTCATGCGAGAATAATTCATCAGATCAAAACTTTACTCAATCGCACACAATACTATTAACAATCAACATCTCGCTCAAGTTTCGTTACTGGGAAGAGTCATGATTTTTATGTTGTCTTTTACTATGTCTATATTTTATTTGTTGTTGATGATGGTACAAGTTCTTTATCAAATATTCATGAGGTAATATTGAAGGAGTAGTAATCCTTTTACTATTTTTTATTTTTCTTTTTATGCGCTGCTGTTGCTACTCATCAAGTATATAGTTCGAAATCATTTTTTAAACGTTGTACAAAGATCGTTTAAATTTTCTTTGCTCTCTCTCTCTCTGTGTGTGTGCGTACGCGCTATATCATCGACATAACCCTACATCACATTCTAAACTGGTCTAATTAAACGAAATTTTAAAAAATCACTTGGCCATCTCGATCATAATTCTGCTTCAAACAAATGGCAAATCCTACATGACCACAATCATCAGTATTACAGGTCACGCACCACGGCATACCCTCCCTGTAACCAACAATAACATCCTTTGAGATACTTTTGTCAAATAAAATGACATATTTATTATCGAGATAGTCTTTGACTATTATTATAGTACTCCCAGAATTGGTATCCTTGTTTACTAGCCATCTCATAAATTCCATGGTACCAGTATCAAGGGTGTCCAATTCGGAATTAATATCAGACATTCGGGATATTCCCAATAATCATATATTACCCTCATTTTTAAAGGGTATGTAATTTACAACGACAAAATCGCATTGTAAGCTGTTACTAAACTACATTGTTTGCTTGGATGTACTGAAATTGTTATCTACCGTATCTATAGAAATTCTTGAGTTTATTGACAGATAAGCATCATTATTGTTGTTGCCGTCAAACAAGTATTCATGTATTACACTGATTGGATGGGGATTCATCGTCTTGTTTGTCCGATTTAGTAGAGGTTGATGATGTTATCGTTGTGTCGTCAGGGTCGCAAGCAAATTTGATAATCATCTCTAATTTTAAAAGATATGGCGCGTTATGAATCTAATAACGATAGTTACTACACCCACACGAGAAAAACCGAACTAAAAGTTGCACCAACTACCTTTGCCTAGCCTTGATTACAACTAAGGATAATTCTCCCATTGAATCATGTAATGTACATCCCTACTATTGCTACCCGAAATGTGGTAGTTAGTTCATATTCAACCAAAATTTCTTTATTAACTATATTTTAATATGATGGAAATATATAATTCACCATGATAAATCGAAAAAATTTGGTATTCACCTTTGGGTTGGTCGCAATTTTTGTTGGACTTTTCTCCAGCATGAATTCAAATTCGCCCATTTTAGCCCAACAAAATTCAACAAGCTCGACTTCATCATAGGTCAGCATAGAAGACATTGAACAAGTAAAGCATCATTGGACCAAGCAATTACCGAATTACAAAATAATAATCTTACTGGTGTTTTGAACTACATCGACACATCGGATAATTTATTGTGTGATGTAGAAGATCAGCTTGAGCGAGATTTAGGACAGGATGATGATTAAAGGTAAATAGACAAGTCCTCTTTTTTATTTCTAATAGCTACATACGTTCTCTTTAAGAACTACATAAATTTAGTATAATCTGAAAAGCGTTCTTTTATTTTTAAAATTCTATTTAAAATAATTGAGGAAAATTGGAACGTATAGATCGTCCTGGTAGGTAGATGGGTAGAGTTTGATTGTCTTACTTGGCTTTACAGGTTTCAATACATCTGCCGAATAGGTAATCCCATTTTCCATAAGAATTTTTCAAAAATACAAAGCTGTTCTAGCTGCGGAGATGTATCGAAATTTGTTTTATCAAATGGTATGTCATGATTATCTTGCAGATTCTGTCGGTTTAGGTTTATCAGATGAAAGTAATTTTTAGAGCATTTGAAAGCTTGCTTGCTTGCTTGCTTATATAATTCTAAACGTATTATCCAAATCCAAAAATTAATTAGTCATTACATCAATCGTTTAAATAGTAACGTTAATTTCACCTTGATTTTTAGTCCTCATGATCCATTGATCACTCTGAGCAGTCATCTTCTATGGGTTGAAACTTGTAGATGGAGATTTTTATTGCGTGAACTGTCTATTGTAGGCGACAGAGCAGCTCAAGTCTTGTGGTGATCTGACATAGTTTCATTTTTATCATTATCCCCATGAATTATTATTTATAACCATCAATTATTGTTTTCACTTGTTGAATCTTTGTTGTCCTTATCTTTATCTTGGTCAGAAACTTGAGATGTTGTGCTACTCTCACCTGGATCTGATTTAAAACTGATTCTTTTTCCAAGTTTAAGCATATACGGGGTTATGAATGTGGTTAATATCGTTACTACTCCCAATATAGGAAAGACGGAATTTGAAACAGCACCCGTATCTTGTCCTACCTTGGCCACTACTAAGGACAACTCTCCTCTAGCAGCAGACATCCCTATCCCCGTTCTGAGGGCAGTAGTTTTTCCATATTTGGCTAAGGATAGTACACCACTTACTATTGCAAGCTTTGAGGATAAAGAAACAGCAATGAGAATTAAGGCAGGGACTATAAAGGCTGGAATAAGTGATATATCCATTAGCGCCCCGATGGAAATAAAAAACAAAGCAGCAAACATATCTCTTAATGGAGTAGTAATTACCCTAGCAACTGACGCGCTTCTTGCCTCAGCGATAAGAACTCCGGCAAAGAACGCACCTGTTGCAACAGACAATCCGACGGATTTGGCTAGAAATGATAAAAAGAAAGCTACGCCTAGAATGGATATCAAAACCAATGCATAGTCGTTTACTTTGCTTATTCTGTCGACTAATTTTGGGACAAGTCTAGAACCAATGAATAATGTACCGCCTATGAAGGCACCTACAATCAAAATTGAGGGTATGAGATTAACAAATGAGGCATTACCCTCCTGTGTTACTACGGACTGAAGTATTCCCAATATTGCAATTGCGAGAGTATCTTCAACTATAGATATACCAAGCAACAATGTTGTTGATTGGTTTTTTATCATATTCAGTTCTTCAAGTACCTTTAGTGTAACTGCTGTGCTAGTGATAGAAAGTGCAAGTGCAATAAATAGTGAATCAAAGTAAGAAAACCCAAGAAATTGGGCAACAACAAATGTAATCAAAAGTGTTCCCATGGATTCTGCTACTGCTACTATTGCAGAAATACGGCCTACTTGTCTCAATCTATTTATTGGAAAATCAATTCCAATTACAAATAACAGCATTATTATTCCTAGTTCTGCAAAGGCATTTAGAGTGTCTAAATTATGAATCAATGAGAATGGGGGTGTGTATGGTCCAATAACCATACCTGCGATAATATATCCAATTACCGCAGATTGCTTTAACTTAAAAGAAATGAGCAGCATCACTGTGGCAACTATCATAATAACTGCAAAATCCTGTACAAGCAAGTCTAATGGAGAATTCGTCTGATTAGCTCCTGGCTGTGCAGAAGTGTTAATAATATTATTATTATCTGATGCCGATATCCCAAATACTAGTAATGATGAATTTTCAGTTTCTGGATAAAAATTAATGAGAAATACACCAAAAATTACAACTAATAATAAAATTCGTATATTTCCCACCAAATATACTTTTTATCGCAATAATTAAAGTTTTTCATAAGCAGGCGAAGAGTCCTGATGTTAATATTATTTCAAGCTCTTCAGATCAGTAGCATCAATAATTCAGCTTTAATTCCCAAAAATATCAATATTGTTTGCGTAAAGTCAGAGGATGATGTCCTTTTGTAGCGAAGTGTCTCCTAGTAGACGAATAAAAGCAAACCATAAAGGACGATATTGCCTACTACCGGGGTCAAAAGCATAAACGGAAATCCTATTTTTATCCACCTAGTAAAGGATATGTAATGTCCAAACTTTTGGCTTAGTCCCGCAGCTACTACCCCTGCGCTAAATCCAATTAAAGATCCATTGCCACCCAAATCTGCTCCTAATGGAAAACCCCACCACAATGGACTAAACTGATAGCCACTATCTGGACCAAAAGCAGCAGCAATTGTCGGATCTGTATGTAAAGTATGAACTAATGGTATCATTGTCGTTGTAAAGGGAATGTTATCAATAAATGCACCTGCGATAGCTGATAACCATGTTATCATAAAAAATGTTAGCCAAGGATCACCTCCGGTTATATTAATAGCCATATTTGCAAGTATGGTTATTAGTCCCGCATGTTCTGCTACTCCTACAATAACAAATAGGCCAATAAAGAATAACAAAGTAGGCCAATCAACTTCATGTAAAATTTTTTCTAAAGAAACTCTGCTTATTATTAATAATACTGCTGCTCCACCTATGGCTACTATTGATACTTCCAAATGTGTTATGGTTTGTAAGGAAAACAGGATAACTACACCCACTATAACGATTAAGGACTTTAAAAGCAATCCCTTATGGTGTACTACTATCATATTTTCATCCCTATCCATCAACTCTTGGATATCTTTTTTGTTGTCCTAATTTTTGGGCACTTTTTAGGTCATTTCTGAAAAATAGTTTAATTAACAATAAAATAAATACAAAAACCACAGCAATTGTTGGTCCCAAATATATCAGAAAAGAATTAAAATCTATACCCGCAGCAGATCCGATCAAGATATTTGGAGGATCGCCTATTAAGGTTGCTGATCCTCCAACATTTGAAGCTAAAACTTGAGCCATTATGAATGGAAAAGGTTGTAGTCCTAAAGTTCGTACTATAGAGAGAGTTACTGGAATCATTAAAAATATAGTTGTAACATTGTCAACAAACATTGAGGCAACAGCAGTAAAGGTACATAATAATACCATCAGTATCCAGACATTGCCTTTACTTATTTTTCCCAATTTTATCCCAACTTGATGAAATACCCCCCTTTTCACCAAGTATGGTAACTAGAATCATCATACCAAATAAAAGACCTATCGTGTTAAAGTCCACGAATTCTACGACAAAATGTAGGCTATCTTCAGCATAAATTGATCCCAGAATAATGGCCAGTATTATTGCTAGAATTGCTCCAAACATTACAATAACTGTCCGATGGAGTATATCAAGTCCAAGTATGACATAGACAGCCAACATGATTACAGTGATACCTGCAATTATGGGAGTAACACTCTTTTCAATTACAAGAGGAGGAACAGTAAAAAGAATAACAACGTAAATTGCAATCAATAATATACCAATAGTGTATTTTTTATGGAAATCGTTAATCTATTTGAATATATTGCTAGCTTTTTTTAAATTGAACTTATTTTTGTTTATAATGTTAAATCCAAATCTCCCCTTGATTTATTATTATTCCACAACTCTTGCAAGTCTGATTAATTTCGCTGGTTTGATATAGATAGTAGTAAAGCTGCTTTTACAGGATCAGAAATGAGAGGTAAGTGTCGTACCAGATGACCATGCTTATTGAAGAAGAAACTGTAATACCCCTCATTTCTAGCAATACATCAACCATTGTCTTAGTTTGTTTGTTAGTTATTATCGTACTTTAGATAATATTAAACGATTTTCTCTGAATTGCACAAGAGAATATCACAGAATAATATCTTGAACTAATCATCTATTACTATTTGTACCTGTTTGCACTAGATTTCACTATAGACTTAACAATATGTTACAAAAAAAAGGATAGAAAATAAAGACAGGATTATTTAGTTCCATGGATTACCAGAATTAGCTTCACCATGGCCCATCATG
>LLBY010022270.1_pt11 | contig 10352 bp, 12 predicted proteins | sample 1489401 | NCBI WGS metagenome assembly LLBY01 (sample SAMN04092656, study PRJNA295927) | soil metagenome | biome: Soil prokaryotic community; feature: Bulk soil; isolation source: soil from tomato rhizosphere | host: tomato cultivar Hawaii 7996 | place: South Korea | collected 2011-11-01
GGCGCGCGCATCCAGGAAGGCGTCCGCTCCATGGGCGGCTACGCGGAGATCTTCCGGCGCAACGCCCAGTACTCAGGCGTAATCCCTCAGATCGCCGTTATGCTGGGTCCCTGCGCGGGCGGCGCGGCCTACTCCCCTGCCCTGCAGGATCTGGTTATCATGGTGGAGAAGACCTCCTTCATGTTCCTGACCGGACCAGAAGTGATCAAAGCCGTAACAGGCGAGGTGATCGACGCTGAATCCCTGGGCGGGTCCGACATGCATACTTCTGTCAGCGGTGTGGCGCACATCAGTGTGAAGAGTGAGAAGAATGCGCTCGACATGGTGCGCAATTTTCTTTCCTACCTGCCGTCGAACAACGTGGAGAATCCGCCCTTCGTCAAGCCATCTGGAGACATGGCGTATATGGATGAATCGCTCAACCAGATGATCCCGCTCGATCCATCGGAGCCATATATTATGCACCAGGTGATCGAGAAAATTATCGATCCTGGTTCCTTTCTCGAGTTCCAGGCCAACTGGGCGCGCAATGCGATTGTGGGACTGGCGCGCATCGGCGGGCACAGCGTCGGCGTGGTGGGGCAGGAGCCGGCCATCATGGCAGGGGTCATCGACATCGACGCAGCAGACAAGATGACTCGCTTCGTGCGCATGTGCGATTGCTTCAACATCCCCTTGGTCACATTTGTAGACTCGCCCGGCTTTCTGCCGGGCATCGCCCAGGAGCATGGCGGCATTATCCGTCATGGCGCGAAGCTGCTATACGCCTACTCCGAAGCCACCGTCCCGAAGATCTGCATCATCACCCGCAAGGCCTATGGCGGCGCCTACGTCGTTATGTCCAGCAAGTACCTCGGCACCGATGTGACCTATGCCTGGCCCTCGGCGGAGATCGCGGTCCTGGGGGCAGAAGGCGCGGCAAACATCCTGTTCAAGCGGCAAATCGAACGCGCGCCGGACCCCGCGGCCGAGCGCAAAAGACTGGCGCAGGAATATCGCGAGAAGTTCAACAATCCGTATTATGCCGCGTCCACAGGCTACGTGGACGACATCATCGAGCCGCGTGAATCCCGACCGAAGATCATCGCCGCCCTTTCGGCATTACGCGATAAATATGCGCCCGCGCCGCCGCGCAAGCACGGAAATATCCCCGTATGAACAATATGCTGATTGCGCTTCAGATTACCGCGCTGGGCATGGGACTGGTCTTCGCGGCGATCCTCCTCCTGTGGGGAATGATGAGCCTGCTGACAGCAATTACCGCGGACAAAAAGCCCGCGCCTGCCGAATCTCTTTCCGAAACTATGCCGGTCCACGTTATCGATGATTGTCCTAAAGCCCGGGCTGCAGCCGTCGCTGTGGCCGCGGCTCTCGCCGAGTCAAAAGCTGCGATAGCACATGATTTATGCGAGCCACCAGCCACGATCGTTTCGGCCTGGCAGTTGGGCATGCGCACAAGACAGATGTACCAAAAGGGCGGTTCCTTCAGACGCCGCACAAACTAGGATGACACATGAAATACATTGTGAAGGTCGCCGATACATCGTATGAAGTGGAGATAGAAGACATCCATGCCCGGCCTGTGATTGCGCGCGTGGATGGCGAGACATTTGAGGTCCAACCTCAGGACGGTTCCCAACAGGTCGTACAGGTAGAGACCCGGGAGGCAAAACCTGTTGAAATTCTGAAACAACCCATAGGACCGTCTGCAAGCAGTAATAATCTGACAGCGCCCTTACCGGGAACGGTCATAGAAATGTTCGTCAGGGCTGGCGACACCATTGAAGCCGGCCAGATCGTCCTCGTGATCGAAGCGATGAAGATGAAGAACAGCATCCGTTCCACGCGCGCGGGCAGGATTGTAGAGGTCCTGGTGAACGCAGGCCAGACCGTGGCGCACAAGCAAGCCCTGGTGAGATTCGAATGAACCTTGCTGAGCTGCTTCCGGAATTGCTAAAGGGCATCCTCCACTTCACGTGGGGTAACGCAGTGATGATCACGGCTGCGTTGATCCTGATCTATCTGGCGATTTATAAGGAAATCGAGCCGGTCTTATTGCTCCCCATTGGGTTTGGCTGCCTGCTCGCCAATATCCCGCTGGCGGGTATGACTGCCGCCGAGGGGATGATGGCGGTGCTCTATAAGGCAGGGATTGCCACGGAGCTATTCCCCTTGCTGATCTTCGTCGGCGTTGGCGCAATGATCGATTTCAGCCCGCTGCTGGCACAGCCAAGAATGGCACTGCTCGGTGCGGCTGGCCAGTTCGGTATCTTCGGTACCCTGATCCTGGCGATCGTGCTTGGATTTCCTCTCAATGAGGCGGCCTCGATCGGTGTCATCGGCGCGATTGACGGGCCCACATCCATTTTTGTCGCGGCCAAACTTGCGCCTGAACTGCTTGCTCCGATTGCGGTGGCAGCCTACTCCTACATGAGTCTGATCCCCATCATCCAGCCGCCGTTGATGAAACTGCTGACGACAAAAAGAGAACGTATGATCCGGATGGAGTACACACCCAAACCGGTTTCGCAGAAAACACTGACACTTTTTCCTGTTCTATTAACTCTTGGCATCGGTCTGTTGGTCCCGGAAGCTACACCCCTGATCGCCATGCTCATGCTCGGGAATTTGCTCAAGGTCTCGGGTGTTGTGGATCGCCTGAGCAAAGCTGCCCAGAATGAAATCATTAACATTGCCACCTTATTCCTGGGACTGACGATCGGCGCGACCATGAGCGCGGACAGCTTCCTGAATCTCGCGACCATACAAATCCTTGGGCTGGGACTCATCGCCTTTGTGCTGGACACAGTCGCAGGATTACTTTTCGGAAAGCTGATGACGGTGCTAAGCGGTTACAAGATCAACCCCCTCATTGGCGCCTCCGGCATTTCTGCCTTCCCCATGGCCGGACGGCTGGCTGCGAAGGTCGCCAACGATGAAGATCAGGATAACTTCATTCTCATGCATGCCATGGGTGCGAACACCGCCGGTCAACTAGGGAGTGTGATTGCTGGTGGCATCCTGCTTGCCATTGTTTCAAAATTGATCTAATCGTTTCGAAGGTAGTCCACCCACTCTAGTCGTTGAAATACCCGAGTCAGGCGACTTTGGACTCCTTTATACTTTCGTAAAATACCCCTCCTCCACGCTTTCCCAGGTCTCGTCATGTAACTTCATATACTTCGTCAGCAGCGGATGGACGCGCGCGATTTCTTCATAGATGCGTTGTGCGACGCGGCGGATGGAGAAATGGGCATTTGCCGCGGAACGTAACTGGCAGAATGCATAGGCTTCGCGCAAATTAAACTGTGCAAGCACGCGCCGGTTGAATCCATTAGGAACCACATATTGTGCCACGTTCGGATTTTCCTGATGCAGCTTCTCATACATTCTTGATGCGGCATCCATAGCCGTCTCATACTGTGACTCGAAACCAGCTTCCGTGATGAGGGTCGGTGTGGCATATCCCAGCCGCGTTGTCAATTTTTGCGGCGTCTGTGTCATCATGCGGTGGCGTTTGAATTCGGCATACGCGCCCTGATCCATCACCAAATCGAAGGCGTAGGTAGCATATTCCAGTTCCCGCAGAGGGACATCGTACTTTCCTAAGCGTCCCAGAAGAGATTCGGCGAGGCTTTCTTTCTTCTCCTGGCCCCATGAGTCAATATACGCCAATGCATTCTCATAACTCATTTCGCCAAACCGATACAAAGCCGCCGCCAGGACTTTCTGTTCGCCATCTTTATCGTAATCAATAAGCCGACACCAGCCTGGATCCTTCTTATTCCAATCTCCAATCTCCAAGTCTCTAATCTCTTTACAGGTCTCGACCAAATATGGAACAGCATCTGCATACTTTACCAGGGTTGGCGTCTCGCCCAGCGCCACTTCCTTGACCTTTTCACCGATCTGTCGCACTTCGGCCAGTTCATGCGAAAGCATCTTGCGAATCACGTTCTCCAGCACGCGCGCGTTGGCAGTCATACCCACATTCGCCAGCGATGCAGCCGGGAGAAGGAAACGGCACACATCCACGTACTTCGAACGGATGCGACGGTCCCAGGCTTCATCCTTTTCGTTCTCGCGGCGCGGGAAATGCTCAAGGACTAAATTCCGTACAGGCTTCAGTGAATCCGCGTAGGTCTGGAAAAGCAAACGGATCGTTTCTACATACTCATGACAAAGAGGGTTTCCCTCCAGTTCCGGCGGGACTGTAAAATCGTCCAATCCCCATTTTTGGTAGCGTGTCGACTTTTCTGTATAGGAGGCAAGCCGGTTCCCTTCAATACTTTCGATGGCCAGGCGCGAGACATTCTCAAAGGCAATGTGCAGGACAGCATGTTCTGCTACCGAAGCGTGACCATATCCAACCACCCATTTCTCGTGGAACTGCGCCGATTTTTCATCGCTCAGCTCCGCCGCAATGGCACGGAAGGATTCTGGCGAGCGCGAAGTCTTGGCAAAGGCCACCGCGATCGTCTCCGGGGAAAGGGAGCGCGGCGAGAGCAGGTAAATTTCACGTTCAGGCATAGGGAATCTCCTCTGGGAAAGTCTGGCAGATTATAAAACAATAGCGGCTCACCGCCGCTATTTCTCGCATATTTCATTCATTACAAAACTTGTGTATAAAGCTTAGGAGGGCATCACGCCGCATTCTGTAGAATCCTTCTCGTGGCTTCCACATCTTTCCAAATCTGGTCCAGCAGCTCATCGACGGAGTCGAACCTTAATTCATCGCGCAGGCGGGCGACAAATTCAAGCCGCAGGTCCTCCTCGTAAATTTCACGGCGGAAGTCGAGCAGATGCGCCTCCACGTTGGGCGTTTCCTTATCAGGTGTAAAAGTGGGATTGGTTCCAATGTTGATCGCTGCAAAATATTTCTGTCCTTTTAGATACGCCCAGCAGGCATAGATCCCCTTGGCGGGAATCATCTTGTCGGGTGAATAGGCAATGTTGGCCGTCGGCACATTGATCGTTCGACCGCGACCATCACCACGGACGACCGGTCCATGTAGGCTGTGGAAATGTCCCAGCAGGTGTGCCGCCTCTCCCACATTCCCGACCTCGATCAATTTACGGATGGCTGTGGAGGAGATGACACCGCTTTCGTCGCTCAGGGCGGGCAACACCTCGACGTGGTATCCGAGCTCCGTGCCAATCTCTGTGAGTCGCGTGGCATTTCCCTCGCGTCCTTTTCCCAGAGCAAAATCGTAGCCAATCAGAAGGTGCTTCAGCCCAAGCCGATGCGTCAATCGGGTCATAAAATCGTACGCGCTCACCGTCGAAAGCTCACGCGTGAAACGCTGGGTAATGACGACGTCCACACCCAGTTGTGCGAGCAGCTCGGCCCGCTCATCGGGGAGCGTTAGGCATTTGATCTCGTGTCCCCCCAGGACTGACGCCGGGTGAGGATCGAACGTTAACACAACAGCAGGCGCGTCACTGGCATGAGCGCCCGCTGTAAGTTTCTTAATAATCTGCTGGTGACCACGGTGGACGCCATCAAAGACGCCGACCGTCAACCAGGAATTTTCTAAATTAACTTCCTCGAGAGAGTGGTAATGTCCCATAAATGTAGTAATAGCTTACTACATAATTATTCGGACGTGAAAAATACTTTCTTCGGTTGCCAGGCGGGCGTGCCATCTTCACCCTGCACCGCCTCCATCAGCGCCACGAGTTCGCCCTGCGTACTCACGCCGCGCACCCGCTTGCCCAGCTCGGTATCCTCGACGGCTTTTACGCGGTGTCCATGACGCACACCTTCCACCTCGTCCGGGCTGAGCTCCACAGCAGGCCAATCGCCCAGTGCTTCCGCAGCCGGGATCAAATACTGATACCAGTTTCCTGCATGGAATGCCTCCTGAAGCTTGCGTAGAGGCACAGCATCGCGAAGAGAGAAGCGCCCACTTTTCGTACGGCGCAAACCGACCAGGTAGGCGCCACAACCCAGTTTTTCGCCGAGGTCATTTGCCAGCGACCGAACGTACGTCCCTGACGAGCAGTGTACATCGATGACAACTTCCGGCGGCGCCCATTCGAGGACCTCCAGATGATGAACCGTGATCTTACGCGGTTCCAGCTCCACATCTTCGCCTTTGCGCGCCATCTCGTAGGCTTTGCGACCTTGCACTTTGACAGCAGAATAGGGTGGAGGAGTCTGTTCGATCTCGCCAACAAACGTCTTCAACACTTCTTCGAATTGCTGCTCGGTGACATTGACAGGCTGAGTCGTCGGGGTTACTTTTCCGTCTGCATCAAAGGTATCGGTTCTCCCACCCAAACGGATGATTGCTTGATATCTTTTATCTGAAGCAGAAACATATTCACTCAAACGTACAGCGGGGCCCACCAAAATTACCAAGACACCCGAGGCACGTGGGTCGAGTGTGCCCGTGTGCCCTGCACGTCGCAGGTTTGTTCCATTCCGTATCGCCTGTACCACATCATGAGAGGTCATTCCAACGGGTTTATCGACTACCAAAACCCCGGAGATTGCATTCTTTATATCTTGACTATTCACTTTCATTCCTCCTTCTAAGGCAATGAGCATCCTAATTATTACATAATTGTGTAAATCATGTATTAGAATTTATATAGACAGCATTTCCTGTGTGGTTTTCAGAACTAAGGGCTGGATTTCACTAAGCGATCCCGGAATATCCGCGCCCGCCGCGGCCGCGTGACCGCCGCCTTTGAAGTGCTTTGCCACCGGCGACACATCGATCCCCGGTTCCAAGGCGCGCCACGAGATTTTGACATGGTTGTCATCCTGTTCGACGAAGATCATACCAATTTTGTTCCCATCAATGGCTGAGATCATATTGATCAGATCTGCATCATCGTTCCCACCGTAACCAGACTGTTTTCGATCCTCTAAAGTAAGCGTAGCCCAGACAATTCCATCTTTTTGTTCCAAACTAGAAAGCCCCGCGCCCCAGTAACGAGCCGCCGGGAAAGATTTCATCACAAGGCTTTTCATATAGAGCTCACCCATGTCCACGCCGGTCTCCATCAACGTGGCGCACAGGCGCAAAGCGGAAGGGTTGGTATTGGAAGTGCGGAAGCCAAGCGTATCGGTAACGATACCCGTCAACAGGGCAGCGGCAATCGGCTTCGTAATGTTGTAGCCCCATTCCGGTAAATGACGGGTGAGGATAGCAGCAGTTGCGACCTCTTCCGATTCGATCAGATTCAGTTTCCCAAATCTCTCATTGGTCTTATGGTGATCGATATTGATATCGGGCTGACCAAAATTCTCGAAGATTTTTCCCACACGCCTAAAATCAGCAGAGTCCACTGTGATAAACGTGTCATGTTCTCCTTGCGGTTCCCTGACGATTAATTCACTTCCTTCCAAATGCCTGAAGGAGGCAGGGACGCCATCGACTAATACCATCTGTACAGATTTCCCGGCGTCGCGCAGGGCCAGGCCCATCGCAAGCAGGGAACCGACAGCATCCCCATCAGGTCTGACATGTGATGCAATAATAACGTTCGTTGATTTCTCCAGGCGTTCTTTGATAGCCCCGGCAGTTTCTTCATTCATGTTGTTTTCATTCCTCTTTAATAAATATATATTTGTTTCCTGCAAGACACAAAGTTTATTTCTTTTTTCGTAATTCCGCAAGGATTTGCTCGAGTCGATCGGCGTTCTCGGGAGTCACGTCCCAATGGAATCGCAAACGGGGAAAGGCGCGCAACTCCACACGCGAGGCCAGAGCCCGCCTCAGAAAGCCCGAGGCAGAATCCAGTCCCGCGAGAACATCGGCAGAACGCGAAGCACCCTCCACCGCCGAAACGTAAACATCCGCGTATGCCAGCTCCCGATCCACTTTTACATCTGTGATGAAAATTTGTTGCAGGCGCGGATCGTTGATCTCACGGATCAAGAGCTCTGAGAGTTCAAGGCGGATCCGATCCGCAATACGTTTAAGACGAATTCCTGACGGCATATTCTTATCAAAACCTTGCGAAGGTCTAATTCCTGAGCTTTTGGCTTCAGGACCAACCTTCGCAAGGCTTAACACTAGGATTTTTCAACCGTGTAGCAAACCAATTGATCGCCGACCTGAATATCGTTGAAATTCTTGAAGCCAACGCCACACTCGAATCCCTGCCGGACTTCTCGGACATCCTCTTTCTCATGACGCAGCGATCCCATATCGCCTTCATAGACGATATCGTTCCCGCGATACAAGCGCACCTTGGCATTGCGGCGCAACTCACCCTCGGTCACACGGCAGCCTGCCACCTTGCCAAATTTGGAGGCGCTGAACACGGCCAGCACCGTCGCGCGCCCGATGATCTGTTCCTTGGTCTCCGGCTCGAGCATACCGCTCAAAGCCTTTTCGATATCCTCGGTCATCCGGTAGATGATCTCATAAAGCCGGATGTCTACACCCTCTTTTTCCGCCATGCGACGGGCTGAGACGTCCACCTGAACGTTAAAGCCAATAATGATGGCATTCGAGGCAGAAGCCAGCATGACATCATTATCACCGATGTTGCCTGTTTCGGCATATAGGACCTTAATACCAATCTCGCCTTCTCCAAGCTTGTTCAGCTCACTGACGATGGGATCCAGCGAGCCTTGCACATCGGCCTTGACGATCAGGTTCAATTCCTTGGCCTCGCCAGCCTGGACACTGCTAAACAAGTCCTCAAGCGAAACTTTCTTTCTGGCCTGTGCCTGAGACTTTGCCAGCGCCTGGCGCTCGGCAACCATCAGGCGGGCCTCTTTTTCGGAGTCAACAACCTCAAATAGATCGCCAGCCGAAGGGACGTCGTTCAGGCCCAACACAGCCACCGGCGTGGATGGACTGACTTTCTTTACCGGCTTCCCTCTAAAATCGGAGAGGGCTCGCAAGCGGCCATGCGCTGTCCCTGCTACAACAACATTCCCGGCTTCGAGTGTCCCATTTTGGATCAGGAGCGTTGCCACGGCGCCTTTGGTCTTATCCAGCTCAGCTTCGATGACCGTGCCTATCACCTTTCCATTGGGATTTGCCTTAATCGACGTATTATCTGCCACAAGCAAAATGGCTTCGAGCAGGTCTTCAATGCCCTGCTTTTGTTTCGCGGAAACAGGTATGACCATTGTATTCCCACCCCACTCATCGGGGACGAGCTCCTGCTCGGCAAGCTGTTGCTTTACATGCTCCGGATTGGCGTTGGCTTTATCGATCTTATTCAGGGCAACGATGATAGGCACGCGCGCAGCCTTGGCATGTGCGATGGCTTCCCTCGTCTGCGGCATGACCCCATCATCCGCCGCGACCACAAGGACAACGATATCCGCACCCTGGGCGCCGCGGGCGCGCATCTGCGTGAATGCTGCATGGCCGGGGGTGTCCAGGAACGTGATTGTCCTGCCCTTATGCTCCACTTGATAGGCGCCGATGTGCTGGGTAATCCCACCCGCTTCTCCTGCTGCCACATCCGTCTGCCGAATCACATCCAGCAGGCTGGTCTTTCCATGGTCAACATGACCCAAGATGGTGATCACCGGGGGGCGGTTCGCTAGACGTGCCTCATCCTCCCCCGCGATCATGCGCCGCCAGAGCGGCACTTCACCGGTCTCGACGACAGCTTCTTCGATCACCTCCGGCACGGCTTCAAAACCATATTCGGCTACAACAATCGCAGCGGTATCAAAATCCACTGCCTGATTGATGGTAGCCATCACGCCATTGGACATCAATTTTTTTATGAGGTCGATGGGACTTTTTTCGATCTTCTGCGCCAGATCGCGAATCACAATGCTGGCAGGCAATTCAATTTTACTTCCGTTGTTACTCATAGGGCTACCTCCTTAGTGCAAACTTCAATGAGCAAGCGGCCACAATGCGGCATGCTCATGTACCGGTGATGAGCCCTGTGAGGGATACGGTCAGTCGATCACATTTGGCTACTCACCAGTCCCGCGTTCTCTGTCGCTGCATCAGCGGGCAGAGTGTTCATAAATTCTTCCAGTCGGGCTTGGTCCTCGGTTGTCAGCGTTGTCTTTAGCGCATGACCGAGCGCACCTTTCAACCCACGCTCCCAGCACTCACGCCGGTCGTGCAGATACGCTCCCCGCCCGGCTAGCTTCCCGGTCCGGTCGATCTGCACTCCATCCGCCGTTCGCACAATACGAATCATCTTCCGCTTGGGCAAAACTTCACGGCAGCCCACGCATGTCCGCTGAGGCACGTGCTTTATTCGTTGAACAGGTTTCTTAGACACCTTCATCTCAAGTTATTGCAATAAGCAACAACAATCATACTATACTACCAATCTTCTCCGAGAGAATCATCGCCGCGTTTATGCTTCTTGCGTCCGACAACTTCGCCGCGTTCCTCGTCGAATTC
>LLBY010031757.1_pt2 | contig 10350 bp, 10 predicted proteins | sample 1489401 | NCBI WGS metagenome assembly LLBY01 (sample SAMN04092656, study PRJNA295927) | soil metagenome | biome: Soil prokaryotic community; feature: Bulk soil; isolation source: soil from tomato rhizosphere | host: tomato cultivar Hawaii 7996 | place: South Korea | collected 2011-11-01
TTACCTCAAGCCCGGCTTCGCCTTTGGTGGGTCTTGCCTCCCTAAAGACGTGCGCGCACTGCTGTATCATGGCCGTAAATTGGATATGCACCTGCCCGTTTTAGAAGCAATTTTGCCATCCAACGATTTGCAGATCAATCAGGCTTACCAGCTTATTCGCAAGACCGGATGCAAGAAAATTGGCGTGGTGGGATTGAGCTTCAAAGAGGATACGGATGACCTGCGCGAGAGTCCGATGGTCGAGTTAATTGAGCATCTGGTTGGCAAAGGCTATCAGGTGAAGATATACGACAAGAACGTGTCGCTGGCAAAGCTACATGGCGCGAACCGGGCCTATATCGAACACGAAATCCCACACATCTCGCAGTTGATGAGCGAATCAATGGAGGATGTGATTGGGCAAAGTGACGTTATCGTGCTGGGGAATAAGACCGAGGGATATTCGAGCATCTCGGGATTGCTCCGCGAGGATCACAAAGTGATTGACCTGGTGCGGGCAAAAGATGTGCCCAATAATTCTAATGGTCAATATCAAGGAATCGGATGGTGAAGCAATGCGGCACTGCATGGTAGTTCATTCCCATTATCCTATCGGAGAACCGCGCGTCGAGCGCCAGGCCAAAGCGTTGATCCAGCGCGGTTATCAAGTAGATGTAATTTGTCTACGAAATGAGCGCGAAAAGCCATTCGAACAAGTGGATGGTGTGGAAATCTTCCGCCTGCCCGTAAAACGGCACCGGGGTGTCGGACCGGCCATCCAAATGATCGAATACCTGGTGTTCTTCATCCTGGCCTTTTTCCGCCTCAGCCTGCTTTATCTGAAGCGGCGCTATGATAGTGTGCAGATCCATAACCTCCCCGATTTTCTGGTTTTCGCAGCACTCGTCCCAAAACTTGGCGGCGCGCGCATTCTCCTCGATCTGCATGACCTGATGCCTGAATTTTTTGCATCATCCTTTAAAACGGGGATGGAAAGTGGGGCTGTCCGCCTGTTGTTGATACAGGAAAAGCTCTCCTGTCGGTTTGCCGATCATGTCATCACCGTCACAGAACTCTGGCGGAAATCGCTCATTCAGAGAGGGGTCGCTGCGGAGAAAGTGAGTGTGGTGATGAACGTCGCTGATGACGCAATCTTTCGCCGCACGATGATCACAGATAGTAAAAAAAGAGCTGGAAATTTCAACCTGATCTACCATGGCACACTAGCCCACCGCTACGGGATTGACCTGTTGATCGAGGGGCTGGCGATGGTCCGCCCACAAATTCCAGGAATTCATCTGGTAATCCATGGCAGAGGTGATTTTATCGAAGAGTTGCGCCGCCAGGCAAAGGAGTTGGACGTTGAATCGTTGATTACCTTCAGTACCCAGTACTTGCCGATGACAGATGTGCCCCGGCTGATCCAGCAAGCCGATCTGGGGATCGTGCCTTACCGGCGAGATATTTTCACAGATGGCATACTTCCAACCAAGCTGATGGAATATGTAGCCTTGGGCGTTCCCGTGCTGGCGGCCGATACACCCATAATCCGACAATACTTTAGTGAAACGATGGTCCAGTATTTTCAGCCGGGGGATGCGAATGACCTGGTCAGAAACATCCTGTGGCTGTATCAGCATCGTGACCGATTGGCAATGCTGGCACAAAATGCCGACCAGTTCAACCAGCAATACAGTTGGAACCGGATCGCAGACAGCTATGCCGAAACCTTAAACCGGTTATCTGGGCAATATAACCCCATTTAATATACATCAAAATAAGAGAGGTGATACTATGTTAGAGCAGGAGAACGTCGGCCGACTGATCTCCGCGTACGGCGGAGATTTGGTCAATCTCATGGTGAAGGGAGAAGAACGACAAGAATGGATCGAAAAATCCAGTCGCCTACCAGTCGTTCAGATAACTCCCCGCTCCCTATGTGACCTGGAACTTTTGGCAACAGGCGCTTTCTCACCGTTGACTCGCTTTATGGGTAAGGCAGATTATCAACGGGTGATCCATGAGATGCGCTTGGAAAATGGAACATTATTCCCCATGCCGGTCACACTTCCAATGGATCCAAAAATTCTCGAGGGTGGTGTGGAACAGGTTGTCTTGAGCGATGCGCGCAACAACCGCCTCGCCGTTATGCAAATTGAGGAAGTGTATGAGTGGGACGCGGAGGAAGAAGCACAATCGGTTTTGGGAACAACCGATCTTCGTCACCCTCTGGTTTCTGAGATGAAGCGCTGGGGTAAGGTGTACGTCTCTGGCGAAATCAAGATGTTAGAGTTGCCCCGATATCATGATTTTACGGACCTGCGCCGGACGCCAGCCGAAGTGCGTGAAATTCTGACGGAGATGGGACATGCAAACGTAGTAGCATTCCAGACTCGCAACCCCATGCATCGTATCCACGAAGAACTCACCAAACGGGCCGCCGAAGAAGTGAATGGCAGTCTGCTCATCCATCCAGTGGTAGGAATGACCAAGCCAGGCGATGTCGATCACTTTACCCGCGTACGTATCTACCGGGCGCTTGTCGAAAACTATTATGACAAACAGCGCACACTGCTCAGCCTGCTACCGTTAGCCATGCGCATGGCTGGGCCGCGGGAAGCTGTTTGGCACGCAATTATTCGCCGTAATTTTGGCGCGACACACTTCATTATTGGTCGCGATCACGCTGGACCGGGGAAAGATAGCAACGGCAAGCCTTTCTATGGGCCATATGATGCGCAGAAGTTGTTAGCTCAGTCTGCATCAGAGATTGGCATGCAGCCCGTCGAGTTCAAGGAATTGGTATACTTGGCAGATGCTGAACGCTACGAAGAAGCAAATAAAGTTCCAGAAGGGACCAAGATTTTCACGATTTCAGGGACGCAAGTGCGTGATGACTACCTTGCTAAAGGCAGGCAGCTTCCTGAGTGGTTCACCCGTAAAGAAACATCTGACATTCTGCAACAGATGTATCCTCCTCGCCAACAGCAAGGTATCTGTATTTGGTTTACGGGCCTTTCCGGAGCCGGCAAATCAACGACAGCAGAAATATTGGTATCGATGCTGCTGGAACGGGGTAGGCAGGTCACCCTCCTGGACGGGGATGTCGTACGCACACACCTTTCCAAAGGACTGGGGTTCTCGCGCGAAGATCGCGATGCGAACATCCTGCGTATTGGCTTTGTCGGAAGTGAGATCGCTCGCCATGGAGGCCTGGTTATCACCGCCGCGATCAGCCCCTATCTCGCTACACGCACTGAAGTCCGCAAGCTGGTCGGGGAAGAGCGCTTCATTGAAATATTTGTCGACACTCCCATTGAAGTCTGTGAGGAGCGAGACGTCAAAGGGATGTACGCAAAGGCCCGCCAGGGACTCATTACCGGTTTTACCGGAGTCGATGATCCCTATGAAGCGCCCCTCAATCCGGAAATTACCCTGGACACAGTTAACTTCACGCCTGAGCAGAATGCAGCGAAAATCATTCAATATCTGGAAGTGAATGGTTACGTGCCAGTCCCCAGCACGACGAGTGGTTCGAATGGCTCGAACGGGCATAAGGCAAACGGGTCAAACGGCCACCACCACTAACATATGCGAACCATGGGGTGACATTGCCTAAATCGTCAGGGAATGTCACCCTATTTGTTTATAGAGAGGAGACAGACATGCCTTTCCGTTTGTTCAAACGAAGTTCTACTGCTACCAGTGCCCCTGAGATAATAACGGTTGTTTCAGGTTTACCGAGATCAGGCACGTCCATGATGATGCGTATGCTGGAATCTGGTGGTCTGCCGGTACTGATCGATCAAATCCGTGTACCGGATGAGAGTAATCCCAAGGGCTACTATGAATTGGAGCGAGTGAAGCAAATGAAGGAGGGTAACAACGCGTGGATTTCGGAAGGCAAAGGGAAAGTCGTCAAAATCATCTCTTCCCTCCTCGAATACCTTCCGCCTGAACATCAATATCGTATTGTCTTTATGCAGCGCAATATGGGTGAGATTCTCGCTTCGCAGCGGGAAATGCTGCTGCGCCAGGGTGAACCGACTGACAGGATCGCCGATCATGAACTTGCCGAGCTTTACCAGAATCACCTCGCCCGGGTCACAGAGTGGCTTGCGAGGCAGCCTAACATGAAAGTGATCTACCTTCACTACAATCAGATCCTGGAAAATCCACATACGCCTATTGCTCAGCTGTGTCAATTTTTACAGCCACATTCCCTAGAGCCAGATAAGATGTTATCCGTCGTGGAGTCATCCCTATACAGGCAGCGAGCGATGCCCGTGAGAAATCCGGTTCAGCAGATCTAGCCTGGTTCTTACCTAGAACATCACCGGCTTCTCAGGCAAAGTCGAGTATTGAAAAAAGAACAAAGAGAGGTTGCTGCGGCGCAGCAACCTCTCTTTGTTTCCGCGATGTGAGTACATCCTTTACTGGCATATTTCGGGTTGAATTGGATTTGTCTGGTTGAGATATTCCTCTAGATCTGTATATCCATCTCGATCATAATCACTACTTGAATCTGCCTGAGATCCCCGGCGATCATGGCCAAAGTAAAGATGTTCCCATGCATCTGGCATACCATCCCAATCCCTATCGATGGCTGCCTTGCCCGCTTGGAGTGCAGGCCATGAAATCGCTTGAAAACCTAACACGGAATCCTGATCTACACCATTGTAAAAAGATCCCTTTCGGTTCAATACGTTCTCGATAATTCGTCGGTCCACACTGTCCCGAATGGTCAGGAACTCTCCCGTCTTTTCACGCACCTGAAGATTCGCCCCCGCATCCCGCACCACCTTATCGTAGGCAATATCAGGAGGATCTTCCTGCGAGATTGAATAGGGTGCAAAGAGTGTATCTACATACACTTCCACTGGGCCTTTTCGTTGCGTCCGAAAACCTACCGCTAAATTGCCACTCTCATATACCGAGGCTACATGTAAATCTCCTTCCGCTTCTGTGGCTGGAATCCAGATAAAAAGAGCCGAGGGTTCTGAAGTCATTGGACCCCGAATATAAATATTCTTGATTAAGTTCAAGCTGCGAGGGTTTCCTTGAGAAGAAGAATTCCTCCAATTGTAGATGACGTTGTTCACAATATCAATATTTTCACCTCCAATGACCCTCGGGTTGCGATCCGCAGAGGTGGTCAGCAGATTGTGATGGACCGTAATGCGCCTGGGAGGAACAGGCGAATCAAGTTGGGTGATATTCATTGACATGGAATGACCGTCGGAGGCCCGTTTTGCTTCAGGATGATGAGAGAGATACAATCCTTCACCCATAATCGAATATGAAACAGTTGCGTCATGAGTGCCATTTAAAAAACTCAACCCACCGATATCGGGTCCCCAGATCAAGGTTGAATGATCGATCACAATGTTATAGGCCAGATCTTGGTTATTTATGGTGATCGCATCCCGGCTCTCCTCCGTACTGGCATTTTGTAAATCCCCACTGCGAACTTTCAGATAACGGATAATAACGTCATGCGTCTCAATCCGAATATGCCCACCACGAACCTGCACACCCTCACCAGGAGCTGTGTGCCCAGCAATCGTTAGGTATGGCTCTGTGATGCGGATATCCTCCTTCAGCGTGATGGTACCGGATACACGAAACAAAACCAGGCGTGGTCCGGATGCCGTCAAGGCCCTGCGGAGACTGCCATACCCCGAGTTATTAAGGTTGGTTACATAAATAATTCGCCCACCTCTGCCGCCAGGTGTATTCGTCCCAAATCCCATGGCGCCAGGAAACGCCTTCACCTCACAGATCGTTAAACTGTTCGCGCTGCCTCTGGCCGGTGCAGAGGGGACGATATATATAAATAGTAAAAGAAAAAAAGAGAGCAACCTTGGCATATGAATCCTCATCAATAAAAAATGTATAAATCCGCTTGTTCCCTCCTAAATATACTACATCTTGGTTAAATAACTTCTCATAAAAAATCCGCGTAAATGGAAAACAGGTTGCTACCGCTTTTTACTTGGTAGCAACCTGTTTTCTTTTGGTCGGAGTACGATTACGGTGCAGTGGGATTTGTTAGATTCAGGTATTCCTCAAGATCCGTATATCCATCAGAGTCGAAGTCACCCTTCGAGTCTGTCGCCGAGCCGCGGGATATGCTGCCAAAGTAAGCGGTTTCCCATGCATCTGGCATGCCATCATTATCTTTGTCCGTTGCCGGAGCGCCAGCCGTTAACGTGGGCCATGAAATAGCAGGAAAACCACCCACGCCATTTGCGTTGACGCCATTCATAAACGTTCCTCGGCGGGCGGCCAGATTATTGATGATACGCTGATCCACGCTATCCCGAATCATGATTAGGGTTCCATCCATGCCACCTACCTGGCGATTTGCGCCAGCGTTATTTATGATCTTTCTATAGGCCTCCTGCGGGGTGTCCTCTACAGTCATAGAGTAAGGGGTAAAGAGTGCCTTCGCATAAACGCTGTTCGAGCCACCCCGAACGGTACTGAATCCCTCGGTTAGATTTCCCGATTCAAAAACGGAACCTGCTCGAAGGGTACCGCCCGCTTCTGCACGTGGATCCCAGGCAACCCAGGCAGATCGTAGTGTGGTCATTGGACCCTTAATATAATAGTTTTTGATCAGGTTCAACTTCCGTGGATTGCCTTGAGATGGGGTATTACGCCAGTTATAGATCACATTGTTCACGATATCTATGTTCTCACCACCAATCACACGCGGATTCCGGCCAGAAGAAGTTGTTATCAGGTTGTGATGTACGGTAATCCGGGTCGGATAAGCGCTGGAGCTTAACTGGGTAATATTCAACGCAAGTGAGTGACCGGTCTGAGCCAGGGTAGCTTCAGGGTGATTGGAAATATACAGCCCTTCTCCCAGGATGGAATGTGATACCGTGGCATCATGGGCACCGTTCAGGAAGCTGATACCGCCGATGTCTGGACCCCAGATCAGAGTTGAATGATCGACCACAATATTATAGGCTTCCGTACCCCGATTTAAGGTCACGGAGTCCCGGTCAGCAGGATTGCTGCTATTTGGCGCATCTCCGGTGCGCATCTTCAGGTAGCGGATGATCACATCATGCGTGGCAATTTTGATCTGCGCTCCCCTGATTTGCACACCTTGGCCAGGGGCCGATTGTCCAGCGATCGTCAGATAGGGATTCTTGACAACGATGTCACTGGCCAGGGTTATTGTGCCAGCGACTTTAAACAAAACAACACGTGGGGAACTAGCTACCAATGCCGCACGCAAGCTACCCGTCCCGCTATCGTTGAGATTCGTGACATAGATCACTTTACCGCCTCTTCCCCCTGGAGTGTTGGTGCCAAATCCCATTGCTCCCGGAAAGGCTTTTACAGCCTGCTGACCGGATGCAGATCCCGATGGGACAAGCGTGGAAAGAAGGACGAGTGTGGCTATGACAGCCGTGAGAAGTGGGTAACGTTTCATTTTGTTGCTCCTTTCTGCTCCCTTATAAAATGGAACCTGAGATAATCCCAGCGTGAAGTTAGAAAAACGGCTTTCAAATCTGTGAAGAAGCAGGATTTGGGTAGCAAAATAAGAAAGTTCTTAGCTGATCTAGTACCCTGGTTGGATGCCCCCGGTAAAACAATGATATCTTGAGCGATGTATATAGTCTTATTCAAGATCGCTTTTATACCCGAAATAAAACTTATACGCGGATCAGAATTGATCTCTTATGTGGACTGTCTGGGTGCCAAGATTTGTGCTTGGGAACTCATGGTCCCGAAATAAGTTATCTTTTCTGTCTTTTAGCTAGAGTTCAGGATGATTCCAGTACCAAGGAAGTAGTGTGCTCACAATCCCTTCTTGACGCTTGACTTGTAAGTGATGAGCATTAGCCTAATATGGCTGACTTTTAAATCAAAAAGGCACTCATCGAGTGCCTTTTCACATAGCGGAGGCAGGACTTGAACCTGCGACCTTCGGGTTGAGCTTTCCATGTCAAGGTGAAGTCACGGGCATCCGGGAGTCTAATTCGGTGTAGTTGGTGTATCGCATGTAACACACCGGGCGTGAGGGATTCGCTGATATCAACGCTTCAGGCCATAGAAATGGGCCGGGAACGACACGGACAAATTTGAGGCGCGCTTCGCGCGGATCCATTTCAGGGCTGGTAGGTTCCAGATACCGGGTTGATGAGAAGCATCCCAACGAATCAGAAGGACCCTGTCCACACAGCATACCGTAATAGATTCGCATACTTCGTCCCCATTACACGCGCCGCTGTGCCCTGTAGCATCAGCCTGCCGGCGAGCGCCGACTGCAGCTGATCGGCAAAATCTTGGATGTGCCCGAAACAGTCTCGATTTGAACTATGTATGTAGGTTTATAGCATACAGTCAGAGCCACGGTTTTTAGAACAACTTATTTTGGCAGAAAAAACGAGTTTTCATGGTCGAACATACCATCTGGCTATCCGACGCAGGAATCTCTCACCATTCCAGTCATCGACCTGAAACCTCGGCAATTGAAACGGGTCTGCATCACGAAACACACATTTGACGTTTGTGGTGGATGCACTCTGAAAACCGGCTTTGTGGACAAGCTCCATGGATTCCAAAGAATAGTCACCATGAGGATAAGAAAAATCTGTCACTGGGTAACCAATGATGTTTTCAAGCTGCGTCTTGCTGCTCGCAATCTCTTCCAATTGTTGTACCTTGGATAGGACAGTGAGAGACGGGTGGGTGACCGTATGGGCTCCCACCTCGATCAAGCTTCCCTCTCTAAGTACATTCACCTCATGCTTGTTCAGCGCACGGCTTGCACGGTCCAGATCCTTGCTCATTCCCGCCCAGGTACAGATCGCGTCCAGAGCTTCGATCCGTTCAGGCTTGGACAACTTCAAGAGGTGCTGCCAAATTACATAGAAGAAAGCGAGACGCGTGCCAGTCGGCGCGTCCCACGGCCGACGCTGTCGATCCTTCTGACGGTCCTCTTTACTGTACCCACGCGCATCGCCCAGGGACCATTCATACTTGCTGCTATTCACCTTTAACTCGAGGTGGCCAGGCAGCGTCCCCGGTTGCAGTAGTGCCCCTTCCAAGTCGTCCCACCAAAAATTACGATCTTCGACGAGGGCTTCTGTCACCAAAAACACGGTCGCTGGCACATCATATTGCGCAAGCAGCGGTTTCGCGTTAAGCAGGTTATCTACATAGCCATCATCAAAGGTGACCACCACAGACCGATTCGGTACCTCGCCGCGTTGCAGGTGCTTGAGCAAATCCTGAATGCTCAAAGGACGAAAATATTTATTGATTACTTCAAGCTGTTCCGCGAAGTGAGCTGGAGATACGCTCAGGCCCCAGGGATCCAGATCTGGCTCAGCCACCCGGTGGTACATCAGAATCAACCCGCGGGCTGTGAGTGTTTCTCTCAACGTGGTCTTTGCTCTATGGATCAAATTCATACTTGCGATCTCATGTTTATGGGTTCATCTTTGACTGGATATCCTGCAAAAGCCAGCCAGGCAACGGTACGCCGGATACTATCTTGGAATGGAACCGGAGGCTGGTATCCCAGTACCCGGGTTGCTTTCTCGTGTGACAGTTTGTATCGGCAGGAGTACAGCATAGCCATCTCATGAGACATGACCGTCTGCACCGTCTCCGGTTTTGTCGGGGTTGGATCCTCTTGCGTCTCGAGGATGGTCTCATACGCGCGATACAATGCCACTCTGTACTTGTGAGGAAAGATCGATAAAAGGCCTTGTACCGGTCTGGAGACTCGGATCGTCTCCAACCGCTCAAACCAGGAAGGCGTTGGATCCGGGCCTTGTTCCGCAACAACCCCTTCCGGGAGGTCTGCCAGATCAGAGCCCAGCGCCCTGGCGATCGGATGGTAAAGGTCTGCCCAAGTCACACATTCTCGGTCGCCAAGCAAAAACACCTCTCGATCGGCTTTTGGATGTGTGGCGGCAAGATAAATCGCGTGCACAAGATTATCGACATAGATGCTGTTACAGATCCCCGTTCCGCGATGGAGCAGAGAAGCTTGCCCTGCCAGCAGCGCCTCCGCGAAACGGGTCACCCAGAAAGAGCGTGGGCCGAAGACAACACCCGGTCGGAGAATCACCAACTCGAGATCCCCCTGACTACGCAACCGGGAAAGAGTCCGTTCTGCATGAACTTTCGCATTGTTATAGGGCAAGACCTGCTTATCGCTCAACGCACTAGCCTCATCCGTGCCTGGCACAGGAGCTTGCCCATGGACAGAACCACTGCTCAAATAAACAAGCCGCCGTACCCCGGCTTTCTGGGCGGCCTGATACACAGGAGTGAGCGTCCCGAGAATCGTCTTGATATCGCCTGCTACCGCGTGAACAACTACGTCACATCCCT
>LLBY010005744.1_pt4 | contig 10348 bp, 7 predicted proteins | sample 1489401 | NCBI WGS metagenome assembly LLBY01 (sample SAMN04092656, study PRJNA295927) | soil metagenome | biome: Soil prokaryotic community; feature: Bulk soil; isolation source: soil from tomato rhizosphere | host: tomato cultivar Hawaii 7996 | place: South Korea | collected 2011-11-01
TACGGCCGCTACGGCAACCCCACCCAGCGCGTGGCGGAGGCCAAGCTGGCCGCGCTCGAGGGCGCGGGCGACTGCCTGCTGTTCGCGAGCGGGATGGGGGCCATGACCACCGCGCTGTTCGCGATGCTCTCGCGCGGCACCCACGTGGTGGTGACCGACGACAGCTACCGGCGCACCCGCCAGTTCCTGAACCAGACGCTGTCGCGCTACGGCATCGAGGTGTCCACGGTCCCGGCGGGTGACTACGAGGCCCTGGAGGACGCGATCAAGCCGACCACCCGGGTGCTGGTGAGCGAGTCGCCCACCAATCCCTACAACCGCATCCTGGACCTGGAGCGGTTCGCGGCGATCGGGCGGCGCCACCGGGTGAAGACGGTCATCGACGCCACGTTTGCCACGCCCTACAACCAGCGGCCGCTCGAGTGGGGCGTCGACCTCGTGGTGCACTCCGCCACCAAGTACCTGGGGGGGCACAACGACCTGCTGGCCGGCGCGGTGCTGGGCTCGGCCGACCTGATCGGCGGCGTCCGGGGGCTGCAGGGCATCACCGGCGCGGTGGTGGATCCGTTCGCGGCGTATCTGCTGGTGCGCGGGCTCAAGACGTTCGCCCTGCGCATGGAGCGGCAGAACACCAACGCCCTCGCGCTGGCCGAGTTCCTGGCCGGCCATCCGCGCATCGCGCGGGTGCACTACGCGGGGCTCCCCGGCCATCCCGATCACGCGGTGGCCCGCAAGCAGATGCGCGGCTACGGGGGCGTGGTCTCCTTCGAGGTGGATGGCGACCTGGACGCGGCCACCCGGGTGGTGGATGCCTGCACCATCCCGTTCATCGCGGCCTCCCTGGGCGGGGTGGAGAGCCTCATCGAGCAGCCGGCCATCATGAGCTTCTACGAGCTCACCAGCGAGGAGCGGCTGCAGATCGGGATCAAGGACAACCTGATCCGCTACGCGGTCGGCATCGAGGACGCCGACGACCTCATCGCCGACCTCGCCCAGGCCCTCGACCGCGCCTTCTGACGGGGTCAGGTCTTACATTCCGACATTTTCCGGCCTTCTGATGGGGTCAGGTCTTACATTCCGACATTTCCCGGGCACGCGACGGTGCGCCGCTAGCGGCGAAAATGTCGGAATGTAAGACCTGACCCCGGTTGTGCCCGGGGGCTGCTCTGTGGTATAGCCTCGGCCATCTTTGAGGCCACCGTCGCTCTCTCCGTACCCCGGTCATCGTGTCCTGAGGAGGAGACCCGCATGAAGCGATGCGCCCCACTCGCTGCCGCCCTTGTCCTGGCCCTCGTGGCGTACGCCGCCGGGCCGGTGCCCGCCGCCGCCCAGGCCCGGGACACCTTGACCGTCGCCCTCGTGTCCCACGCTCCGACCCTGGATCCTCACATGCACTTCGAGCGGGTGGGCATCCTGGTCAACATCAACATGTTCGACTCCCTGCTGCACCGCTCCACCAAGCTGCAGTTCGAGCCGTCGCTGGCCACGTCCTGGAAGGCGATCTCGGACACGGTGTGGGAGTTCAAGATCCGGAAAAACGTGCGCTTCCACAACGGGGAGATCCTGACCCCGGCCGACGTGAAGTACTCGTTCGACCGCGTCATCGACCAGACCAAGAAGTCGCCCCAGTACGGCAACATCCGCGCGATCAAGGAAGTGAAGGTGGTGGACGCGGACACCGTGCACATCATCACCGACAAGCCGTTTCCGCTCCTGCTGGAGCGGCTCGTGTTCTTCCCGATCGTGAACAAGAAGCACGTCGAGGCGGTGGGCGACCAGGCCTTCGGCACCAGTCAGCCGGTCGGCACCGGGCCCTGGAAGTTCGTGGAGTGGAAGCGCGACCAGCTCATCCGGCTGGAGGCGTTCGATCAGTACTGGCGCGGGAAGCCGCCCTTCAAGCACCTGATTTTCCGCGCCATCCCGGAGACCGCGACCCAGGTGGCGGAGCTCAAGACCGGCGGCGTGGACATCATCCGCGAGGTGTCGGCCGACCTGATCCCCGAGCTCAAGAGCCACCCGCAGACCTACATCTCCTCGACGCCCATCCTGCGCGTGCACTACGTCAACCTGGACATGCGCACGACGCCCTTCGACAAGAAGCCGGTGCGGCAGGCGGCCAACTACGCGATCGACAAGCCCACCGTGATCCAGAAGCTCATGGCCGGGCTCGGCACCCAGGTCGCCACCGTCGTGCAGCCGCTGGCCTTCGGCTTCGATCCCGAGGTGAAGCCCTATCCGTTCGACCAGAAGAAGGCCAAGGAGCTGCTCGCCCAGGCCGGGTTCCCGAATGGCGTCGACATCACGCTGCACAGCTCCTCGGTGGCCAACCGCCCCGCGTTCGAGGCGATCTGCCAGATGCTGACCGAGGTCGGCATCCGCGCGACCCCGCGCATGTGGGATCCGGGCCCGGCGTGGAACAAGTTCTTCCAGGCCGAGGGCAAGGCCACCCAGGGGGCGCACGGGACCTGGGGCAACTACTCGGTCTTCGACGCCGACGCGGTGCTGCACCCCCTCTACCACACCGAGCCGGGCGGCTGGATCGGCAAGTGGTACACGCGGCTGGAGGGACTCGATCGGCTGATCGACGAGGGGCGCTCGACGGTGGACCAAGCCAAGCGCAAGCGCCTCTACAGCCAGATCCAGCACATGATCCGCGAGGAGGCCCCGAGCATCTTCCTGTGGACGCAGTACGACAACCTCGGCATCTCCAAGAAGGTGCAGTACGCGGCCCGGCCCGACGAGTGGCTCTGGCTCTTCGACGCCAAGCCGGCGGCTCGCTAGCGCGGAAGGAGCCCGCTCCCTGACCCGCTGAGGGCCGGCCGGTGCTGAGTCTCGTCGCACGTCGCCTCGTCCGCCTGGTGATCGTGCTGGCCGGCGTGTCGCTGGTCACGTTCGCGATCCTCCAGGTGAGCGGGGACCCCATCGCCCTGATGATGCCGGAGGCGCCCGAGGCCGATCGGGCGGCCCTCCGGCAGGCGATGGGGTTCAACGACCCCCTCGCGGTGCAGTTCGGCCGCTTCGTGGGCAACATCGTCCGCGGCGACTTCGGCCAGTCCTTCTTCCACCGCGAGCCCGCGCTGCCGCTGGTGCTGGACCGCATGCCCACCACCCTGCTGCTCACCGTGTTCGCGATGGGCGTGTCCCTCGCGCTCGCGATCCCGATCGGCATCGTGAGCGCGGTCCGCCGGAACTCGCTCTTCGATCACGGGGCCACCCTGGTGGTCTTCCTCGGCACCTCGATGCCGGTCTTCTGGACCGGCATCATGCTGATCTTGCTGTTCGCGGTCCACTTCCGGGTGCTCCCGGTGTCCGGCTGGGAGAGCTGGGCCGCGCTGGTGCTGCCCGCCATCACCCTCGCCACCTTCTCCACCCCGCTGCTGCTCCGCATCGTGCGCTCCGGCATGCTCGAGGTGATCGGGCTCGACTACGTGCGGACCGCCCGGGCCAAGGGCGTGTCCGAGTGGCTCGTGATCTGCCGGCACGCCCTCACCAACGCGGCCCTGCCCCTGGTCACGGTGGCGGGCCTGCAGTTCGGCCTGCTTCTGGGCGGGGCCATCATCACCGAGACCGTGTTCGCGGTGCCCGGGCTCGGCCGGCTCATCGTGGGCGCGATCCGGCAGCTCGACTTCCCGATCGTGCAGGCCGGCGTCTTCGTCCTGGCCCTGATCGTGGTGCTGGTGAACTTCACGGTGGACCTGCTGTACCTCTACCTGAACCCCCAGATCCGGGTGCGCTGAGCGCCATGGCCATCGGCACCCTCGCCCCGACGATGAACGCGGCCGCCGGCCCCGACGCGGCCGAGGAGCGCTCGCGGGTCTGGCGCAAGCTCGTGCGCAATCCCGCCGCGATCGCGGGCGCGCTCGTGCTGCTCGTGATCGTGGGCGCGGCCGTCTTCGCGCCCTACGTGGCCCCGCACGAGCCGGCCCGCCAGAGCCTCATCCGCCGGTTCACCCCGCCGATCTGGACCGCGGGGGGCAAGCCGGGCTACGTGCTGGGCACCGACCAGGTGGGGCGCGACATCCTGAGCCGGATGATCCACGGGGCCCGCGTGTCCCTGCTGGTCGGAGTCGCCGCGGTCGCGGTGAGCCTCGTGGTGGGGGTCGTGCTCGGCCTCCTCAGCGGGTTCCTCCAGGGGCGCGTCGACACCGTGATCATGACGATCGTGGACGTGACGCTGTCGTTCCCGCAATTGCTCCTCGCGCTCGCGTTCGTGGCCGCCCTCGGCCCGAGCCTGCTCACCATCATCATGGTGCTCGGGCTCACCGGGTGGGAGCGGTACACGCGCGTCGTCCGCGCGGAGGTGCTGGCCCTCCGCGAGAAGGACTTCGTGGAGGCGGCCCGCGCCCTCGGCGCCGGCCCCCTGCGTACGCTGCTGCGGCACCTCCTGCCCAACACCTTCTCGTCGATCATCGTGATGTCGACGCTCCAGGTGGCGCAGGCGATCCTGCAGGAGGCGGCGCTGTCCTTCCTGGGGGTGGGGACGGGGAGCGCCTACCCGACCTGGGGGCAGATGATCTCGCTGGGTCGCGACTTCGTCACGGTGGCCTGGTGGCTGCCCACCTTCCCGGGCCTGGCCATCCTCCTCACCGTGCTCTCCATCAACCTGGTGGGGGACCGCCTGCGGGACGCCCTGGACCCCCGGACGGGCTGAGAAATCCGGTTGCAAAGGACCCGGGTTTCTGGGCACACTCCCCCAACGTCACGATCCTCCGTCCGCCGCCTGGCGGACCCCGGGAGCGCGCTCGGCGTGATCCGACCCGACTCAGACAAGAGGAGTCCCGATCCCATGTAACGACCCATCCCATGTGTCGGCGATGACCTGTCGCCGGAAGGAGTGACCCGATGATTCGTCGATCCTTCCCGACCGCTCTGATCGCTCCGATCGCTCTGACCGCTTCGCTCCTCCTCCTCCTCGTGTCCAGCGCGGCGCTGGCCCAGACGCCGAAGCGCGGGGGCACGCTCCGCGTCAGTTACGGCAACGAGATCTCCCACCTCGATTTCCACACCGCGCCCGGCTACGAAATGATGTGGGTCGCCATGAACGTGGGCTGCGGCCTGGTCAACATCACGCCGGACGGGAAGTTCGTGGGCGACGCGGCCGAGTCCTGGAAGGTCTCCTCGGACCACCTCACGTACACCTTCAAGCTCCGGCCCAACGCCATCTTCCACGACGGCACCCCGGTGGACGCGGCCGCGGTCAAGTTCAGCATCGACCGCCTGATGGATCCCGCGACCAAGTCGGGCATGCGGAGCTTCTACGAGCCGGTGCACTCGGTGGAGGTGCTCGATCCCCGGACCGTGCAGGTCCGGCTCAAGCATCCCTACGCGTTCTTCCTCCACATGCTCGCCGCCTACCGGACCGGGCTGGTCATCTACTCCCCGACCGCCACCCAGAAGTACACGCTGGAGGAGCGCAAGCAGGGCAAGCCGGGGGCGGTGGTGGGCTGCGGCCCGTTCCGGCTGGTGGAGTGGGTGAAGGGCAACCACCTGGTGATGGAGCGCTTCGACAAGTACTTCATGCCGGGGCTGCCCTATCTCGACCGCGTGGTGATCCGCACCATCAAGGACCCGGTGACCGAGATGGCGGCCTTCAAGGCCGGAGAGATCGACTTCATCGCCTCCTTCTCGCCCGAGCACATCGACACCCTGAAGGCCCAGAGCCCCAACGCGGTGATCATGACCGGGAAGGAGACGACCCCGATGCTCGCGGCCATGAAGGTGACGGTGCCCAAGGACGGCAAGCCCATGTCCAAGGAGCGCGTGCCGCACCCGATCTTCGGCGACCTCAAGGTGCGCAAGGCGATCGGCTGCTACGGCATCGACCGCGCGGAGATCGTCCGGATCGCCTTCAAGGGCAAGGCCACCCCCTGGGTGGGCATGAACCCGCCCGGCACCCTCGACACCGTGGACGTGAACGCCATGTGTCCCTACGACCCGGCCAAGGCGAAGGCGATGCTGGCGGAGGCCGGCTACGGTCCGTCCAAGCCGCTGACCTTCGAGCTGATGGCGGACACCGAGAAGTCGGTGTTCAACGTCATCGCGACCGTGATCAAGGAGCAGATGGCCCGGCTGGGGGTGACCGCGAACATCCGGCTCGTGGACAAGGTCTCCTGGATGAACTCCACGCTGCAGGACGGGCCGTGGGACATGTACGTCGAGGATCTCCTCTCGCTCATCACCCTCGACAGCAACGCCTACCTCTCCAACAGCACGTCGACGTGGAGCCACCCCCGGCACAACGACAAGCGGGTGGACGAGCTCTACGCGCGCTACGCGCGGGAGATGGACGGGGAGAAGCGGAAGGCGATCGCCCGGGAGCTCCAGGAGTTCATGGTCGAGAACATGTACTGGAACAACATCTCCGGCTCGCCCTTCTACATGGTCGCCCAGCCGTGGATGAAGGGCTACACGTACAACGCGGAGTTCGAGGTGCACTACGACCGCGTCTGGCTGGATCGCTAGCGCGGCGGAGTCCCCGGCATGCGCGTGTACGTCCTGCGGCGGCTGGTCCAGATCGTGCCGACGGTGCTCATGATCACCTTCGTGGTGTTCCTCATGATGCAGTCCATCCCCGGGGATCCGGTGGTGGCCCTGCTCGGAGACGCCTACACCGAGGAGGACGCGGAGCGGATCCGCGAGGCCTACGGTCTGGACCGGCCGGTGGTGCAGCAGTACGTGATCTGGCTCGGCAAGCTCGTCCGGGGCGACTGGGGCGTCTCGATCCTGACCGGGCGCCCCGTGCTCCAGGACGTGCTCGTCCGCCTGCCGGTGACGCTCGAGCTGATCGTCCTCTCCATGGGGGTCGCCCTGGCGATCGCGGTGCCCGCCGGCATCATCGGGGCCCTGCGCCGCAACACCTGGGCCGACTACGCGGCCACCTCGGCGGCCATGGTCGGGGTGTCGATCCCGGAATTCTTCGTGGGGGTGCTGCTGCTGCTCGCGTTCTCGTTCGGGCTGCAGGGCCTGCTGCCGAGCTCGGGCTGGGTCTACCTGCCCGGGACGTGTCCCAACATGGTGTGCGGGGTCAGTCTCTGGGGCAACCTGCAGCACGTGCTCATGCCCGCGATCGCCCTCGGGATCGGACGGGCCGCGATCCTCACCCGGTTGCTGCGGGCGAGCATGCTGGAAGTGATCCGCACCGAGTACGTGACGACCGCCCGGGCCAAGGGTCTCGGGGAGCGGCCGGTCGTGCTGAAGCACGCGTTCAAGAACGCGCTGATCCCCACCGTGACCGTGATGGGGCTGCAGGTCGGCTTCCTCATCGGCGGCGCCATCGTGGTGGAGACGCTCTTCGCGATGCCCGGCCTCGGCACTTTCGGGATCGACGCGATCATCGCGCGCGACTACCAGCAGGTGCAGGGCTTCGCGCTCATCACCGCGCTGGCCTTCGTGCTGATCAACCTGTTCGTGGACCTGCTCTACACGCTGCTGGATCCGCGGATCCGGTACGCCTGAGGACGACGATGAGCAACGGCGGCGAATCGGCGACGGGCGCCCTCGGCGGTGCCGACTTTCCCATCGATCTCACCGCGCCCGGTCTTCGCGCGCGGCCCGGATCGCCGGTCCGTGAGGCGATCCGACGGCTGCGCGCGAGCCGCACCGCGGTGCTGGGCGTCGCGATCGTGGCGACGCTGGTGCTGGTGGCGATCGGCGCCGACGTGCTGGCCCCCGGGAGCCCGATCGAGAGCGACCAGTCGCAGACCTTCGCGCCGCCCAGCGCGGACCACCCGCTCGGCACCGATCAGCTCGGGCGTGACATGCTGAGCCGGGTCATCCACGGCAGCCGCGTCTCGCTCGTGGTCGGGGTCTCCTCGGTCATCCTGGCCCTCGGCATCGGGGTGCCGCTGGGCCTGATCGCCGGGTATCTCGGGGGCCGGGTGGACGGCATCGTGATGCGCGCGATGGACCTGGTCCTCGCGTTCCCGGTCTACCTGCTCGCGATCATCATCATGATCATGTTCACCCCGACCGCGGGCCTCCTCGGCACCGTCAAGGTGGTGGGGGCGATCGCGATCGTGCGCGTCCCGATCTACGCGCGGCTCGTCCGGGGCAGCGTGCTGTCGATCAAGGAGAAGGAGTTCATCGAGGCCTGTCGCGCCCTGGGGGTGCGGGACGGGGTGATCCTCCTGCGACACGTGCTCCCGAACTGCCTGGCTCCGATCATCGTCACCACCACGCTGGGCATCGCGACCGCCATCATCGTGGAAGCCACGCTCAGCTTCCTCGGACTGGGCACGCAGCCGCCCACGCCGAGCTGGGGCTGGGACCTGAAGGCGAACGTGGCGTTCATCCAGGCCAACCCCTGGCTCTCCCTCTTCCCGGGGCTCGCGATCTTCGTGACCGTCCTCGGGTTCAATCTGTTCGGGGACGGGCTGCGCGACGCGCTGGATCCGCGGCTGAAGTAGCGGCCCCGGCCCCTCAGGCCTGCTCCACCGCGGCGGCGGTGCGGCCCCCCCGCTGGGCCACCAGCACCGCGGCGAGGCAGCCCAGGCCCGCCGCGTCGCTCCAGCCGCCCGGGAAGATCAGCAGCAGCCCTCCCCCCACCAGCACGACGCGCTCCCACGTGCGGGTCGCCTCGCGGAAGTAGCCGATGAGGCCCGCGGCCAGCATCACGATGCCGGCGGTGGCGGTCAGCGTGCGCCACACGATGTGGAGCACCGACGGGCTCATCAGCAGCAGGGCCGGATCGTAGGCGAACGAGAACGGGATGATGAAGCCGGAGAGCGCGAGCATCATCGCGACCCACTGCGTGCGCCAGACGTCCGCGCCCGCGATCGACGAGGTCGCGTAGGTCGAGATCGCGGTGGGCGGGGTGAGGTCGGCGAGGATCCCGAAGTAGAAGACGAACATGTGGGCGACCAGGGTGGGCACGCCCAGCTGCACCAGGGCGGGGGCCGCCATGATGGACGTGATGATGTAGGTGGCGGAGGTCGGCAGCCCGGTGCCGAGCACGAGCGCGGCGACCATGGTGAGGACCAGCGTCATCAGCAGGCTGCCGCCCGCGAGGCCCACGATGCCGGTGGCCAGCTTGAGCCCGAGCCCGGTGGTGCTCACCACGCCGACCACGATGCCGACCGTCGCGCACGCGAGCGCCACCGGCATCGCGGCCTGGGCGCTGTCGCTCAGAATGGCGAGGACGCGGGCGAGCCGGATCCGGGTGTCCTGCCGCACCCACGAGAGCAGGAACGCGGCGACCAGGCCCCAGAAGCCCGCGAAGAGCGGCGAGCGGCCCTCGACCAGGAAGTACACGAGCACCGCGGGCCCGCCCAGCAGGTGGACATCGCGCCGGAGGACCGCGCCGAGCCGCGGCAGCGCGGCCCGGTCCAGCACCGGCAGCCCGCGGCGGGCGGCCTCGAAGTGCACCATCACCCCCACCGCCACGAAGTAGAGGATGCCCGGGATCGCGGCGGCCACCGCGATGGAGGCGTAGGGCACCTGGAGCGTCTCGGCCATGATGAAGGCGGCCGCGCCCATGACGGGCGGGATGAGCTGGCCGCCCATCGACGCGCACGCCTCGACGCCGGCCGCGAACTCGGCGCGATAGCCCGCGCGCTTCATGAGCGGGATCGTGAAGGCGCCGGTGGTGACCGCGTTGGCGATGGCGCTGCCGTTGACCATGCCGAACAGGCCGCTCGAGATCACCGCCACCTTGCCGGCCCCGCCGCGGGTCGAGCCCGCGATGGCGAGCGCCCCGTCGGTGAAGAAGCGGAGAAGCCCGCCGTGCGACATCACGCTGCCGAAGACCACGAACAGGTAGATGAAGGTGGCCGAGACGAGGGCCGGGATCCCGAAGATGCCCTGGGTGGTCAACGTCTGCTGGTCCAGGAGCGTGAGGAAGGTCTCGCCGCCGTGGCGGAAGAAGCCGGGCAGCCACGGGCCGACGAAGGCGTAGGCCACGAAGGCCAGCGCCAGCACCACCAGGGCCGGGCCGATGTGGCGGCGCGCGGCCTCGAGCAGCAGCGCGGTGAAGAGCAGGCCGACCACGACGTCCCACCGCTCGGGATCGTCGACCAGCGCCATCCGGCTCGCGAGGCGCTCGTTCTGCCAGACGAAGTAGGCGGCGCAGAGCAGCGCGAGCCCGGCCGGGATCGCATCGAGCCAGCGGCGCCGGCGCCGCCCGGCCAGCCGGGCCGCCGCCTCGGGCGAGTCCGGCATCGGCTCGGTCAGGAAGCCGAGCGCGATCGCGAAGGCCACGTGCACGGGCAGCTGGATCAGCAGGTCGTAGAGGCCGGCCCAGGCGGTGTAGAGCTGGAAGATCGACCACGCGATCGCCAGCCACGTGCGCGCAGCGCGCAGGTCAGGCACGGTGGACGATCTCGCCGCCGACCATGGTGAGCCGCGCGGTCTG
>LLBY010009738.1_pt1 | contig 10343 bp, 10 predicted proteins | sample 1489401 | NCBI WGS metagenome assembly LLBY01 (sample SAMN04092656, study PRJNA295927) | soil metagenome | biome: Soil prokaryotic community; feature: Bulk soil; isolation source: soil from tomato rhizosphere | host: tomato cultivar Hawaii 7996 | place: South Korea | collected 2011-11-01
CAAGATACGTGTAAGCGTCACGAGGTATAATTTTCACCCATTTTTTATGTTCAAAAAACCATTTTGAACGTATTGATGGAAAACCTTTTTCAAGGTATGCTGCCACAAAAGGATGTGCGTTTAAAACGACTTTTTTATGGACTTTGATAATTCTTTCTAGGTCAGCCGTTATTTTATCAATAATTAAAATAGGAGCTTCAATTTCCCCATTTTCGTTAGGGTCTTCTTCTCTAGTTTTAATATTAACTTCTGGTCTAACTCTTTGTCTAGTAATTTGAATTAATCCAAATTTGCTAGGAGGCAAGATTTTATGCTTGGCCTTATCGTCACTCATTTCTTCTCTTAAGAAATCATATAGTTGCTTTCTATTGTCTGCATTTTGCATATCAATAAAATCGATAACTATAATTCCCCCCATATCGCGCAAACGCAATTGTCTTGCTATTTCAGCAGCAGCAATCATGTTTACTTCTAAAGCAGTATCTTCTTGGCTTAATGCCTTGTTTGAACGATTTCCACTGTTTACATCTATTACGTGTAATGCTTCTGTATGTTCAATAATTAGATAAGCTCCTTTACTCATGGAAACTGTTTTTCCAAAGGAAGTTTTAATTTGTCTTTCAATATGATATTTCTCAAATAGAGGAAGATCTTTTGATTGATAGTGTTTTACGATAGACACTTTATCAGGAGCTATTTCTTGCAAATAGTCCTTCGTTTGAATGTATAATTCTTCATCATCTATATGAATACTTGTAAAAGTATCATTAAAGACATCTCTTAATATAGAAGAAGCTTTGTTAAGTTCGCCTAATACTTTAGAGGGATGATGTGCATTTTGTAGCCTTTTACTCATGGCTGACCATCTTTCTAATAAAAGTTGTAGGTCTTTGTCTAGTTCTGCTACTTTTTTGCCTTCGGCTACTGTTCTCACAATAACCCCAAAACCTTTTGGACGAATAGATTGAACCAATCTTTTTAATCTATCTTTCTCTTCTTTAGAGTCAATTTTTTGTGAAATTGAAACTCTGTCTGAAAAAGGGACTAAAACGACATATCTTCCTGCTAATGAAATCTCAGAACTTATTCTGGGACCTTTTGTAGAAATGGGCTCTTTAACTACTTGTACTAAAACCGATTGATTGGCACTGAGAATATCAGTAATAACGCCATCTTTATTGATTTCAGATTCAAAAGGAAAATTTTTGAGTGAATAATCTTTTAGTTTACCTGCGCTTACAAGTTTAATAAATTTCATCAAAGAAGGAAGGTTAGGACCTAAATCATGATAGTGTAAAAAAGCATCTTTTTCATAACCTAAGTTGACAAAAGCTGCATTTAAACCAGCAACTGGTTTTCTTATTTTGGCAATAAATATATCACCAACACTAAAATTTGTTCCTTTTTCTTCTTCTTTGTGTAATTCAATTAGTTTTCCATCTTTTAATAAGGCAAAATCTACTGCATCTGAACCTGATCTAATAATTAACTCTTTGTTCACGCTGTACATTTTTATCCATTCGCCTAGGCGAACAGATGGATTAAACAATATTTTACAGGTATTTTTACCCGATAATCAGTAATTAACTGATTAATTTCAAAGAACTTAAAAAAAAGAAAAAGTAGTTTAAACTACTTTTTCTTTTTGTGACGGTTAGCTCTCGCTCTCTTTTTACGTTTGTGAGTCGCTACCTTATGTCTTTTTCTCTTTTTACCACTTGGCATAACGTTGTTGGTTTAGATTAATAAATGATTTATACTGCTATTTCAGTTTTCGTTTTTACACTCTCAACAAACACTTTAGCAGGCTTAAATGCTGGAATATTGTGAGCAGGAATTTTAATCGTTGTGTTTTTTGAAATGTTTCTTCCAGTTTTTTCAGCTCTTGTTTTAATAATGAAGCTTCCGAAACCTCTTAAATATACATTATCACCTGTTTCTAATGAGTTTTTTACTTCTTCCATAAAAGTCTCTACAGTTGCTTGAACATCAGATTTTTCAAGACCTAGTTTTTCAGAAATTTTAGCTACAATGTCTGCTTTCGTCATTTTCTTTCGTATTAATATTTTTATGTTCTTTTTTTGAGTTTGCAAATATATGAATTAAAAAAATAATAAATCAATCATAATTAATTAATTTTTAAGCCTTAATATTTTTATTTTTGTTGCCCAATATAAAAAAATGAATTTTTCTAAAACCTTAATTGATTGGTATTTACAAAATAAACGAAATTTGCCTTGGAGGCAAACCAATGATCCTTATCAAATTTGGTTATCAGAAATTATATTACAACAAACGAGAGTTGTACAAGGGAAGCCTTATTATGAAGCTTTTTTAAGTCATTTTCCAACGGTTTTTGACTTAGCTTCAGCAAACGAAGAGCAAGTACTCAAATTGTGGCAAGGACTTGGATATTATTCTAGAGCCAGAAATTTACATACTACTGCTAAATATGTTGTAAATGAATTAAAAGGAGTGTTTCCTTTAACATATAAAGATTTACTTTTATTAAAGGGTGTGGGTGAATATACTGCAGCAGCTATCGCATCTTTTTCATATAATGAGCCTATTGCTGTTGTTGATGGGAATGTTTTTCGAGTGCTTTCAAGAGTTTTTGGAATTACTTCTGATATTGCTATTACAAATACTAAAAAAGAGTTTCAACAAGTAGCACAAGAATTATTGCCAGAAAGTAATCCTGCAATATTTAATCAAGCTATTATGGAGTTTGGTGCGCTTCAATGTGTGCCTAAAAGTCCAGATTGTTCTACTTGTGTTTTTAATGATAGTTGTTTTGCTCTTGAAAAAAAATGTATCGACGAATTACCCGTTAAATCTAAGAAAACAAAAGTTACAAATCGATATTTTAATTACTTAATTATAAGAGATAGTAATGATGATTTTGTTGTATTAAAAAGAGAAGATAAAGGAATATGGTTTAATTTATATGAATTTACTTTACTCGAAAATCTTCAAAAAAAGAATCTAGAAGAAATTGTTGAAGAAATTCAAATAAAATTTAATCCCAAAGAAATTATTTTAAAAAACGAAAAAGAATTGGTTCACAAATTATCTCATCAACATTTGCATATTCATTTTTTTGAATTAAAACTTAATCATAAAATTAAAAACGCCTTGTCAATTGAAGAAGTAGTAAAATTACCTTTTCCTATCGTTATTCATAACTTTATAGCTTCAAATTATTTATAAAAATTTCAAAAAAAACACTATATTTGATTTATAAAATTAATATACGCCATGAATGGAACTTTAAACAAAGTACTTTTAATAGGTCACTTAGGAGATGAGATAAAAATGCATTATTTTGAAGGAGGAAATTGTATAGGAAGGTTTCCATTAGCAACAAACGAGGTTTACATTAACAAAACAACTGGTGAAAAAATTACGTCTACAGAATGGCATAATATAGTAGTTAGAAATAAAGCAGCTGAAATTTGTGAAAAATATCTTTCAAAAGGAGATAAGATTTATATTGAAGGAAGAATAAAATCACGTCAATGGCAAGCTGAGGACGGTAGTACAAAATATACTACAGAGATTCAAGTAACTGAATTTACTTTTCTAACTACCAAAAAAGATTCTGAGGCAACTAAACAAAATTTTAAAACCGATGTTTCTGAGTCACCAAAAAACACTAATTTTGACAGCACAAATGATGGTTCTCATAATGATGATTTACCATTTTAATGTTTAATTAATACGATAATTACATTGGATCCAGATCCTTCCAGTTTTATAAATACTATTGATTTTGAGCTACTAATAGCATTAATAGCAGTTTTTTTTCTGCTTTTTTGTTCGGCATTTATTTCAGGTTCTGAAGTAGCTCTTTTCTCTCTCTCTCAAAAAGACCTTGATGATTTAAAGGAAGAAGATGAAAATAAAGGCAATATTATTAGTCATTTACTAGAAAAACCTAAAAAATTATTAGCTACCATATTAGTTGCAAATAACTTTATAAATATTGCTGTTGTAATCTTATTTTCATCAATTAGCGAAAAACTCTTTAATTCGATAAGTTCAAATCTTATACGATTTGTATTAGAAGTAGTTGTAGTTACTTTTTTAATCTTGTTGTTTGGAGAGGTTTTGCCAAAAATTTACGCGAATAGAAACAATATTAATTTTGCTAAAAAGGTTTTTTTGCCAATTTCAATTTTAGATAAAGTTCTTGCTCCTATTACTATTCCAATGCGAAATATAATTTTATATGTCGAAAAGAAATTTAGTGTTCAAAGGACTAGTTTCTCTGTAGACCAATTATCTCAAGCTTTAGAGTTGACTAATTATTCAGAAACTACTCAAGAAGAGCAAAAAATATTAGAAGGAATTGTGACTTTTGGTAACACAGAAGTAAGGCAAGTAATGAGTCCTAGAATTGATATATTTGCCTTAGATAAAGAAGAAACTTTTTCTGAAATAATGATAAAAATTGTAGAGAAAGGGTATTCTAGAATTCCTGTTTATGATGAAAATATCGATCAGATTGAAGGAGTTTTGTTTATTAAAGATTTAATTCCTTATATAGACGAAAAGAATTTCGAATGGCAATCACTTATAAGAGAGCCTTTTTTTATTCCTGAAAATAAGAAGCTAGATAATTTATTAAAAGAGTTTCAAGGCATGAAAAATCATTTAGCTATTGTAGTAGATGAATATGGTGGAACTTCAGGTCTGGTTTCTTTAGAAGATATTTTAGAGGAAATTGTGGGTGATATAAGTGATGAGTTTGATGATGAAAACATTATCTACTCTCAGATTGATGATAAGAATTATCTTTTTGAAGGAAAAATAAGTCTTAAAGATTTTTATAGAATTATAGATGTTAATGGTTCTGATTTTGAAGATAAAAAAGGCGAAGCCGAAACATTAGCTGGTTTTCTGCTTGAAATATCTGGAAATTTTCCTAAAAAGAACCAGAAAATTTCTTTTAACACTTATCTGTTTACTGTTGAGAATGTAGATAATCGCAGAATTAAACAAATAAAAATTACGATAAATTAAAAAATGAAACATATAGTTTTTACAGTAATATTGTCTCTTTTATTTGCTTCATGTGGAGAAGATACTGTTCCAAAGCCAAAAGGACAATTACGTTTAGAATATCTTGAACCCACTTATGGTTTGCTTAAAGGAAGTTGTTCTTATTCTTTTGATATAAATGATGTTGTGAAAGTAAAATCTAAAGATGTGTGTTCGTTTGAATTACATTATCCAAAGATGAAAGCAACTATATATCTTACTTATAAGCCAGTGGATAATAATATTGAAGATTTATTAAGAGATGCGCAAAAGCTAACTTACGACCATGTTATTAAAGCTGATGATATTTTGGAACAACCTTTTGTAAATAAAGATAAAAAGGTATATGGGATGTTTTATGAAGTAGGAGGTAATGCAGCTACAAATGCACAATTTTATGTGACAGATAGTACAAAGAATTTTGTTGTAGGAAGTTTGTATTTTTATGCAAAGCCTAATTATGATTCTATACTTCCAGCGGCTAGTTATGTGAAAAATGATATCCGAAAAATAATGGAAACTATAGAATGGAAATAAAAAAGAACGAATGAAAATTCGTTCTTTTTTATTTCTCATATATTAGAAACTATAAAGTTCCAGCTTCTTTTTTCTCACCACAAGATGATTTTCCTGCGCAACAAGATTTCTTTTCACTGTTTTTCTCAGTTGAAGCTTCTTCTTTACCTTTTTTAGATTTTTTCTTTTTCTTCTTGTCTTTTCCGTTATAATAAGCTTTGTCAGTTGATGATTTTACATCAGATACTTTGTAAAGTTCACCTCCACCAACTTTTTCTACTATTTCTGCTAAAGCTTCAGGAGTTTGTTTTTCGTTGTCAAAGGTTATTGTTGCTTTTTTGTTTTCAAAGTCAACTTTAGCTTCACTAACACCGTTTAATCCAGCTAGTTTATTTTCGATTACTTTAGCACAACCATCTGGACAGGTCATTCCGTCTATTGTAAAGGATGCGGTTGCAAGGTTTTCAGGAGCTATTTCTGTAGTGTTGTTTGCTACTTCTGCGTTAGTGTTTTCTTTCTTGCAGCTCATAAATAAAATTGCAGTAAATGCAAATAGGGTTATTAATTTAAGATTCTTCATATCTATGATTATTTTATAAAAAAATTATTGTGTTAATTAATACAAATTTATATAAAAAAAGAATGGTTAAGTTAAAATAAAATGTGAATTTTGAGGTGATAAATTTTTTTTATGGAAAATAATAATACAAAATGGTATTTATTGGCCTTTTTAGGCTGTGTTTGGGGAAGTTCTTTTATTTTAATGCAACTTGGTTTAAAAGGAGTAAATTCTGTTCAAATGGGTAGTCTAAGAATATTATTTGCAGGTTTGTTTTTAATAATCATTGGATTTAAAGAAATTCCAAAAATTCCTTTATATAAATGGAAGTATATAGCCCTTACTTCTTTATTTGGAACTTTTCTGCCTGTTTATTTATTTGCTTTGGCTTTATCTAAAATAGATGGTTCGGTTAGTTCTATTTTAAATTCATTAACTCCTTTGAATACTTTAGTTGTAGGTCTTTTGTTTTTTGGAACTAGTGTTCAAAGAAGACAAGTTTTTGGAGTGATAATAGGATTTTTAGGCTGTTTGTTATTAGTTTTATTTGGTGATGGAGATAATACAACAGAAAATTATTATTATGCTTTATTAATATTGTTGGCTTCTTTGTTTTATGGTATAAATGTGAATTTAATTAAGAAGTATTTATCTGATTTGAAACCTTTAACTATAAGTACTGGGAATTTTATTATCATGTTTATTCCAGCATTATTAGTGCTTTATTTTTCTGATTTTTTTGAAATTGCTTCTCAAGGAAAAGTAATTACTTCTTTAGGTTATATTGCCATTTTAGGAATTGTAGGAACAGGTTTGTCGAATATTTTGTTTTTTAAATTAATCCAATTGTCTTCTCCTGTTTTTGCAGCTTCAGTTACTTATATTATTCCTGTTGTGGCTATCTTTTTGGGTTACTTATTTATGAAGGAAAGTTTGAATATTTTACAAATAATAGGCGCTAGTATTGTTTTACTTGGAGTTTATTTTTCGAGCAGGAAATAAAAAAAGCTCTCAAGAAATTGAGAGCTTTAGTATGAAATTATAGAATTTAATTATTCAAAATCTACATCAGTAACTCCTTCATTGATTTTTACTTCAGAAGTTGTTAATTCAATTTCCATTCCTACATTTAAGATTGTTTTGTAAGGGAATTTAATTCCTTTTACATCTTTATAATCTTGGAAATAGGTTGTTTGAGTCATTTTTTGACCAGCTTGTTCTAGTTCTCTTGCTTCACCAACTTTTAATCCTGATTTTACATCGTAAAAATAAGTTGTTTTGCCATTTTGAATTGCATAAGCATCTTCTCCATTTATAGCTTCAATTCCAGATAAAACTAAATCTTTATTATTTAAAAGATTTAATTCTTTAAATGTTCCTGCAGATTCTTGCATTTCTTTTAAATCATCACCAGTAATATCTTTTCTTTGTCCTTGTTGAACCATATAAGCTCCTTTTTCATTAACAACTTGTTTCATCATGGTCATGCCCATAGCTTTCATTTCCATTGCCATTTTGTTGCTCGAAGTGCTTTTTACAACAAGTTCTAAGGGTGTACCTTGAACAGTACCACTTGAAATAGTTACAATAGATTTTACTCCATTTAAAGCTTTTTCTCCTCCAATAGCTTCAATATGCTTTTTAATTACTGATTGAGCTGTTACACCAGCAGGAATCTCTTTTTTAATAACTGGTTTTTCAGCTTTGTTACCAAATTTATCAAAATAAAAAATAGGTAATTTTTCTCTTTTACTCATTACTTCTAAAGCAGGTAATACTTCTGAAGCTTTACCAACAATTACAACTCTAGAATTGTCAGCTAAAAAGTATTTTTGAGCTGCATTTCTAATGTCTTCAGCTGTAACTGCATTAATGTTTTTGATGTAATTTTCGTAAAAATCATCTGGAAGACCTTGTGTCTCTTTATTTAATGCATAACGAGCAACTGTTGCTGGTTTTTCAATTTGCATTACAAAGTTACCCACGTATTTTGCTTTCGCATTTTTTAGTTCTTCAGCAGAAACTAAATCGGTTCTAATTCTTTTCAATTCGTTAAAAATCTCAACTACAGCACTATCTGTAACTGCATTTCTTACAGCTGCACCAGAACGGAATTTATTTATATATTTTCCTGATCCTATGTTAGAGTAAGAACCATATGTCCAACCATGAGCTTCACGTAAGTTTAAAAATAATCTTCCTTCACCACCTCCACCAAGAATTTGGTTAGCCAAAATAGTAGCGAAATAGTCTTTATCTGTCATTTTTAATTTAGAAAGATTAACTACAGAAATTTCAGATTGAACTGCATTAGGAACATCAATAAAATTAATTTGACTGTATTGAACATCTACTGGATCTGAATATGCTAATGCAGGAGCAGTAGCTTTTTTCCATTTCCCAAATAGTTTTTCAACTTCTTTTTTAGTTTCTTTTATGTTAACATCTCCAACGATAACTAAATAAGCATTACCTGGAACGAAATAAGTGTTATAGTTTAATTTAACATCGTCTAAAGTAATATTTTTAAGTGTCTCTTCTGTTGTGAACTCACCATTATAATGATTTTTTCCATAAGTTAAAGCCCCTTCAACTCTATTTGCAATAGAGGTAACACTTTTTTCATCTGCTTTTAATCCTTCAATAGCTTTAGAAACTTCTTTATCGAATTCTTCTTGAACAAAAATAGGATTCAAAGCTCCGTCTGCCATTAATTCTAATAGTCTTTTAGAATATCTTGAAAGACCATTTGCAGATGCTCCTTCGCTCCAAAAATTAATATTAGCTCCTAGGAAATCTATTTCTTCATTGAAAGCGTCTTTTGAAGTAGTTGTAGTTCCATTACCAATCATTGCACTTAAAATACTCGAAACTCCTTTTTTGTTTCCTTCTGCATATGGAGTGTTATCCATAGTTAAAGTATATGAAACTCTAGGTAATTTATGATTTTCAACGATTAATACTTTTAAACCATTTTTTAGTGTAAAACTTTCTGGTTTTTTAATGTTAATCGATGGAGCAGGTCCTGATTTAGGTTGTGGTCTATCTTGTGCTTGCATTGTTATTGTTAGAAATAAACTTGCTGCGATATATAGTATTTTTTTCATCTTCAATTTTAGTTTTGAGTTTTATCTTTAGCAGGAATATAATCTAAAATCATTCGTTGATTTGGATTTAAATATTTTTTAGCTACATCTCTAATTTCCTCTCTAGTAATCGAACGATAAATGTCAATTTCTGTATTAATTAAATTAATATCACCATACAATAAGTAATAAGTAGCTAAATTACTAGCTATTCCTTCTACACTTGCATTGCTATTTACATATTGATTTTCAAATTTATTTTGTAATTTTTCATAATCTTTTTCAGAAATTAAATCCGTTTGAACTTTTACAATTTCTTCATCAATTTCTTTAATTAAATCATCTGAAGTTTTTCCTTGCATTGGTATACCATATATTAAATACATACCATAATCTTCTTGACTGTTGTTAAAAGCTCCTACTTGTAAAGCCATTTTTTTATCGTCAACTATTTTTTTATACAGTTTTGAACTTTTTCCGTCAGATAAATAGGAAGAAACCATATCTAAAACTCTTGCTTCTCTGGTTTTCATTGATGGAGTTCTGTAAGTAGCCAACACCATTGGTAATTGAACATTTGGATCTTCCCAAGTAGTTCTAAATTCTTTAGTAATTGGTTCTTCTGTAAAAGTTTTACGATCGATAGCTGGTCCTTTTTTAATGGCACCAAAATATTGCTCTATCCATTTTTTTGCATTTTCTTTTTCAAATTGTCCAGCAACTACAAGAACTGCATTGTTTGGAATGTAGAATTTTTTATTAAAAGCTTGAAATTCCTCTAGTGTAGCTGCATCTAAATGTTCCATTTCTCCTATCGTTGTCCAACGGTATGGGTGTACTTTAAACATGTTTTGTTTTACAGCTTTGAAGATGTTTCCATAAGGTTGATTGTCAACTCTTAAACGTTTTTCTTCTTTTACAACCTCATTTTGAGTATCAACTCCAATTTGGTTAATTACAGGATGCATTAATCTTTCTGATTCCATCCATAAAGCTAATTCTAAATTATTTGATGGGAAAACTTCATAATAGTAAGTTCTGTCATCTGTAGTATTTGCATTGTTATTACCTCCATTTGCAGTTACTAATTTAAACCACTCACCACGTTCAATGTTTTTAGTTCCTTCAAATAATAAATG
>LLBY010008841.1_pt8 | contig 10325 bp, 11 predicted proteins | sample 1489401 | NCBI WGS metagenome assembly LLBY01 (sample SAMN04092656, study PRJNA295927) | soil metagenome | biome: Soil prokaryotic community; feature: Bulk soil; isolation source: soil from tomato rhizosphere | host: tomato cultivar Hawaii 7996 | place: South Korea | collected 2011-11-01
AGTCGAGCATCCAGGCGGGCTCGCTTTTCATGGTCGACATCTCGCGAATTATCTCTTCGTTGAGACCCTTTTTCGGTTTGAAGACGTAGTCGTCCTCGCTGTCATGCCAACCGAGTTGGTATGGGGATACATCAATGTCAATGGTCATGAACGCTCCCTTTATGGCCGTTCGACGGCACAGGGGGTACCTGTCGCAGGGATGGGTGCTCCGATGTCAACCCGGTTGGGACTATCCGGTCCATCGGGAGGAATTCTCGGCAAGGACAGATGGTCACAATGCACGGAGCCCTGTCTGGGTGGTCGAGTCGGGCATGTCCGCATGCCCCGCAGCGGATGAGGGCTTCAATTGTGAGTGTTTTCATGAGGCTCCGCGAATCAGATCCGACCAATCAACTACCCCGCCGTATGGGGCATGGGATTCGGACGGTGTTCTCCACGTCGACTCGTGAAAGTCCGTGATGGCACGCTGGTTAGGCAGGGCAAGTCCACCGCTCCGCACAGAAACCGGAACGAGGGGTAGGTGAGCATCTATCCAAGGACGTCCGAATCGGAGGTAGGACATGAACTTGCTGATGCTGCTTCGAGCTCGGCCCTTGTACCTGTGTCTTCTCACCTAGTTCTCCTCTGACGTGCCGTCGATCTGTCTTGATAGCTTACTAGAGACTTAGCTATAGATCAAGATATCGATGGTGCTTCCGTGCAGGCTCGTTTCTGACTGATCAACGCTTCGATGTGGACGGCAGCGCAAGCTCGGGCCGCTGGCTGATTTGACTGCGCGCCGCTGCTACGAGCGTGGCTCGTGGAGCAATTGTCATCTGTTCCATTCGGGCTCTTTCCCAGTCGATGGCGAACCCGGCTTGACGGGCGTCACGAAGGAGCTTCCGGTAGATCTGGGAAGCCGCTCGGCTTGGAGCGGGTCCTAGAACGTGTAGCGCCATTTCCTCTCGTGCTGTCGCGGCGGATCGTTTCTTCTCTCTGGCCGTGGCAGTTGGGCGGAAGATCACTCGAACGACAAGGACCAGGGACATCGCCATGAGCACTGCCAACTCAGCTAGCTCGGCCAACGAGACCACTTGCTTTCGTGTTTCATCGCAGCCGCTGCAATTCGTCTCGCTCCTGCAGCGTCCTGCGTCTCCGTTTCCGGTAGACGAGGCCCAACGACTCGGCGACCACCACGCCGATGAGGAACGCGCCGAGGATCAACACAATCAGTGGGGTCGAGAAATCCCATCCGAGGAAGGAAACGGTGATGGTGCCGGTGTTCTGAGCCGCCAGAATAATGACTACCAGCGCCAGGATGACGCCGACGATCAGCCCCCAGAACAAACCCGTTCCCACGAACACCCGCTCTTGTGTCGGTTCAGTCTCGGTGACTTCTGAAGTGGAGGGGTCAGGTGTAGCGGCCGGCTCTGTCCGCTCGTTGTTGGTCATGTTCGATGTCTCTCAGTAGCTGTCATCGACGGATGGGGTTCCCGTCGCTCGCTTTAGAGATTACTTGACCAATAGTTAATAGTCAATTAGATTGCGCGGTCTTATGGAGGTATCGACTAGATGACCGACCGGCTTGACGCCATGCTCACCCGCTGGCGGACATCCCGATCCGACCTTGACTTCTCTCCCCTGGAGGTAGGAAATCGGGTGCTTCGCGCCGCCCAGCTCATTCAGACGAAACTCGACAGCATCGCCGCAGCCTACGGGCTCAGCCATCGGGGGGATCTCGAGACACTCACTGAACTCGAACTCGTGGGCCCCATGAGCCCATCCGAACTCGCAGAGGACCTTCTTCTCACCAGCGGAGGCATGACAGTCCGACTCAATCGCCTCCAGACGGCGGGACTCATCGAACGTCATCCAAACCCTCGAGACGGTCGGGGAGTACTCGTACATCTCACGACGGCCGGCTCAGACCTCGTCAACGACGCTTTCATAAACATCCTCGATGCCCAGTCGTCCATCGTCGGGACTCTCAAGAGTCCGGAGCGAGAACGACTAGCCGGGCTTCTTCGCACTCTTCTCTATGAACTTGGTGACAGGCCCCCGTTTGTCCCCTCTGTAGGCGTTAGGCCACGGGATCGATGACGGACGTGTTCAACGGCTGATGGTCGACGGTTCGCCTGGTTGGTAGCCCGCCATGTGAGCTATCGTCGAAATAGCGGCCAATAGTGCCGCTCACTCTTACTCGCGGATCTTTCCGGCGCAGCGAACCGGTTCCCTGCCTGAACCAGTGACTAATGCCGCAGTTCATCCACGAACACACGGAAGGAACCTGTTATGACCTCCGACTCGATCCCATCCATCGGGTTTGTGTCCACCTACCCACCAACTGTCTGCGGAATCGCGTCCTACACCGCATCATTGGCCAAGGCCATAGGAGAAGTGAATCCGGGCAGTCCGGTTGGCGTCGTCTGCTTGGGCGACCACCCGTCTGACGACGACCTGCCGGAGGTGGTGACACATCACCGGCCCGGCGATCGATCGTCACAGCGGACCGCCGCCGCTCTGCTCAACGGCTACGACTCTGTTTCGATCCAGCACGAGTTCGGTATTTGGGGGCGGAGAGATGGTGTCGAGGTCCTCGACTTCATGTCGCGGCTCTCGGTCCCGAGCGCCGTCACCCTCCACACCGTCCTCCGAGAGCCAACACAGAATCAGCGGACCATCACAGAAACGTTGGTTAGTCTCGCTGAGCGATTGGTGGTTATGAGCAAGACCGCTTCCACCCGTCTCGTCGACCTCTACGGCGTGGATCCGGATCGGATCTCAGTGATTCCCCACGGTGCCGATCCTGGCTTTGCAGGCCCCTCCCTCGTGAAAGACGGCGCGCCTCTGATTCTCACCTGGGGCCTGATCGGGCCCGGCAAAGGGTTGGAATGGGCGATCCGCGCCCTCGAAGACCTCTCTGATATGAGACCACTCCCGCGCTATTTGATTGCGGGTGCCACCCATCCGGAAGTGAAGAGGACATCAGGGGAGTCCTACCGGGACAGTCTCACGACACTCACTCGATCGCTTGGTTTGGATCCACTGGTCCGCTTCGACGATCGCTACCTCGACCGCCAGAGTCTGGCGCGTCTGGTCCGGAGCGCTGACGTAGTCGTCCTACCGTACGAGTCTGCAGACCAGGTCACTTCAGGAGTTCTGGTCGAAGCGATCGCAGCTTCAAGACCGGTGATTGCAACCGAGTTCGCCCATGCTGTGGAGCTGCTTTCGGATGGAGCCGGCGCGGTCGTTCCCTTTGGCGAGCCGCATGTCCTCGGTGCAAAACTCAGACAGGTTCTGTCCGACCGATCGACCCGTGAATACATGACATCACGATCACAGAAGTTGGCTACCGACTGGTATTGGCCCACGATCGGTGTCCGCTTCACCGAGATGATGTCAGGCATTGCGACTGGCTCAGAGACGTACGCCTCCATCGAACCTGGGCGTCAAGTTGCCGTCGGCTGACAACATCGACAGCGGGTGCCCCGCCGTTCGCCTACCCAAGCCAAGACTCGACCACCTCCGGCACATGACGGATGACCGTGGGCTCTGGGAACATGCCGACCACCGTGTGCCTCGACCCGAGCACGGCTTCTGCAATGACGACAACGGACGCGCCCTCGTGATCATGTCTCACGCAGAGGGAGAGGACGTAGCCGAACTGGCGGAGGTCTATCTTGCCTTTGTCCTCGCCTCGCGCGGCCCGGACCGCAGGTTTCGCAACCGTCTCGATTCGAGTGGTGTATGGAGCGACGTGGAGAGCGATGACAGCCAAGGGAGGGCGTTGTGGGGCTTGGGAGCCATCGCAGCCCGTATGCCAGTACGGTGGATGGCTGAGGAGGCGCTCGATGGTTTCGAGTCTTGTTCGGGCTTCGATTCCCCGCACCTGAGAGCCAATGCGTACGCCGCCTTGGGCGCCGCAGAATTGGTTGAAAGTGGTCAGGGCCTCCAGTCGGCATTTGAACTGCTGGATAGGACTACGGCCCTGATCGCCCGGGCGGCCGGATCGGCGATCCCCTGGCCAGAGACTCGTCTCGGGTATGACAACGGACGCATCCCTCAGGCGCTCATCGCCGCCGGCGTCGCTCTGGGGGACCACCGACGTGCCTCTGTCGGCATGCGTCTGATCAAGTGGCTTGCAGCTCACGAAACGAATAAGGGACGGTTCAGCTTCACCCCGGTTGGAGGCCGATTGCCCGGTGACCGTGAGCCGCGATTCGATCAGCAGCCGATCGAGGCCTGGGGTATGGCAGACGCGTGTCATCGGGCGTTCTCGCTTACAGGGGAATATCGGTGGCGCACGCTTGCACTGCGAGCCGGAAGGTGGCTCCTTGGAGCAAACGACTCGAGGGCCGTCATGTACGACGAACAGCACGGCGGTACGTACGACGGGCTGACAGCAACGGGCGTCAACTTGAACCAGGGCGCTGAGTCGACGTTGGCCGGGTTAGGAGTCTTGCAGGTCGCGGCCCTAGGAGAGGGCGGATTCGATATATCCGATTTCCATCTTCGATGACGCAGATCGAGGTCATAAGGTCGCCCGTGAGGCTTCTGCCGGACCCGAAGCGACGTCTCGCGCGGACCTATCTGCCTCCAGATCCAACCCCCGGCCAGCCAAATCGGGTACAGCGGGTCTTGGGGAGGGTGCTCAACCTCACGTCCGAGGAACGAGACATCACTCTGCAAGGGGTCCACGAGAGATTCGATGATCGGATTCCGGACCTCGAGATCGCCCTTCTCGACGCGTTTTCGCTCGTCGAGCAATGGATTCCTGAAGCCGGGGATCTTTCGAAACAAGATCAACATCTGATTGGGAGCTACTTCACGCACGAGTACGCAGTTGAGGGGGCTGCCCTCACCAACCCCTCGATCGTGCCTCATCCAAACCAAGAAGGACTCGTGGATGGAGCCGTTCGCGTGGTTATCAGCCTCCGCGCGGTTGGTGAGGGTCACATTTCATCTGTCGAGTTTCGCACCGGGGAGATCGACCAATCGGGAGCAATTCATGTCGACGAAGCAGGCCCGCTGATACGCGGGGCTCGAGAAACCCCGACATTCGACAAGGCTGTGTTCCGCGCAAAATTGGACGAGCTCGGATTCAGCACCGGACTTCAGTCTCTCGCCTTGGGTGGCTTGAGGGCGCAGTTCACGATGGAGGACCTCGAATCCGCGCTGACAAGTCTCCAGTCAGACCCATCGTCGGTTCAGGTCCCTCACCAGATCATCCACACCTTGCACTGGCTGGCGTCATCCAACTACCGGGTGGAATTCGCGGCCGACTCCCAGATCTCCCAGCGAATCCTGACCCCCAATGGGCCTGCGGAGAGCCACGGAATGGAGGACGCGAGATTCGTCCTATTCAGCGACTCCGACGGTGCAAGCACATATCACGGCACCTACACCGCTTTCGACGGAGTCAACATTCTGCCTCAACTGATCCAGACAGAGGACTTCCGCAATTTCCGTGTGGCCACACTCCACGGAACCGGGGCGGTGAACAAAGGCATTGCGCTCTTCCCTAGGCGAGTCGGAGGTCGGTACATGGCCGTTGGCCGCTCGGACGGAGAAAGCAACTACCTGATGTGGTCCCAGCATGTCAGGCAATGGAACGACTCCAAGCGGATTCAGATGCCTGCGCGGCCCTGGGAGATCATCCAACTCGGCAATGCCGGTGCTCCCATCGAGACCGAAGCCGGCTGGCTGCTCATCACCCACGGCGTCGGTCCGATGCGTCAATACGCGCTTGGCGCCGTCTTGCTCGACATCGACGAGCCTGATCGGATGATCGGCCATCTGCGTGAGCCACTTCTCATCCCAAACGACGACGAACGAGACGGGTACGTGCCGAACGTCACGTATTCGTGCGGATCCCTACTCCACAAGACCAACTTGGTGATCGCTTACGGCGCATCGGACACTTCAACCCGGTTCGCCACGCTTTCGCTCGACTCCCTCCTCAGCGCACTCAGCTCCAGTTGAAACCAGATCCGTTGTTGGTCGTCAACAGCCGTACGTAGAGCGCCAGGTAGTCATCGACCATTCTGTTGACGTCGAAATGATCGACGACAGAGCTTCGAACCAACGCACGATCGAGCTTGCTGACCTCGCCAAGAGCCTTCAGCGATTCGGTCAACCCTTCAACGAGATAGCCGTTGATTCCGGGCTGGATGATTTCATTCATCGACCCGCGACCATGCGCTATCACGGGAGTCCCACACGCCATCGCCTCGACAACACTCAGACCAAACGGCTCCTCAAAGTCGATCAGATGAAGCATGGCCCGCGCGCCACCGAGGAGCAGTTGTCTATCTGAGGGTCCAACCGGTCCGACATACGTGACATCGCGACCATTGAGATGGGGGGCGACCTCTCGTTCGAAGTACTCGGCGTCCTGGATGATGCCGGCCATGATCAGCGGGACACCGGTTTGCTTGGCGACCTCGATTGCCGTCGCTGCGCCCTTGTCGCGATGAATACGCCCCAAGAACACAGCGGGCCCGCCGCCCGGTCCCATCTCGAAGGCTGCCATGTCGATGCCGTGGTGGATCGTGGCTGCGTACCGCAGTGCAGGGTGTCGATCAGCTTCACTGATTGCGACGTAGTTCACGCGGTCTGAGTACTCGACGTATACGGGCAAGGTTGCATCCGAGGCAAACCCGTGAATGGTCGTCACGATCGGAGGATTGACGAGTCGGCTGAACACCAGCGGCAGGAAGTCGAAGCTGTTGTGAATGATGTCGAACCCGCCGGCCTCCTCGAAGAGGAGCGACAGATGCAGAGCCTCCCACACCTTGGCGTCGAGGGACGGATCTTCGGAGTATCCAGTCGCGGCCACGGCGCGGAGCCGAGCCGAGGTGATCGAATCAGCGGTCGCATAGAGGGTGACGTCGAGTCCCCGCTCCACCAGACCTTCGGTCAAGAGAGACGCGAACTGCTCCCAGGGGCCGTAGTGGCGAGGCGGGACTCTCCAGGATATGGGAGCGAGAATGGCGACCCTCAACTCACCGCTCCCGTCCCGCGGCCGGCGTGGACTTCAGGCTTTGTGGCTGCGCTCGGCTTCGGCGGCCGCCCGCTTCTCCTGCTTGTCGCGACGCTTCTCTTTGAGGTCCTTCTTGGCGACGGACTTCGTGTTCTTGCCGCCTTTGTCTTTGCTGCCCATGATTTGCCTCCAGGCTGCGGCCAACCAATTGTCGGTCGCCACCCATTCTCTCACATGCTGCGGGTACCGAGCCTGAGGGGATGCACCAACAAATCGTGGCGAGATCCGAAAGACTTCGAGGATTCCGAATATCCCCTATCCTGCCAACTTCTCGTAGTGTCCAGCAACACGGAGGCACGATCCCGGGATGCGCGGGCCTTCTGAGTCGCCTTTTGTCCGTCTCCTGTCCGTCAGACGACCAGAAACGATGAGAATCGTTGAGAGGAACCGAGAGACATACTCCCTGGTGAACCGCCAGTTTTGCAGGAACTGCCAGCTGCCGTCAGCTGCCTGATCTGCCCTTACAAGGCAGGGGTCGGCGGTTCGAGTCCGTCAACGCCCACCACGAGCAGGTGGAGCCGGCTGTGGCACACTGGGCCGATGCCCATACACGTGAACGCCGACAACTTCGTTCGGGCCGAGTCGGACCGGATGCTCGCCGAGCTCCAGGAAGACGCAGGTGGAGTCAACCTGCTCTCACACAATCGCGAGCCTGCGTCGGTGGACCATCAGACCGTGATTCGGATGAATCGAGACACGCTGTACAGCTTCGCGGTGGTCGACATCGCCGACGGCGCCACGATCACGATCCCCGAACATGGAGACCGCTACGTATCGGTGATGGTCGTCAACCAGGACCACTACGTCAACGACATCTATCACACCGCGGGTGAGCATCGTCTGTCGGTCGAGACATTCGACACCCCCTATGTGTTGGTTGCCGTTCGGATCCTGGTCGACCCGACAGACCCGGTCGACGTAGCGCAGGTGACGGCGCTCCAGGACCAGTTTCGACTCGAAGCCGGGTCTTCCCGACCCTTCTCGGCCCCCGACTACGACCCGGTCAGTCTCGACGAGACCCGTCAGGCACTCCTGCAACTCGCCCGGGGGCTGACCGGGTTCACGGGGATGTTCGGCAGGCGAGAAGAGATCGATCCGGTCCGCCACCTCATCGGGACTGCAGCGGGTTGGGGAGGTCTGCCCACCACGGAAGCCGCCTACATCGGTGTCGACCCGAGATTGCCCACCGGTCGCTACGAGCTCACGGTTGGCGACGTGCCGGTGGATGCTTTCTGGTCGATCTCGGTCTACAACGCCGAAGGCTTCTTCGAACCCAACGAGGCCGGCGCATACTCGGTGAACAGCCTCACCGGCGTCCGAGAGGATGATGGGTCGTTGACCGTCAGGTTCGGGGACCACCCTGAGGGCATGCCGAACGTGATTCCGATCACCGTCGGATGGAACTACCTGGTGCGTCTCTACCGACCCCGCGAGGAGATCCTCCAAGGAACCTGGCAGTTCCCTGCCATCACCGCCGAGTAGATCCCCTGGATGTCCGCGGGGGCTTTCGCAGCGCCCGGCCCATGAAGTGACATTCGGCACTACCGACTCCGAGGGACCGGGCGGAGGATTGGGCCGCGGGCGACGGGGGAGACGCCCGTGGAATGGAGGTACCCCATGGAATGGGATCTCGGTCTTCAGGGCCTGGGTGTCCTGGTTCTCATGGCGGTCGGTCTGGGCCTGATCGTCCAGCTATTGGCCGGTCGGGACAGCAACCGATGGCTTTGGCTGATCACGGCCGGCATCTACTTCGTCGGCGGGCTGTTCACCAGCGAGGTCTGGTTCGGCTGGGCCACGGAGGAGGAACTGCAGCCGAACATCGACGGTCTCTCCTTCGACGAGGTGCTGTTGTTCGGCATGGTCCTCGGGGCGGTGATCGTCACCGTCTCCCGCCGTCTGGGGCGCAGGAAGCGCGACATGGCTCGCGAGCCGACCAGAGACGAGCAGAGGTCAAGCGTCGGCTGAGGGCACCAACTCGGCGAGGAGGCCACGAACCCGGGCTTCTATCTCGTCCCGGATCGGTCGCACCTCCTCGATGGGCAGACCCGACGGGTCGTCGAGCTCCCAGTCGAGGTAACGCTTGCCGGGGAAGACGGGACAGGCGTCGCCACATCCCATCGTCACCACCACATCGGCGGCGCGGACGATCTCGTCGGCCCACGGCTGGGGGATCTCACTGCTGATGTCGACCCCTCTCTCCGCCATCGCCTCGACGACCACCTGGTTCAGCGACCCGGCCGGCTCGGAGCCGCCCGAGAACACCTCGACCCGCCCAAGCGACAGCTCGCGCATGAATCCGGCTGCCATCTGGGATCGCCCAGCGTTGTGGACGCAGAGGAAGAGGACCGCGGGGTTGAGGTTGGTGTCCGATTCCAGCCGCAACAAGGCTCGGAGCCGGTCGCCTGCGAACCGCTCCGCCAACAGGGGCACCCAGGTGGTGGTCGTGGCACGGGCCCCCAGCTCCTCGACCGAGTCGGTGACGAAGCGCTCGATGGTCTCGGTGTTCAACTGGCCTTCGAATCTCGATCGCAGTCTCTCGGCGGCTTGACGCACCATTTGCTGCTCTTCGAGGGTCAGAGTGACGGGCATCAGGCTCCTTTCGGTTCGGGTGTCAGCAGCAGACGGGTGGAGAGGAGGACGGCGATCACGGCTCCTGCCATCTGGGCCAGGATCAAGCCCGGGACAGCCTCCGGGGCGATGCCGGTGTAGGTGTCGGTCAGTGTCCGAGCCAAGCTCAACGCCGGGTTGAGGATCCCGGTCGATGCGCTGGAGAAGATCATTGCCGCGACCCAAGCCCCTGCCGCTGCCGGCACCCGGTCCTCCCGGCCTTGGTCGACCATCCCGAGGATGAGCAAGACCAGGATCGAGGTCCCCACCACCTCTGCCAGCATGGCGCCCCAGCCGGGACGGGGCGACGACGAGACCGACAGCGCCAAGCCGAAGCCGGCCACCGCCAGGACGATGCCGAGGATCGAGCCGGTCACCTGGGCGAGGACGTACCCGAGGGCAGTCCTGGCATCGATCGATCGCCTCAGCCAGAAGCCGACCGTGACGGCAGGGTTGAAGTGGGCGCCCGAGGTGGACCCGAGAAAGCCGATCAAGGCGGCCAGGCCGAGACCGACCATCGTGGCATGGATGAAGAGCTGACCGGTTGGATCGCCTCCGAGTCGCTCGGCCACGATCCCGCTCCCGGCGACGACGTAGGCGAGCATCGAGGTCCCGAGGAGCTCGGCTCCGATCGCCCTTCCCCTCATCTGGGGCTCAGCTGTTCTATGCGCTGCTCGATCTCGGTGAAGGCGCTCCG
>LLBY010070999.1_pt1 | contig 10313 bp, 5 predicted proteins | sample 1489401 | NCBI WGS metagenome assembly LLBY01 (sample SAMN04092656, study PRJNA295927) | soil metagenome | biome: Soil prokaryotic community; feature: Bulk soil; isolation source: soil from tomato rhizosphere | host: tomato cultivar Hawaii 7996 | place: South Korea | collected 2011-11-01
CCACTAATTTAGCATCAATTGCAAACTCAATCCCCTTTACGGTTAAATCTCCAATATTTTGAAACCCTCTATTGGAGAAATTTCCTCCATCTGGTAAAGCGGAGCGAACTAATAAATCTTCAGATTTTTTATAAAACGCATCAATTGTTCCCGTTATTTTATCATCTAATAAACCATAATCAAATCCAACATTATATGTAGTGGTTTCCTCCCACTTTAAATTAGAATTGTAAGCTGTAGAAACGGCAATTGGTGTTGCTGTTGTACCAAAAATATATTGTGATTGATTATTACCAGTAACATACTGTTGTAAATAAGAAAGACGATCTCCAATCTCTTGTTGACCAGTAATACCATAACCTAATCTTAATTTAAGATCAGAAATTAGTGTGGAATCTTCAAAAAACTCTTCTTTTAATTTCCATGCAAATGAGGCTGCTGGAAAATTACCCCATCTATTCTCTTCAGAAAAACGAGAAGACCCATCTCTTCTATAAGATAAAGTTAAAATATATTTATCATCATATGTGAAATTAGTTCTTGCAAAAAGACCTATTAAAACAATATCAGCAAATGTATCTACATCTGCAATTGCATCTGAGTAATTGGGTTGAAATACATTACCTGTACTAAAACTGTATCCTTCAAATTTCTGATAAGAATATCCAGCAGTAGCATCAACCTCTAATTTATTAAATAACTTTTTATAATTAAAATACCCATCCAAGGATCTATTCTTTCTTAAAGCTTCTGAATACTCATTAGTTCCATAAGGTCTATTGTCATTGCTAGGTGCTGATCCTGTAAAACGAGAAACACTTCTAGTTCTTTCTCCATTAGACTCATCAAATCCTAAATTTACTACTCCTCTTAACTCAGGTAGAAAATGAAATTTATAATCTATTTCAAAGTTTCCAAATAATCTATTATTAATTCCACTATCATTTGTTTGTAATAACTGAGACACAGGATTTCTTACAACACTTGGTGTTAATTGAGCTTGTGTTGGATTTGAATTACCGTTCCAATACTCAAAAAAGCCTCCATAATAAGAATTTGAATCATACACTGGTTGAGTTGGATCAAAACGTAGCGCTGCTCCTTCTACACCATCAGCAAATCTATTTCTTTCATTTGCATAGTTTGCAGATACTCTAAGTTTTAAATGATTATTTAAAAGGCTAGGATTTAAAGAGAGTCCAATTGTATTCCTATTAAACTTATTCGTTAATCTCAATCCTTCTTGATAAGTATTTCCTAAAGATAGTCTTGAAGGAATTACATTAAATAAGTTGCCTCTAATAGAAATATTATTATCAACTAAATCAGTTTTTCTATATATTTCCTCTTGCCAATCGGTATTTGCTGTACCTAATTGACCTACACTACCTGGTAATTGTTCAGCAACAACATTTCTAAATTCAGCAGCAGAAAAAACATCCACTTTTTTAACTAATTTTCCAGAACCATACTGAAAATTATAGTCTACACTTAAGGTTTTACCTCCTTTTTTAGTGGTAATGATAATTACACCATTAGACGCTCTTGAACCATAAATAGCTGTAGCAGACGCATCTTTCAAAACCGTAAAAGATTCAATATCACTAGGGTTCAAAGCTGCTAAAATAGATGTTGAACCAGTATTGGTAGTATTCTCTATTGGCAATCCATCTATTACAATTAATGGATCATTAGAAGCAAAAAGGGACGAACCTCCTCTAATTCTAATTTCTGAACCAGAACCTGGTGCACCACTAGTATTAACTGTAAGACCTGCTACTCTACCATTTAATAAATTTTCAGCAGTTACTACTGCTCCTTTATTAAAATCATCTGAGTTAATTTGCGTAACAGCTCCCGTTGCGTCTTTCTTCTTAACCGAACCATAACCAATTACTACAACTCCTTCTAATTGGTTTGCATCTTCAATTAATAATATTGTAATCTCTTTTTGGTTATTATAAGTAAATGTTTGTTTTACAAATCCTACATAAGAGAAAACAATTTGATCTCCAACTGATAAATTTGAAAGCGTAAAGTTACCATCAAAATCTGTTGATGTACCTGTCGTATTATTTACTACTGATATATTTACACTTGGCAAAGGTGTTTGTGTGGCACTATCTAACACTTTACCTTTTAAAATGTTTTGCGCAAACATACCCAATGGTAATACTATCAGCATGAAAAATAATAGCTTTTTTTGTAATGTTTTCATACAATTTGTTTAGGGTTAAATCTTTAATTTTTTCGCTTATAATTCACTTCTAATGTTAAATCTATGTAAAAAAAGCGTAAAAAAAAATCAGGTTCAGATAATGGCTTCCCGAAAACGTTTTCGTGTTGAAAACTTTATTAAATTGGAGAGTTTTTTATATTAAAATTGCGATACTAAGAAAAATAAAAGTACTTTTATTAAAAATATTAAATTTACTACAAATTCAATGAAAAGAAAAGTAACTTTAAAACAAATTGCTAAAGAATTAGATGTTTCCATATCAACTGTCTCTAAATCTTTAAAAAATAGTTCAGAAATTAGTGAAGATACACGCTTAAAAGTTCAAGCATTTGCAAAATTATACAATTACAAACCAAATAATATTGCCTTAAGTTTAAAAAACAAAAAAACCAAGACAATAGGAATAATCATTCCAGAAATTGTACACCACTTTTTTGCAACAGTCATTAGTGGAATTGAACAAGTCGCAAATGAACAAGGCTACAATGTTATTGTATGTCTTTCCGATGAATCTTTTGACAAGGAAGTTATCAACTTAGAAATGCTGGCTAATGGAAGTACAGATGGCTTTATTATGTCGCTTTCTAAAGAAACGCAACAAAAAAAAGACTTTCATCACTTACAAGAAGTTATTAATCAAGGAATGCCTATTGTAATGTTTGACAGAGTAGCCAATGAAATTCTAGCAGACAAAGTTATTATTGATGATTTATTAGCCGCTTATCAAGCTGTAAATTATTTAATTGAAGAAGGGCGCAAAAAAATAGCTTTAATTACCACAGTAGATTATGTTAGTGTAGGAAAATTAAGAACAGAAGGATATATAAAAGCTTTAACCGATCACAACATTACTATTGATGAAAAAATAGTTCTTAAAATTGAAGATATTGACAATTGCTCAGATGTTATTCAAAAATTAATTATAGAAAATGAAATAGATGCTGTTTTTGCCGTTAATGAACTATTTGCAGTTGTTGCAATAAAAGAAGCATTAAAAAAAGGAGTAAAAATCCCTGAAGAGATGTCTGTTATTGCTTTCACTGATGGAATTATTTCAAAATTTTCTACCCCAACAATAACAACTGTTAGTCAAAATGGTGTAAAAATGGGAAGGAAAGCAGCTGAAATGCTAATTGAAAGATTAGAAACAGAAGACGAAGAAGAAGAAAGATATCGCACTGAAGTAATTGAGACAAATCTAATTTCTAGAGAATCTACGAAAACGTGATAGCTTGATTTAAACAATTGATTTTTAATTCTTTAAATTTTGCATTTCCTATTTTGCTTATGAAAAAAAACTATCAAAAAGTATTGTTAGATTAAAATAAAATATATATTTGTATCCAATCAAAGCTTATAATACACTTCTAAAAAAAATAAGTTTTGATAAGCAATAACGCTTATCGTAAATAAATTAACACATTACGATACATGGAAAAGCGTAAGTTAAGTTTCTGGGAAATTTGGAACATGAGTTTCGGTTTTTTAGGGATACAGTTTGGTTTTGCCCTGCAAAATGCAAATACTTCTAGAATTTTTGACACTCTTGGTGCTGAAGTTGATAAAATTGGGCTCTACTGGTTAGCAGCTCCATTAACTGGACTAATAGTTCAACCAATAGTAGGATATTTTTCAGATAGAACTTGGACAAAATTAGGAAGAAGAAGACCTTACTTTTTATTAGGTGCAATATTATCTTCTATTGCTTTATGTATAATGCCCAATTCTCCAACTTTATGGGTAGCAATAGGAACACTATGGATAATGGACTCTTCTATTAATATTTCTATGGAACCTTTTCGTGCATTCGTAGGTGATAATTTACCTGAAAGACAAAGAACTTTAGGATTCTCCATGCAAAGTTTTTTTATAGGAATAGGCGCTGTTGTTGGTTCTGCTTTACCTTATATTTTTACCAATTGGTTTGGAATTGAAAATACGGCTCCTGTAGGAATAATTCCTCCATCTGTAAAGTGGTCATTCTATATGGGAGGTATTGTTTTTCTTTTAACTGTATTATGGACAGTTTTTAATTCAAAAGAATATTCTCCTGAAGAATTAGAAAAGTTTGAAAAAACTAAAGAATCCAATTCTAATAAAATAGAAAACAGTCAGTCTCTTGTTCCATTGAAAAAACAATTAAACTATGGAATTAGTTTAACAGTAATTGGAACAATAGCTTTAGGATATGTCTACTATATAAATAGAATTGATAACAAACACAAAGAATTATACATCCTAGCTATAGGGCTATTTGTCACAGGAATACTTTTTATTATTGTTTCACAACTACGCAAATCACAAATAAGAAATGGTTTCACCATAATAATTACTGATTTATTAAACATGCCTAAGACTATGAAGCAATTAGCTTGGGTACAATTTTTCTCATGGTTTGCATTATTTGCAATGTGGATATATACCACAAAATCAGTAACGGGTCATGTTTTTAACACCTATGATGCAACTTCCAAGGTTTATAATGATGCTGCCGATTGGGTTAGTATTATGTTTACGGTTTATAATGGTGTAGCTGCAGCAGTAGCCTTTTTACTTCCTGTAATAGCAAAAAGAACCAGTAACAAATTCACTCATATGTTAGCTCTAGTTGCTGGTGGTGTAGGGTTAATTTCCATCTATTTTTTATATGACAAAGTAGGACTTCTCTTAGCAATGGTGGGTGTTGGAATAGCTTGGGCAAGTATCCTTTCTATACCTTATGCCATGTTATCTGGATCGTTACCCTCAAATAAAATGGGATATTATATGGGCGTTTTTAATTTCTTCATCGTTATTCCTCAAATTGTTGCAGGAACTATTTTAGGATTTTTGGTCAATGCTTTTTTTAATGACAAACCTATTTATGCTTTAATAATAGGAGGTTTTTCAATGATTTTTGCTGGGCTATTAACTCTAACTGTAAAAACAAAAAGAAAATTAAATAGTAATGAGCAATAAAACTTTCATATTTGACTTAGATGGAGTTATTGTTGACACGGCAAAATATCATTTTTTAGCTTGGCAACGATTAGCTTCACAATTAGGAATAGAATTTACTCCAGAACATAATGAACAACTAAAAGGAGTTAGTCGAGTAAGGTCATTAGACTTAATATTAAAATTAGGCAAAATTGAAGCTTTACAAGAAGATAAAAACAAATGGTTGATTCAAAAAAACACAGAATACCTTTCCTATATAGAGAAAGTAGATCAAACAGAAATTCTACCTGGTGTTTTATCTGTTTTAAACTATTTAAAAGAACACCAACAAAATATTGTGCTAGGTAGTGCAAGTAAAAATGCAAGACCAATATTAGAAAAAACGGGTATTATACATTATTTTGATGTTATTGTTGATGGTAACGATGTTACTAATGCGAAACCAGATCCAGAAGTATTTCTTCAAGGAGCAAAAAAAATGAATGTTACTCCAAATAGCTGTATTGTATTTGAAGATTCTGTTGCAGGAATTCAAGCAGCAAATATTGCTAATATGATTAGTATAGGAATAGGTGAAAAAGAAGTATTGCATGAAGCACAATTTGTGTTTCCAAACTTTACTCATATAGATACAACTTTTTTAGAAAATTTATTGAAAAAATAAAAATGAATCAGGATTATATATTACCAAATAACTGGTCGATTATTGAAGAAGGTTTTAATGCAGAAAGCGTAAAATCATCAGAAAGTCTTTTTAGCCTTGGAAATGGTGCTATGGGACAAAGAGCAAATTTCGAAGAACATTATTCTGGAGATACTTTTCAAGGAAGTTACATAGCTGGAGTTTATTATCCAGATAAAACAAAAGTAGGCTGGTGGAAAAATGGTTATCCAAAATATTTTGCTAAAGTTTTAAATGCTCCCAATTGGATTGGAATTGATGTGGAAATAAACGGAGAAAATTTAGATTTAGCTTCCTGCAAAGAAATTAAGAGCTTCCGTCGCGAATTAAACATGAAAGAAGGCTGGTATAGTCGTTCATTTGATGTTATCCTTAAAAACGATACTGAAATTTCAGTAAAAACACTTCGATTTCTTTCTTTAGATATTGATGAACTAGGTGCTATTAAATACGAAGTTACTCCTATAAATACAGATGCAAAAGTTGTTTTCAGACCTTATCTAGACGCTGGTATTGAAAACGAAGATACTAATTGGGAAGAAAAATTTTGGGAAACGCTATCCATCAAAAATGATGAAAATAAAGCTTTCATAGTAGCTCGTACCTTAAAAACAAAATTTACTGTAGCAACCTTTATGCAAAATAGCATTTTAGTTAATAACACTACAGCAGATGTATTACCTGTTGAAGTTAAAAAGGGCTCTTCCAGTATCTCTTTTTCTTACGAAATTGCCGCAACTAAAGGACAAACAGTTGCCATTCAAAAACTAGGTGGTTATACCGTATCTACAAATCATGAAGAAGATTATTTAATAATAGCAGCTAAAAAAGTTTTACAAGAAGCTCAATCATTAGGATTTGAAGGATTATTAAACAAACAGAAAGACGCGTGGTCTAAAATTTGGGAAATGAGCGATATCACTATTGAAGGTGATGTAAAAGCGCAACAAGGAATCCGTTTTAATATTTTCCACTTAAATCAAACCTATTTAGGAAAAGATTCTCGTTTAAATATTGGCCCGAAAGGATTTACAGGAGAAAAATATGGTGGTTCAACTTATTGGGATACAGAAGCATATTGTATTCCTTTTTACATGGCCACAAAAGACCAAAATGTTGCCAGAAGTTTACTAGAATATCGTTACAACCAATTAGATAAAGCCATCGAAAATGCTCAAAATAATCTAGGTTTCAAAAACGGTGCAGCCTTGTATCCTATGGTTACCATGAATGGTGAAGAATGTCACAACGAATGGGAAATTACTCATGAAGAAATTCATCGTAATGGAGCTATTGCTTTTGCAATTTACAATTATCATAGATATACAGGTGATTATTCTTATATTCCAGAAAAAGGATTAGAAGTTTTAATAGGAATAGCTCGTTTTTGGTTCCAAAGAGCCACTTTTTCAACACATAAAAATAAATTTGTAATTCTTGGTGTAACTGGTCCAAATGAATACGAAAACAATGTAAACAACAATTGGTATACCAATTATATCGCAAAATGGTGTATTGATTATACTATTGAACAAATCCATAAAATTGAAAAAGAATATCCGTCCGATTTCACTCGAATTTTAAATAAGGTTGAGTTATCTACTGCTGAAATTTCAGATATGAAAAAAGTAGCAGATAATATGTATTTTCCATATTCAGAAGAATATGGTGTTTATTTACAACAAGATGGTTTTTTAGATAAAGAATTAATTACAGTTGCTAATTTAGATAAAAGTCAAAGACCAATTAATCAAAAATGGAGTTGGGATAGGATTTTACGTTCTCCATACATCAAACAAGCAGATATTTTACAAGGATTCTATTTCTTTGAAGACCATTTTACTAAAGAACAACTAGAGAAACATTTTGATTTTTACGAGCCATTCACAGTACATGAAAGTTCACTTTCTCCATGTGTTCATTCTATTCAAGCGGCTGTTTTAGGTCGAATGGAACAAGCCTACACTTTTTATTTAAGAACCTCTCGTTTAGATTTAGATGATTACAACAAAGAAGTTCATGAAGGCTTACACATTACATCAATGGCTGGAACATGGATGAGCATTGTTGAAGGTTTTGGAGGAATGCGTGTTAAAAACGACAAACTTCACTTTAATCCAAAGATTCCGAAAGAATGGAATTCTTATTCTTTTAAAGTAAATTTCAGAAATACAATTGTCAAAGTAGAAGTAAATCATCAAGAAACAAAAGTAAGTGTTGAAGGAAATCAAGAAATGGATATAATAATAAACGGAAAAAAGTACAATTGTCATGCTGAACTTATTTCAGCATCTAAAAAATAATCGCATGAAAATAATCAAAGTAGTAATCTTTATTCTATTCGTTTCAATTTTTGAAACAAATGCACAAGAATTGAAATCACCTAATGGAAATTTTAGCATGAAATTCTCCTTGTTAAATGATGGAACACCCACATACCAACTTTCTTATTTAAACAAGGAAGTGATAAAAACCAGTAAACTAGGTTTAGAATTAAAAAACGACACCAAATCACTCCTAAACGATTTTAAAATTATAAGCTCAACTCCATCAACATTCAATGAAACATGGAATACGGTTTGGGGTGAAGAAACGCAAATTCAAAATCATTATAATGAATTAGCAGTTAAATTAGTTCAAAATCAAACAGAAAGAGAAATGATTATTCGTTTTCGTTTGTTCAACGATGGCTTGGGTTTTAGGTACGAATTTCCAGAACAAAAAAAGTTAACTTATTTTGTAATAAAAGAAGAACGTACTGAATTTGCAATGACAGGAGATCACACTGCTTTTTGGATTCCTGGAGATTATGACACACAAGAATATGATTATACAGAATCCAAACTTTCTGAAATCAGAAAATTATTTAAAAGAGCTGTGAGTTCAAATGCTTCTCAAGAACAATTTTCAGAAACAGGAGTTCAAACTTCTCTAATGATGAAAACAGCTGACGGAATTTACATCAATATTCACGAAGCAGCTTTGATTAATTATTCCTGTATGAGTTTAGATTTAAATGATAAAACATTTGTATTTCAATCACATCTAACTCCAGATGCAGTTGGAGATAAAGGCTACATGCAAGCTCCTTGTGTTTCACCATGGAGAACAATGGTAATTAGCAACGATGCAAGAGCTATTTTAGCATCAAGAATGACATTAAATTTAAACGAACCATGTAAAATTGAAGATACTTCTTGGATAAAACCCGTAAAATATGTTGGTGTTTGGTGGGAAATGATTACAGGGAAAAGCTCATGGGCATATACAAATGATTTTCCAGCCATCCAATTAGGCGTTACTGATTATTCCAAAGCAAAACCAAATGGAACTCACGGGGCAAACAACAAACACGTAAAAGAATTAATCGATTTTGCTGCACTTCACGGATTTGATGCAGTTTTAGTCGAAGGTTGGAATGAAGGTTGGGAAGATTGGTTCGGACAATCTAAAGATTATGTGTTTGATTTTGTAACACCTTATCCAGATTTTGATGTACAAGGCATTCACACTTACGCAAAATCAAAAGGAATAAAAATGATTATGCACCATGAAACTTCAGGTTCAGCCAGAAACTACGAACGCCACATGGATAAAGCCTATCAATTCATGAAAGACAATGGTTATGACGCAGTAAAAAGTGGTTACGTTGGAAATATGCTACCAAGGGGAGAACATCATTACAGTCAATGGATTTTAAATCACTATCAATATGCCATAGAAAAAGCAGCAGACTATAAAATTATGGTAAATGCACACGAAGCGGTTCGTCCAACAGGAATTTGCAGAACATATCCAAATTTAATCGGAAATGAGTCAGCTCGTGGAACGGAATTTCAAGCGTTTGGAGGTTCAAAACCAAATCATACCACAATTTTACCTTTCACAAGATTAATGGGTGGACCAATGGACTACACACCAGGAATTTTCGAAATGGACATCTCAAAATTAAATCCAGATAACAATTCTCATGTAAATACAACTTTAGCCAATCAATTAGGATTATATGTTGTAATGTATTCGCCACTTCAAATGGCTGCTGATTTACCAGAAAATTACAATAGATTTTTAGATGCATTCCAATTCATTAAAGATGTTCCTGTTGAATGGTCAGAATCAAAATATTTAGAAGCTGAACCAGGTTATTACATCACAATTGCAAGAAAGGATAAAAATTCAAACAATTGGTTTGTGGGAAATAACAACGGAGTCAATGCAAGAACTGCAACAATTAGTTTAGATTTTCTTGAAAAAGGCAAAAAATATGAAGCAACAATTTATGCTGATGCAAAAGATGCTGATTATAAAGCCAATCCGCAAGCTTATCAAATCACTAAACAAAAAGTAACTAGTAAGTCAAAATTAAAAATGACTTCAGCGGCTGCTGGTGGTTACGGAATTAGTATTGTAGAAATAAAATAAATAATGAACCCTTTCAGAGTTTTAAACTCT
>LLBY010036619.1_pt3 | contig 10311 bp, 10 predicted proteins | sample 1489401 | NCBI WGS metagenome assembly LLBY01 (sample SAMN04092656, study PRJNA295927) | soil metagenome | biome: Soil prokaryotic community; feature: Bulk soil; isolation source: soil from tomato rhizosphere | host: tomato cultivar Hawaii 7996 | place: South Korea | collected 2011-11-01
CATCTCGGGCATCATCACGTCCAGGACGATCAGGTCTGGTTTTTCGCGGTTGGACACAGTCAGCGCATCCTTCCCGTTATGGGCAGTGACCACGCGGTAACCTTCCTGGGTGAGGTAGCTCTCGACCAGGGAGACGAGCCGTTTTTCATCGTCCACGACCAGGATTGTTTTTGACATGGAATAAGCCTTAGTTCAGTATATCAACAGTTCTATTACCGGCAAGTATAGCCAGAGTCTGTAGAGATAATATCGTGAAAATGTGAAGAAATTGTGTGATCTTATATTCGCTCTTTGCGCCATCCCTCTCGATGCCACCTGATGAGGGCGGCGCAAGATTTTCTCAGAACGTCAATGACGACGGTTTGAGCATATCAGTGACTCTCAGGACAACTGGCAGCACCTGGCAGTCCTTTTCGTGGCAATGGCAGCCAGTTCTGCCTATAATGCGGTTAGACCAAAAGAAATCTCTACGTTTGAGACCTTCGCCGAGCCTGTAACATACAGAAATCTATGCACTCCTAAATAGACCTTGATTCTCGACTATTTTTATCTTACAATTGCGCCGTGATAACGCGGGCAGAGAGACCAATTTGGTGAGGAGAGAGTCTGTGAACGAGAAAAATATCCAGCAGGTGCTCGAGATCGAAAAGAAGGCCCAGGAGATTCAGGAACAGGCACAACGCGAGGCCCAGGAGCTTCCGAGAATCGCTGAACAGGAATCCCAGGCCTTGGTCGCAAAAGCGAAGGCAGAAGCCCAGGAAGAGGCCCGCCGGATCGTCGCGGATGCCCAGGCCGAAGATAAGGCCAAGGAAGTCCTGGAGAACGTGGAGCAGCAAAACCGCGAGCTCGAAGCCAGGGCGAATGCCAATCTCGACCAGGCCGTCGCCTACGTCCTAGAACGTGTCGTCGGCAGGGCTTAATTCATGGCCAGTGGCGGTGTCACCGGCTATGCAGCCATCAGCGCGCGCGTCAGGGCAATGTATGCCGATTTGCTGACGCTGCAAGACATGATCCGGCTAAACGATTCGCCGGATTTCCCAACTTTTTTTACATCACTTAAAGCAACTGCTTACGGACCGTATCTGGATAGCCTGAAAGATAAGGAAATTGCCCCCAGGCGGGTCATAAGCCAAGTGAAACGAAAACTAGCCGATTCGTATTACAGCGTCATTCAGATGGCGCCCGAGAATACTCGTCCGCTGGTCAAGCAGTTATACAGGTATTACGAAGTCGGCAACCTGAAGGCCTTGTTGCGGGCGCTTGTCACAGTGTCCGTCTGGAACACAGAGGAGACGGCGCTCTGGGACCGGGTGCACGATGTGCTGTTTCCGTTAGGGGATTTTTCTGTCTTACCGGCACAGGCGATGGTCGAATCGGGCAGTGTCGCGGCGGCCGTGGATCTGTTGCGGGGTACGCCCTACGAAGAGACTCTGTCCTTTGCGATGAGGCGTTACTCGGCGGAGCAAAACCTCTTTCCGATTGAGGTGGCGCTGGATCTGGCCTACTGGCGGCGCCTGTGGGCAGAAGCCAAAAAGCTGACGGGGCAGGACCGTGAGCAAGCCACGAAAATAATTGGCTCACTCCTCGATATGAACAATCTGATGTGGGCGATCCGCTACAGGGTATATCACGGGTTATCGGAAGAAGAGATCATCAACTATACGTTGCCTTTCGGTTTCCGCGTGCAAGACTCGGATATCCGGGCTATCGCAGCCGGAGCCGATATCGCTGCGCTGATCAACCGTATTTTTCCTGGAATTCCTGATGTCAATGCACTGCTTGAGAATCCACAAAGCGGCCTTCCCAGGCTGGAAGTCTTGTTCAAGCGCCAGCTGATCCAACAATGTCTGGCCGCCTTCGTCGGCAATCCATTCCATATTGGCATACCGCTGGCGTTTCTGGTATTAAGCGATATCGAAGTGCAGGATCTGATCGTCATGATCGAAGCCAAGTCTTCTAATATGGAGGATGAGGAATACCGCCCGTTCTTGCTGCGGGCAAACCAGCCTGCCTAGTGAGTATGGAACTGTATGCAAGAGTCAAGGATCTGGAACGATAAATTTGTTCTTACCATGGAGATGATATGTTTTTTCCGAGAGAGATGACCGAAGTTGAGCTGATCGTCCCGTCTAAAGATCTTTTGGCTGTGGCAAAGGTGTTGAGCGGCCACGGGGTGTTTCACCAGGTGGATAGCACCTATCTGGGGCTGGAGAACTTGGGGCCCAACAGCTGGCAGGAGAAAGCCGCCAGTTTCTCGGCGATGGAACGCCGCGTCCAGACCATTCTGCAAACGCTGAATCTGGATGAGAATTATGCAGGCTCTACCGATTTTGAAAACATCGTCGATCTGGATGCGATTCGCCCCCGGGTGGAGCAGATCGAGGACGAAGTCAAGGGGACAAATGACCAGCTGAACGCAGAGAAGAAGCGCCTGGAGCAGCTCGAAAGCCAGCTGCATCAGTTGGAGCCCATCGCCGATGTGAATGTCGAGGTCAGTGGGCTACGGAATTCAAATTTCTTACATTCCATACTCGGCGTGCTCCCTGCCGCGAATGTCAGCCGATTGCAGACCAGCCTGGGACGAGTCCCTCACGTGTTCTTCACGCTCCGCGAAGATTCCCAGAAGCCTGTCGTCTGGCTGCTGGGCCCGCGCAGCAATGCAGACATTATCGAGCGCGCCGCGAAGAGCGCGTATCTCAACCCTCTGGCCCTGCCGGAAGAGTTCAGTGGAACGCCAGCCCAGATCACGGCGGCGATCCGTAAAGCAATCGATGCCTCCAGACAGAAAATCTCTGAGCTGACCTCCAGGTTGTCGAAACTGGCTGGGGATCACCAGACGGAACTGCACGAGCTGTATTGGGATGTACATGTCAGCCGGATGATGGCCGATGCCATTGTGCGATTCGGACAGCTTCGACATACGTACGTGGTGGTAGGCTGGGTTCCAACAGAAAATCTGGAATCGCTTACAACACGACTGAAGCAAGCCTCCCCGGAGGTCCTGATCGAGACCATCCCGACCGAACGCTCAGGGCATCACTCGAACGTGCCTGTGGCGTTGACGACCAACAGGTGGCTGCGCCCAATCCAGATGCTGGTCACCACCTACGGGCGTCCCAGTTATGGGGAGCTCGACCCGACCTGGCTCATGGCAATTACCTTTCCGCTATTGTACGGGGCGATGTTTGGTGATCTCGGTCAGGGCTTGGTATTGTTACTGCTTGGTCTGTTAATCGACAGAGGAGTCATCCTCAAAGGGATGTCCAGCCTCGGATTGCTGATTGCCTACTGTGGTGCCTCTGCAGCGGTTTTTGGGATTCTTTACGGCAGCATTTTTGGCTTTGAAGGACATCTGATCGAGGAGTATCTTGGCTTCCATTTTGAGCCAACCTGGCTGAGCCCCATCGAAGGTGAGAACATTCTCACCGTACTGCGCGTGGCGATCGATGCCGGTATCGTCATTCTGATGCTTAGCTTCCTGATCGGTATGTTCAATAACATCCGGGCAAAGGATTGGCCGCACCTGGTCTTCGGGCATACCGGGATCGTCATGTTCCTCTTCTATATCTCCTTCCTTGCTGTGCTGGGCAGTTTCCTTGGCACCACGGCGATTGGGCCGGCGATTGCTAGCGCGATCGCAGCCATACCGCTTCCATGGATAATCATATTTAGTGTATTTAGCTTATTGGTGATGTTCTCAGGAGCTTTCCGGAATGCGATGGAAGGCCATCGGCCTGTGGAAGGAAGCGGTGTTGGTGGGTGCCTGATGTTTGGAGTCCAATCCTTCATGGACTGGTTCGAATCGGTCATTAGCCTGCTCAGTAACACGCTTTCCTTTGTGCGCGTGGGTGCGTTTGCTGTGGCCCATGGCGGCTTGAGTCTCGCGATCTTTTCTCTGGCAGGTGAGGAACCGGACCTGGGCTTTTGGATCACGATCCTTATCGGCAACCTGTTCATCATTGGTTTTGAAGGATTGATCGTGGGTATTCAGACCATGCGTCTGCATTACTACGAGATCCTGGGTAAGTTCTTCCATGGTGGAGGCATGCGCTTCGAGCCATTGACCCTCACTTCACGGAAGGAAGACGTATAAGAATAACAGGTGATAGTCACCTTATTTCAGACCAATCTAAAATCGTCAATAAAAGGAGAGTAACAATGTTTTTAGTCTTTGCAGTACTCGTTGGCTTGATCCCCGTCATTCCTGCTGTCATCTACGTCATTCAGAACGGGAAAACCAGCCCTGCACAAGCCGTTTCCAGAATGGTGACCGGGTTTAACGCATTCAACTTTTTGGTGGGGATGTTCGCTGCCGGGCTCGCCTTTGTATGGCTGGCTTCGCCCTCCTCCGTTCTCGCCGCGGGCGCCGCGCAGGAAGGCGCGGTCGATCAGTATGCCACGCTGGCTGCAGCGTTATCCACCGGCCTGGCCTGCATTGGCGCAGGCATTGCCGTGGGTGGCTCTGGCGCCGCCGCCGTGGGCGCGACCGCCGAAAAGCCCGAGTCCTTTGGTCGTGCGCTGATCTTCGTAGGCCTCTCGGAAGGAATCGCCATTTACGGTCTGATCATTTCCTTCCTGGTGCTCCCCTAAGGAGCATCCCGTAAAGACCTCGGAATTGAAATGAAAGTTCTGGTCATTGGTCATCCGGAAGCGGTGCTGGGCTTCTCGCTTGCAGGCGTGAGCGGGAGGGTAGCCTCCACTGCGGCCGAATTAAACCAGGCGTTGGATGAGGTCCAGGCGTCCAAGGAAGTTGGCATCGTGCTTGTCACGCAGGATGTTGCCCAATTGATTCCTGCCCGCATGGAACATCTCAAGCTGCGTAGCACGATTCCCCTGGTGGTCGAAATTCCGGCGCGGGGTGGTATACCGGAGGGGCAGGAATCCCTGGGTGAGATCGTTCTTCGCGCGATCGGAATCAAGCTATGATTCCTTTCTGCTACATTCGTCATGGTGTGCAGACACAGAATGGATAATCCTTTATGAATACTGAAGCACAAGATATCGAGATGCTCTCGCGCGCGATCCTGACCGAAGCGCGCGATGAGGCAGAACAGATCAAAGCAGAGGCAAGGGAAAAAGCAGAAGCCATTCGCAGGCGCGCACAGGAACAGGCAGAGCAGGAACGAAGAGCCATCCTGGATCGAGCCCGCGAGGACGCGGAGCGCCTGCGCGGCCAGCAAGTCGCAACCGCACAACTTAAAGCTCGCTCCTTGCAGCTGACAAGCCGCGAACAATTGCTGGATCGCGTCTTCAAAACCGCTCGCGAAAGGCTGGCTGAAATTCAAAATCGGCCGGATTATGAAGAGATCGCTGCGCAACTGCTGCGCGAAGCACTGGTACAGCTGAGAGTGAATAAAGCCCAGGTGCGGGCAGACAAAACAACAGCCCATGCACTGAAGAAGGGTGTGCTGCGTGAGCTTTCCAAAGAACTGAATGGACAATTTGAAAGTGCAGATGAGCTTGAGGAGGGTACTGGAATTATCGTGGATGCCGCCGACGGTAAATTGCATTACGACAACACGCTGGAGACTCGGCTCGAGCGGTTGGAGGGTACCCTGCGTGCCGCTGTGTATAAAGTGTTGATTGGAGAATAGTTATGGCTGAACGAGTTGGAACGATCACATGGATCAGCGGGCCTGTAGTCCGCGCCCGGGGGTCCCGCAATATTGGTATGCTGGAGCTCGTCGAGGTGGGCGATGAGCATCTTGTCGGTGAAGTGATCGGCCTGGATGGCGACCAGATCACCGCCCAGGTCTATGAAGAGACTTCGGGAATGCAGCCGGGTGCGCCGATTTTTGGCACCGGCTTGCCGTTATCGGTGGAATTGGGGCCTGGCTTAATTCAAAGCATTTATGACGGCGTGCAGCGCCCGCTGCCGCTGATCGAAGAAGCGACCGGCTCGTTCATCAGCCGCGGGGTCAGCTTCGAGTCGATCAGCCGGGAGAAGAAGTGGAAGTACGAACCCAGAGTCGAGGTTGGCGATGAAGTGAAAGGTGGACAGATCCTCGGAATCGCCATGGAGACCGAAACCTTTGAGCATCGCGTTATGGTCCACCCGGATGACCGCGGCACGATTACCTGGGTCGCAGAGCCAGGAGAATACACCGTGACCGAGCCCATCGCCCGGCTGAAGATGGGCCGGGAAGAAAAAGACCTGACGATGTTCCAGCGTTGGCCCGTCCGCCGGGCGCGGCCGTTTGTCCGGCGCCTCGGGCATCGAGTCCCGTTGATCACCGGCCAGCGAATTCTGGATACCTTCTTCCCCGTCTCCAAAGGCGGCGCTGCAGGTATTCCGGGTCCATTCGGTTCCGGCAAGACGGTGACACAGCACAGCATCGCAAAGTGGGCAGACGCACAGGTTATCGTCTACATCGGCTGCGGCGAACGCGGCAATGAGATGACCGAGGTATTGCAAGAGTTTCCGCACCTTGTCGATCCCCGCACGGGACGCCCGTTGATGGAGCGTACTGTTCTGATCGCGAATACGTCTAACATGCCTGTAGCGGCGCGTGAAGCGAGTATTTACACAGGCATTACCATCGCGGAGTATTACCGCGATATGGGCTACAGCGTCGCCCTGATGGCCGATTCGACCTCTCGCTGGGCAGAAGCCTTGCGAGAGGTTTCCGGCCGTCTCGAGGAAATGCCAGCGGAAGAGGGGTACCCGGCCTATCTCGCCGGACGCCTGGCGGAATTTTACGAACGCGCCGGCTCTGTGGAAACCTTGAACGGCAACCAGGGATCGGTCAGTATCGTAGGCGCGGTGTCACCTCCCGGCGGCGATTTTTCAGAGCCGGTTACCCAGCACACCAAGCGTTTTATCCGCTGCTTCTGGGCGCTGGATAAATCATTGGCCTCTGCTCGTCACTTCCCGGCTATCAACTGGCTGGATAGCTACAGTGAATACATCGACGATGTCGCGGATTGGTGGCGTGAGAAGGTGGGCAAGGATTGGTTTGCCATGCGCAACCGCGCGATGGAATTGTTGAGTGAAGAGAACCGCCTGTCGCAGATCGTCAAGCTCGTGGGCCCAGATGCCCTGCCCTATGCAGAGCGCATGGTCCTCGAAACCTCGCGCCTCATCCGGGAAGCCATCCTGCAACAGAACGCCACAGATCCTGTGGATGCGTATTCCCCGATCGAGAAGCAGATTCGCATGCTAGAGCTCGTTCTATATTTCCACGAGCGCGGCATGAACATCATCAAGCGCGGCGCTCCGATCAACTTGATCCACGATTTGCCGATTGTGGATCAAATTATTCGTATGAAGTCGAATGTCCCTAACGATGATTTGAGCAAGTTTGACGAAATCGAAAAAGCAATCGACGAACAGATGAGTCGATTAGATGCGGAGTATCGATGAACGAAGCAACCGTACTTGGCGGACAGGAAGTTGTAGGCGTTGGACGCATTGAAGGTCCAATTCTGATCGTCGAGGGCGCGACCAACGTCAGTTACGATGAGGTCGTGGAAATTCGCGACTCCAGGGGCCAGCTTCGCCGTGGACGCGTTCTCGAAGTGGGTGAGGGCACGGCGGTAATCCAGGTATTCGCGGGCTCAACCGGCTTGTCTGTGGATGGCACCCGCATCCGTTTTCTGGGCGAGACGCTGCATATGCCCGTCGCCGAGGAAATGCTCGGGCGCGTCTTCGATGGCCTGGGCACCCCGATCGACGGCGGGCCGCAGCCTCTCACAGAGCGCTATGCGGACGTGAACGGCCAACCGATCAACCCGACGGCGCGCATCTATCCGCGCGATTACATCCAAACCGGTATCTCGACCATCGATGGGTTGAACACGCTGCTGCGCGGGCAGAAGCTCCCGATCTTCTCGGGCGCTGGTATGCCTCATGACCAACTGGCGGCCCAGATCGTGCGCCAGGCTACATTAGGAAAACAGGCTGGCGCAGCTGCAGAAGCCGATGCCGAACAATTCTCGATCGTCTTTGCGGCAATGGGCGTCAAAAACGACGTGGCGGATTACTTCCGGCGCTCCTTCACCGAGAGCGGTGCCTTGACTCGTGTGGCGATGTTCCTCAACCTGGCAGATGATCCCCCGGTCGAGCGTATTGTCACTCCGCGCGCCGCGCTGACCCTGGCTGAGTATCTTGCTTACGAACGCGAGATGCACGTCCTGGTGGTGCTTACGGATATGACCAATTATGGCGAAGCCCTGCGGCAGATCTCCAATATTCGTGGGGAGGTCCCAAGCCGTAAGGGCTACCCTGGCTATTTGTACAGCGATCTTGCTTCTTTGTATGAACGCACGGGTCGTATCCGTACGAGCAAGGGCTCGATCACGCAGATCCCCATCCTGACGATGCCGAACGACGATATCACGCACCCGATGCCAGACCTGACCGGGTACATCACCGAAGGCCAGATCGTGCTCGGGCGCGAGCTGTCCTTTGCGGGTGTGTACCCGCCTGTGACCGTTCTTCCCAGTCTTTCCCGTCTCATGAAGGATGGCATTGGCAAAGGCCGCACGCGTGACGATCATCCGCGGTGGGGGGCGCAGCTCTATGCCGCGTATGCCAGAACCCAGGATGTCCGTGCGCTTGCCTCCGTTATCGGTGAAGAAGAATTGAGTGAAACCGACCAGAAGTATCTTAAGTTCGGGCGCGCCTTCGAGCAGGAGTTTGTCAAGCAGGGCTTCACCGAGAACCGCTCGATTGAGCGGACTCTTGAAATTGGTTGGAAGCTGCTTTCTATGTTGCCGAAGACAGAACTGACCCGCGTGACCCTGGAAGAAATCGAAAAATACTACAAGGGCGAAGATGCCACAAATTAGTGTCGCACCCACTCGTACAAACCTGATCCGCCTCAAGAAGGAACTGCGCTTCGCGAAGGAAGGATATGAGATCCTGGATCGCAAACGCGAGGCGCTGACAGGCGAGCTGGTTCGCGTCGCGAAGGAAGCAGACCAGGTTCAAAAGGAAGTGTGGGGATTGCTTGAAACCGCCTACAATGCTATGGAAAAAGCGCGGCTGGTGATGGGCAGTGACCATGTGGAGTGGGCGGCTCTAGCCGTCAATAAGACAGTCGATGTCCATCTTAAGCTGCGCGGCATTATGGGCGTGGCGATCCCCCAGATCACCGCCAGCGGTGAGCCGCCTGAGCTTCTGTATAGTCCGGGTGATACGGCCGCTGTTCTGGATGAAGCCAGCACGGCCTTCCGTGATGTCTTGTTGCGCATCCCGCAGCTTGCCATGCTCACAGCCACGGTCTGGCGGCTGGCGAACGAATTGCGCAAAACACAACGCCGGGTCAATGCGCTTCAGCATATTTTTATCCCACAATACCAGGATACGATCGCCTTCATTGTCAGTTCGCTGGAAGAGCGTGAACGCGAAGAGACGTTCCGCTTGAAGTGGCTGAAGACCAAGCTGACGAAGCCCACCGTTAGGATTCATCACTACGAGCTCGGACAGAGTGAGTTTGGCGGCGATTAACATACGTCACTTTTTCCATCCCGATCAGGATTGTTTCATCTCAGCAAGCTGATTTATAATAGATGTGAAATCCAACACAAACAAAGTTGAAGCAGGTAAGGAGTCTCTATGCAGATTGGCGTACTGGGTTCGGGGATTACGGGCCAAACGATCGGTACCAAGTTGATTCAGTTGGGTCATGAGGTGATGCTTGGGTCACGCGACGAAGCCAACCCTTCGTCGGTGACCTGGGCAAGAGATCAAGGCGGGCAGCATGCCTTGTACGGAACTTTCATGAACGCGGCCGCATTCGGCGAAGTCATTTTTAACTGCACATTGGGGTCGGCATCTCTCGAGGTGCTGGAACAGGCCGGGGCAGAGAACTTAAACGGAAAGATCTTGATCGACACGGCCAACCCGCTAGACCGTACAACAGACATGTGGACTTTAACGGTCTGCAATACCGATTCGCTGGGGGAGCAGATCCAGCGTGCTTTTCCTCAAACCAAAGTGGTCAAAACGCTCAATACGGTGAACGCGAATGTGATGGTGGACCCGGCGAAGCTGCTCGAACAGACTCATGTCTTTGTCAGTGGAAATGATATTGAAGCAAAGGCGACGGTGGTCCGGATTTTGCGCGACTGGTTCGGCTGGAAGCAAATCATCGATCTGGGTGGGATCGAGACCTCGCGCAGTGTAGAGATGTATGTGCTGCTCTGGCATTCCTTGAGAAATGCCATTTCTTCGCAGCGGTTCAATATTAAGATCGTGACTTCGTAAGCAGATCGATCATTCCAAACATGGCACATCCTAAATCTAAGCTTTCAATCATTTAGCCACAGATACTTCGACACGCTCAGTACAGGTTTCACGGATTTACA
>LLBY010005123.1_pt4 | contig 10305 bp, 11 predicted proteins | sample 1489401 | NCBI WGS metagenome assembly LLBY01 (sample SAMN04092656, study PRJNA295927) | soil metagenome | biome: Soil prokaryotic community; feature: Bulk soil; isolation source: soil from tomato rhizosphere | host: tomato cultivar Hawaii 7996 | place: South Korea | collected 2011-11-01
GGTGGCGTAATTGGTAGCCGCGCTAGTCTTAGGAACTAGTGGAGCAATCCGTGGAGGTTCAAGTCCTCTCCCCAGCACAAAAGAAAAACCGCCATTTGGCGGTTTTTTCTTGCCCAGACCAAGCTTCTGTACAAATGAGATCCTGTAAAATTAGGCCTTCCCACTCCTGAGCTTAAAAGCAGCAAAACCCCCGGCAATTCCCAGAATACCCATCAACAGCATTGTGGAGATGTTCTGATTTGAGACTCCGGCTGACGAGGTACCGTTTGCAATAGGCGTACCGAGACCCAGGGCAAGAACATCCTCATCGGACTCCATGGAACCCGTGATCTCATGGGTTCTAGAGCAAGAATTAGCCCCAAGAGACCCATCCTCGGTATTCTGGTGCGCATATACGACATAGGTCTTCCCTACCTGAAAATATACGCCACAGGCAGCTGAATCCTGTGCGGTAACAATCTTAACCGTCTTTCCAACATTACCCTTCCAGGAAATATCAGCCTCCAGAGTAACCGTGTTTCCATACACGCGCTGTCCCGAGGTGATATCAATGACCGTTCCAACAAAGACCGCATCTGATTGTCCAAGGGCCTCCATGGGCGGAAGAGGGATCATACATGAACACGCGCTTGCTACAGATGGACTAAACGCGCCCGCAACAACAAAGCCGGCGAGCGCAAGGGATGCTAAGACCTTTTGAGTTCGATGAATATTCATGTATGAGGTTTATTATGACTATCCGCCCCATTCTACTATAAATGAAAAAAAATCCCGTTAGGGACTTTTCTCATTATGGTGCGGGCGCCGGGAATCGAACCCGGACGTACTGCTTGGAAGGCAATCGTTCTACCATTAAACCACGCCCGCATCTGCGTTAGCAGTGAAAAGATAGTAGCAAAAAAGCAACGCTAAGGCAATTAAATCGCAACAGTTGAGCCAGTTCAACACCTAAAGACCCTCGCCCGATAGTGCGATAAAGGCACCAAAATCATCTTCGGGAAGCAAAGTTGCTCTTCTTTCAAAACCACAGCGCACGCAACGGTGATTCATCATGAATCTCTGACCCTCTTTGTAACCAGCGACAGGCTCCATCATTCCCCGACAGAGCTCTTCCCTGTCGCCAGGATTCCTATCCACGTGCCTTGACCACAAACAAGCCGAACAGTGATTTGTGTAACCGTTTCCTTTTATGGACCCGCCACAATGCTCGCATGTGAAATCTTCAATAGTGCGCGTAAATTTCTTTGACATCACCTGAAATATAGCAAAAACAAAGCCCTTGTGATACCATGACAAAACCAAAAACGGTAATCGGGGCGTGGTGTAACGGCTAACATGCTTCACTTGGGATGAAGTGACTCCGGGTTCGAATCCCGGCGCCCCGACAAAGAACAGAAACAACGGCCCGCAAGGCTGTTTTTTCTTTGACCTCAAAAGATGAGATCCGATAGCATCTTTACCCTTGCAACTCTTTCGACCCGATTCAAATACACGCAGATAAGATCGAACCTCCATTCCCCTATTTTATTATCATCAAGATATGTCCTTATTGTCCTTGAAAGTCGCCTGAGCTTTTGGACATGTGCCTGATCTTCGGGACGATGAGTGTCTGAATCATGTAAAACGAGTTTAAAGTTTTCACATGAAACACTTTTGACCTCAATAAAGTGAATAACCCCTTCAAATCGGGCAATAATATCGATTTCACCGCATTTTCTCGTGTAATTACGCTCAATAATGTGGAATCCCTTATTTTTGAGAAACATGGAAGCAATGTTCTCCCCGACCTCCCCTATTTTCTGCCGTGGTGATGAAAACTTCTTCATACAATGAAGTATTACAGAAGATGGCTTAAATTCGTTAAATAAAATCTCAACGGAAGATAAAGCCCAGGAGGATATTTCACATGAAACATCGATATCCAGTTTCACGTGAAACGTTTTATGGGGATATCTAAGACAAACAATGCATTTGTCCATAAATGGCTTTGTTGAGAGCCTGAAGGACAAAAGACAGTCTTTTTTGACACCCGTCAAAGCCTGTCTTTTAAACAGTATCCCCAGAGTTATCCCCAGTTATCCACGAAAGCCTTATTTCGCTTGTTTTGGCTTAAAGACGACTTGACCATCCTTAATAAAAGAATATGTAAACATAAAGGTCGCCCGAGGCGACCTTTATGTTTGATACCGATCTCAACCTTGAACAAATTTGTGCGGGTAGAGAGAATCGAACTCTCATCTCATCCTTGGCAAGGACGTGTCCTACCACTAAACGATACCCGCAGACAAAGAATAATATACACCAAGGCCTGAAAATCTCAAAATAAGAGCGATGGGAAATTAGCGAGGGTCAGGCTTAGGACACCGACATTTGTGCTCTCGGAGGGATTCGAACCCCCAACGACGGTTCCGAAGACCGTTGTGATATCCATTTCACCACGAGAGCAATACCTACAATATACGTTAATTTACGCAAAAATCAAAAAAATAGAGTAAAATAACCATAACATGGACACGAAAATACTTGGACTCTCCATCCCAAAAGAAGTTTCACATGTAACGGAAACCCTTAAAAAGGCTAATTTTAAGGCTTTTTTGGTTGGCGGCTGCGTGAGAGACATCTTGCTACACAGAGAGCCTAAGGATTGGGACGTAACAACTGATGCGACTCCGGAAGAGATCATAAGACTCTTTGAGCACACTTTTTACGAGAACAAATACGGCACCGTGGGAGTTGTAAATGAGAACACTCAAAATGACCGACTTAAAGTAGTTGAAGTAACCCCTTTTCGCACAGAGTCTGCCTATACCGACAAAAGACGACCCGACACGGTAACTTTCAGCAAGAACATCGAGGACGACCTCCAGCGACGAGACTTCACGGTCAACGCCATTGCTCTCAATATTGAGCCAGGAGGAACAGGTTTCACGGGAAACGTGGTAGATCACTATAATGGGCTGAAAGACCTCAGTAACGGCATTATAAAGACCGTGGGAAGCCCTGACGATAGGCTATCCGAGGATGCCTTACGTATCATGAGGGCGATCAGACTATCCGCAGAGCTCGGTTTCACAATCGAAAAGGAAACCCTCGAGGCCCTTAAAAAGCATGCCCCTTTGCTATCGCATATTGCAAAAGAACGTATTCGTGATGAATTTGTGCGCATAGTTCAATCAGAAACGCCGATGAGTGCCCTTATTTTAAGCCAAAAACTCGGAATATTGCCCTTTATGGCCCCAGAATTAGAGGAAGGGGTGGGTGTTACACAGAATCAGGCGCACGCATATGACGTGTGGGAACACCTGTTACGCACAGTCCAGCACTCTGCGGACAAGAAATATAGCCTTGAAATTCGTCTAGCGGCCCTGTTTCACGATATCGGCAAGCCTAAAACCCGCAGGTTTTCACGTGAAACAAACCAGTATACGTTTTACGGCCACGAGGTCGTTGGCGCCAAGATGACTGAGAAAATATTGAAAAACCTTAATTTTCCAACAAAGACCATCGACACTGTCGTGAAACTGGTTCGCTGGCATATGTTTTTCTCTGATACTGAACAGATAACCCTTTCTGCAGTCAGGCGAATGGTGGCAAACGTCGGAAAAGAGCGTATATGGGATCTTATGAACGTAAGAATCTGCGATAGAATTGGAACCGGTCGTCCGAAGGAAAACCCTTATAGACTCAGGAAATACAAGGCAATGATTGAGGAGGCTCTCAGGGATCCTGTTTCGGTAGGGATGCTCAAAATCAACGGGTCAAGGATTATGGAGGTCACTCAAATGACACCAAATCCCAAAATAGGCTTTATTTTGCACGCATTACTCGAAGAGGTGCTTGAGGATCCAAAGCTCAACACGGACGAATATCTTGAAAAAAGAGCCGTGGAGCTAGCAAAACTCAACGAGTCAGAACTCAAAAAGCTTGGCGAAGTTGGAAAAGACAGGAAAGCACAGGCAGAGGAGGAGGAGGTGGCGAAAATACGCGGAAAACACGGTGTGAAATAAAAAACGGCTCAATTGAGCCGTTTTTTATGTTACACATGAAACACAAAGGCGATCCTGATCAATAAAAAAACCGCTCAGCAGTAAATGTGAGCGGCTCGTAATAGAATCGCTTGGGGTGAGTGCAGAGGGCCTATCCAACAAGGGAGGCGCGCAATTGTGTAAATGTCGCCTTTTAAATTGGGGACATCTCTGAACTCGCCTAAGCGGCCATTACTATTTTTTGGGCCGAAGCCCTACCAAGGTCGCAAGTAAACTCGTGACGCCTGGCAATCTATGTTCGTCACCGGGACAAACGCACATTGCCAAGAATCACCACCGTTCACATGTAACCCTTTGACCAAACCTTAAACGATTTTAACCGGCATGTGAAAGAACTCGCGAACCTCGTCAGAGAATTTCCCTGTGGTTCACGTAGTCATTGTAGCAATCATTAAAGACATGTAAAGGACACACATGTGGATAAGTGTCCTTTATAAAAGACAGATCTCCTAAAACGGCCTAACTGATGGTTTCCAGAAGAACCGGGCAATGATCTGATCCCGTGATCTGAAAAAGAATATCAGCCTTTTTTATTTTCACCCTTATGTCTTCGCTCACAAAAAAATAATCGATTCTCCATCCAACGTTTCTTTCACGTGCGAATGTCTTCATGTCCCACCACGAATACGAATCCTTTCTGTCTGGATTCATGTAACGGAACGTGTCCACATACCCGTGTGCAATGACCGTATCTATCCAAGCCCGCTCTTCCGGAAGAAATCCGGTATTTTTCTCGTTTTCCTTTGGCCGGGCAAGATCGATCGGCATGTGGGCGGTATTAACATCACCTGTGAATATCACCGAGTAACCCCTTTCCCTTAGATTATCGATATATTCGAGAAAAGCGTCGTAGTATCTCATTTTATAGGCCAAGCGCTCCGGACCACCGCCCCCATTGGGGAAATAGGTGTTGATAAGTGCAACTTTTCCACCTTTTCCGAAAAAGTCATTGAAAAACAAGGTTATCTGTCGACCCTCCTGATCAAGTTCAGGTATATTGAAACCATATTCAACATCGTCTGGTTTGATGCGCGTATAAATAGCGACGCCGCTATAACCCTTCCGCATCTTTGAGTGATCAAAATATGAAAAATAGCCTACAGGGTAGACAATGTTTGATTCGAGCTGTTCAGGATGAACCTTTGTTTCCTGGAGACAGAACATATCGAAATCCTGTGAAACAAGCCAGTCAAAGGATCCTTTCTTAATTGCCGCGCGTAAACCGTTTACGTTCCACGAGATTATTTTCATGAAACAATGATACAACATGGCCCTCCCGAACACGAACGAAATACGACGGCCACTACTTCTTCTTGTTGTGAAACTGCTTGTGGATGTTCCTCAGGTGCTTGTCGGTAACATGGGTATAAATCTGGGTCGTTCCAATGTTCGCATGACCAAGTAAAGCTTGCACGGAGCGTAAATCGGCGCCATTTGAGAGAAGGTCGGTGGCAAACGAGTGACGAATAACGTGAGGGGTAACCTTTTTAGACATGATTCCGGCCTTGGTAGCGTAATGTTTTACGATTCTCTCGACCGAACGGGTTGAAAGAGGCAAAGATTCACCACCGTGTCTTTTTTCCTGTGAAACCTTAATGAAAAGAGAATTGTCCATGTCGTCGCGCTTATCAACGTATCTCTTAACGATTTTCTTCGCCTCATCTGACAAAAACACGACGCGAACCTTATCTCCTTTACCCCTAATGGAAAGCTCGTCAACGGAGAGATCTATGTCTCGAGTAAGAGAGCAGAGCTCAGAAACTCGTAGTCCTGTAGAGAAAAGCATCTCCAAAATGGCTCTATCCCTGAGTGATTTCAAATCATCGCCCTCCGGAGCCTCAAGCAGTCTGTGTAATTCCTGATCAGACATGAACTCTATATGGCGTTCTCCGACCTTGGCCAGCTCAATACGCTCGGGCGCCAGAGAGGAGATGCCTCGGCGAGCCAGAAACTTCAAAAAACCCCGAATCGCTATCAGATAGTAGTTCTGAGTCTTCTTCTTGAGTGTTTCGCCGGAAAACCTATTATTTCCCGTTGTCTGTCGATTAAGCCACAAGCGGAACTCGCGAACCGACGCGTCTGTTATATCAGAAGGGCTATCTTTCTTAATAAAGGAGAAAAACCTCGATATGTAGCGGTCATAGTTTTCGACGGTCTTAACGCTTCGACCCTTTTCGATCTCTATATATTCAAGAAACTGCTGTTTTAGGTCTTTAAGCGATGCCATGGATCAAGAGAATAATGTCGCACAATATTATATCAGACCAAGGCAGGTTCGACCTATTTATCAGGCAAACGGAGGGGCGGAGGGGAGGGTCTTGCATTTTTAAGAGTTCTGTGCTATCCTTACCACACCATGCTTTCAACGACAAAGAAAACAAAAGTTATCAAGACAGCGGCAGTTCACGACAAGGACACTGGTTCTCCAGAGGTTCAGGTTGCACTTCTTACTTCAAAGATTGAGGAGCTCGCAAAGCACCTCAAGAAGCACCAGAAGGATCGACACTCACGCCGAGGTCTTCTTGCGATGGTCGCAGACAGGCAGACTCATCTCAAGTATCTTCAGACAAAGCATCCTAAGCGATACAGCGAAATCGCAAAGAAGCTCGAACTCAAGAAATAACGAACTTCCGCCCTTCAGAGGGCGGTTTCGTTTTTGATGGCCCTTTTGACCGCTCGTGCGTTATAATCAATAAGGTAAACACCTTATTTTAAAACAGTCGCTTTCAGCGTGGCACATCAGCTAGTAACAAGTCAGTATTTTATAATTAGTCGGTAATCTATTTTTTATGAGTGTAATCAAACACAAAAATCAGCGTGTCGGCGTCTTCATTGATGCTCAGAACCTTTATCACAGCGCAAAGAACCTTCATCACGGCCGAGTCAATTTCGGCGAAGTTCTAGCCACGGCCCTGGGGGAGCGACAGCTCGTACGCGCGATCGCCTATGTCATCACGACAGAATCAGGCGAGGAATCAAGCTTCTTTGATGCCCTTAACAAGGTTGGCATCGAGACGAAGACAAAGGACCTTCAGATCTTCTCGAGTGGATCAAAAAAAGCGGACTGGGACGTGGGTCTCGCTATTGATGCGGTAAAGCTCGCGTCAAAACTCGACGTTGTCGTGATCGCATCAGGCGACGGAGATTTTATACCGCTCGTGGAGTATCTTAAGATGAACGGATGTCAGGTTGAGGTCATCACCTTCGGCAAATCGGCATCGGGCAAGCTCAAGGAGGTCGCGGACGATTTCATCGACCTCGACGAAAACCCGACTCTCTACGTCATGGGTCATGGTGGGGGCAACAGGGGATACGACAAAAAGCGAAGCTCGGAACAGGCACCCAATCAAAGACCAGCAACATCATCAGGCGTTGCGCCAACGGTAGCAGGAGCAATGCTCCCTCCAAAGCCCCAAGGGCAGAGGCCTCAGCCCCAGCAAAAGGCACCTAATGCGCCAAAGCAATCCCAGGCAAACCACCAACAGAGCAAGATAACGAAAGTCATTCGGAAAATGAGATAGAAGTAAGGTAGAATAGATAGATATGGAACCTAAGATACCGGTTCAACCGAATCAGACCAACAAGAATCCGTCTCCTGACATGAACTCAACTGTCAGCGACCTTCATGATGAAGGCGTGGACATCGTCGATCAGGGCTCATCAGAGCAGACAGAGGAAACCTTTTCTTCAGACGCTTCGGAAGAAACTGAGAAAGGGACGTCCTCAGAAAATGCGGAACTAGAGGCAGAAATCAGGGAGTCTGAGACGATCTCAGTTGCAGCACCCGTCCCTCAACAGAACCCGCAATCATCGACCGCCGATATCTCGGACATCCCTCGACACGTTCCTCCACAAGCCGTGCAACAAATGCCGACCCCTATTCCAGTTCCAAAAGAACCCTTGCAAGCAAGGGTTCCGGAAACATCCCAGCAACAGGCAAACGCACGATCTGCCGCACAAGACGAGATTAATCAGGCCCTTGGCGGTAGCTATTCCGCTGATGGCAAACCAGCCGCTCCGACCGTTCAGAACGACCCTTCCATCAAACCCCTCAGAACCTTCAAGAGCGATGCGGAGGAAGCTGTCCGATACCAGAACATATCGGCCGCACAAATCGCCCTCGCCGAGCAAAAGAAAAAGGAATCCTCGACCCCGATTCAGTACGAAACAGAAAAAAAATCTTCCTTCGGCATAATCGCGTTTCTTCTCATCCTTCTCCTCGTGGGAGGGGCAGGGGGCTACTACTGGTTCTTCGTGCTCAAGCAAAACCCCGCAAGTGCCCTCCCTCAAGCCCTAAGGGTTCAGACGATTTTGCCCTACACAAACGCAAATACGATCCAGATAGACCAAGACAGAAATGCGATCGACACTATTGCCGGAGCGCTTCTTGCGGCAGAGGTGGAACAGAGAGGTATTTACGCCCTCATCCCAGTACCCACAGGAACCACAACATCCGCGGCGGGAATCAACTCAATACTCAAGGATACCAATATCCCGAACATGCTCGACAGATCACTCGGCTCAGACTATATGGTCGGGGCATACGCAGGTGACACGAAAGACCCCTTCGTGATACTCAAAAACACCTACTTCCAGAACGCCTTCGCCGGAATGCTCGAATGGGAAAAAGACCTGAGAAACGATATGATTTCCCTCATCCGAATGTCGAGGGCAGATGAGACAACGACATCCCTCAACAATGATTCATTTGAAGATGTGGTCATATCAAACATTGACGCGAGAGTTCTCAGGAACGCAGACGGGGAGGCCGTCCTTTCCTACGCCTTCGCCGACAAGGATACGATAGTGATCACGACAAAAACCGAAACACTCAAGACACTCCTCGACAAGCTCCTTGCGGTACGCATTGTTCAATAATATGATGGTCTTATAGCTTAAAACACATGTCAAAAAATATACATCTCGATATCCCGCACTTCAAGAAACTTCTCGAAAAAAAACTCTCGACACTCGAGACCGAACTTAAAAGCGTCGGGCATATAAACCCGAGCAATCCTAAAGATTGGGAGCCTTCGTCTGGTGAGGTTGACGTCAACGCCTCAGATTCCGCCGACATCGCCGATAACATCGAGAGCTACGAATCGAACACCGCGATTCTCAAGCAGCTCGAAACCCAGTACAACGATGTAAAGCTCGCCCTCGACAAAATCGAGAAGGGGACCTACGGCATCTGCGAAATATCGGGAGAGATCATTGAAACCGCCCGCCTCGAGGCAAATCCCGCAGCTCGCACATCAATGGCTCACAAAAACGAGGCCGTCTCATAAATTTTATAACTCCTTGAACGAGTATTTGCTATGGTTTCTCCATGGCATTTGCTCGCATACACTGTGCACAAAACCATTTGCTTAAAGCGCATCTGGTATCGGTCGAGATTGATCTCTCGAGAGGCCTTCACGCCTTTTCCATAGTTGGACTGCCCAATAAGGCGGTGGAGGAATCGAGGGACAGGGTATCTGCTGCCATAAAAAACTCTGGGTTCAAACCTCCGAAGCAGACGAACGTAAAAATAACAGTGTCGCTTGCCCCGGCAAATCTAAGGAAAGAGGGCCCGGCATTTGACCTGCCTATTGCCGTCGGATACCTGTTAGCGACAGGAAACATAAAGTTTAACCCCGAAGACAAGCTTTTCGTAGGAGAGCTGTCTCTTGATGGCGGGGTAAGACCGGTCAGAGGGGTCCTCTCCTTTGCGGAACTGGCCCTTAGAAAGGGAATGCGCGAACTGTATGTTCCCAAGGAAAACGCAGCCGAGGCCTCGATACTGGAAGGAATCGATGTATTCGGGGTCGCAAACCTATCAGACCTTGTCGATCACCTCATGCACAAAAGGGCCATCAAAAAGACAATGAGGGCTGAGGCGGTAGACGGGGTCAGAAAAGAGGCCTTGAACCTTGATGACATCTCGGGTCAGGAGAACGCAAAAAGAGGATTGATCATTGCGGCGGCAGGAGGTCACAGCATAGGACTTTTCGGACCGCCCGGAACAGGAAAAACCATGCTTGCGCGAGCTCTCCAAAGCATTCTTCCACCCCTCTCGTTCAAAGAAAGCCTCGAGGTCACCGGAATATATTCGGCATCGGGACACCTAAGCGGAAACCTTATATCAACCCCTCCCATCAGGGCCCCTCATCACACATCCTCACATGTGGCGCTCCTGGGAGGAGGGGCAATTCCTAGGCCTGGCGAGGTTACCCTGGCACATCGAGGCATACTGTTTCTCGACGAGCTGCCGGAATTC
>LLBY010004573.1_pt1 | contig 10289 bp, 8 predicted proteins | sample 1489401 | NCBI WGS metagenome assembly LLBY01 (sample SAMN04092656, study PRJNA295927) | soil metagenome | biome: Soil prokaryotic community; feature: Bulk soil; isolation source: soil from tomato rhizosphere | host: tomato cultivar Hawaii 7996 | place: South Korea | collected 2011-11-01
CCGGGCCACCGATTCCGACGGCTTTCGGGATACCCTGGTGACCGTGGGGAAGGGCGGCTTCATCCTGAAGACCACGTTCCAGAATGCCGGCGCCCTGGCCCACACTGCAGTGACCGAGGCCGATTACGAGCTCCGCGTGACCGGAGACGCCGAAGGCGCGTTGTTCCCCGAGCGGGTGGTATACACGCCCCTGCGAGGTTTCGAAGGGTCGTTCTACTGGGTGGCCCCGGGCCAGCTGGTGGAGACCTGGATCGGCCTGTGGCACAAGTCGGAAAAACACTACGACGCCGGACCATACCGGTTGTTCATCCAGCGCGAGCCGCACAGCTGGACCGAACGCGACGAGATCCCGGTGCAGTGACGAGGAGGCACCTCAGAACGAGGTGCCTACCCGAAGAATGAAGTTCCTTCCCCCATCCAGAGCATACGCCTTGTAGCGGCTCAGGAAGCTTGCGTACCTGGCATTGAGCAGGTTGCGCACCTGCAGGTCCACCGAGAAGGCCTGCGCTCCCGCTGCGAAGTTGAATCCGCCCCCCAGGTGCGCGAGAGTGTACCCCTCCGGCGCGATGTCTCCGGGATCGAGCCGATCCTGCCGGGAGTTGGTCTCGCCCTGAAGCGAGAGGTGGGGACTGAGCAGCGGCCCCAGCTGGTCCACTTCCACGCCTGCGCCGTAAGTCACCCTGAGCGGTGGAACAAACGGCAGCGGCTGGTCCAGCTCGAGGTTCTGGCCCCGCACCCAGTCGGCTGTGGCGCGAAGGTGAATGAGTGACACAGGGTGATACTCGGCGACCGCCTCGATGCCCACCAGCCGGGCGTCGGCCTGGCGGAAGTCGTGGATGGCGAAGCCTGATTCGGGATCGATGATGCCTGATGGATCGGGGTAGATGAAGTTGTCCACCAGGTTCACGAAGCCGCCCACCTCGGCGCGGACCCGGTTGGACTGCACCCGGAATGCGAGGTCTGTGTTGAGCGAGGTCTCGGTCCCGAGCGTCGGGTCGCCCCGCTCGTAGCGAACCGTGCCCTCGTGCACCCCGTTGGCGAAGAGCTCATACGCCGACGGTGCCCTGAATCCGCGTCCCACGTTCAGCACCACGGCGGTCGAGGCCGAAGTGTGGTACAGCACCCCGACGCTGCCGCTGAATGAGCTGTAGTTGCGAGCCTGCTTCGCCACTCCCAGCTCGGCGTTCTGGTCAACGCTCAGCCGCCGCAGGTCGATGCGAGCGCCGGCAGACAGGTCAAACCTCCCGAACGACGCCTGTTCCGACCCGTACAGTCCAGCGCTTGAGGTTCTGTGCGCCGGTACCAGTACCTCCTCGCCTCCTATTGCCAGCGACGACAACTCACCGCTCAATCCCAGGATGCCTTCCACCGGACCGAAGGCCGTGTGATGGAGCCGCACGTCGGAGGTCCAGGTCTTCGCCGTCAAGGACAGCGCTTCGCCGGGTTCCGTCGCGGATTCGAACTCCCGGCGGTGATTGCGCTCGAAGCCGGCGTCGATGTCGAGGTGCGAAGGGCCGGCTGGGAGTCCCAGCTCGAGGTGAAGACGGTCGTCGGTGACCTTCTGGAAAGGAGTCGCACCCGGCTCTTCGGCCGGATCCTCATGCACTTCCAGCCGCTCGCCCCGGCGGGCGTAAGTAAGGTGAGCCGCGCCCCATAGGCCGCGGAGCCCCATCGATGCATCGCCTCCGAGGGTCTCGGCGGCGCTGTTGGCGAGTGGTCCATCGGGAGTCCGCAGGTCGCCGCTCTTTCTGCCGGTCACCGAGCCGCGAAAACCGAGGCCACCGCTGGCGCCCTCGACTGCCACCGTGCCCTCGGGCATGCTGGTGCCGGTGTGATAGGCCGACTGGATTCTTCCCCGCACGAACGCAGGAATGCCGATCGCGTCAGGCAGGTCTCGGTCGATCACGTTTATGACGCCGCCCAGCGCGTCGGAGCCATAGAGCACGCTGGCAGGGCCGCGGATCACCTCGATGCGCGCGGCATCGGCGGTCTCGACGTTGGGCCCGTGTTCATCACCCCACTGCTGGCTCTCGAGCCGCTGGCCATCGGCAAGAACCAGCACCCGATTGGACGTGAGCCCCCGGATGACCGGCTTTCCAATGCCAATCCCGGTGCTGTAGTTCCGCACTCCCGGCAGCACGTTTACTGTCTCGCCCAGCGAGGGCGCGGCTACTGATGAGAGGTCCTCCGCCGACACCACCGAAGTGGGCTGTGGTGCGTCCAGCAGGTTGCTGGCGAGTGGCGAGGAAGTGACCTGGATGGGCGGCAGTTCCACCAGCGATGGCACCATCTTCACCGTGAGCTCGGCGTCGGTGTCCCCCAGCCTGATCCGCAGCACCTGTGGCGCGTAGCCGATACGGGCAAACGAAAGTCCATAGGTGCCACTGGCCAGCTGATGGAACGCGAAACGACCTTCGGCGTCGGTGCGGATGGACCGGTTGGCCTCGACGATGGTGACCCGCACCTCGGCGAGTGGCGCACCAGCGGTGTCAGTGACGACCCCTGAAATGGCGGCAATGGACGGTGCGGCCGGGGCGGGCGCTGCCGCGAGGGCCAGCGCCATGATCAGATTCAGCATTTTGGGACTCCACGTCGGTTTGATCGATGCGCCCCCTGACGGGAGGGCACATCAAGAACAGCGATCTGGCGATCAGGTCAGACGGGAGTAACCGGGGGTGCCCGGGGACGGGCGTCGCAGGATTGGAAGTGAGTGGAGACGCGATCGACCGGCCGCACTGCGGCGGCCGCAGCCGGCGCTGTTGTGGCGAGGCCGATCGCGGAGCTGCCGGTGGAGACCACCAGTGCCGGCAGGGCAGTTCCGAGCGTGCAGCGCTCGGCGTGGGCGGCGCTGGTACTGGGATCCAGCAGCTGACTCTCCGCGACTGCCTTGCCGACGCGCAGGTGGTGCAGCAGCGCGTCGAGTACCGGCAGGCCACTGCCGCCGCCGAGGATCAGCAGCGCGAGGGCAACAGCGCCCAGCCGGGAGGACCAGGTCCGGATCATGGCTCTGATAATAGCGTGCTGCGGCGGATCGGGCCTGCCACCGGCAGCAGGAACCAGAACGACGACCCGCGCCCCGGGATGGAATCGAGCCCGATGGTGCCGCCGTGGAGCTCGACGAAGCTGCGGCAGAGGGCGAGCCCCAGTCCGGTGCCCTGCTCCTGCCTGCTGGCGGCGCTGTCCAGCTGGCTGAACTCCTGGAACAGCCGGTCATGGTCTTCGGGGTCTATTCCGATGCCGGTATCCACCACCGATATCCAGACCGCGTCGCGCGAAACGAAGCTCTCCTCGTCTCCCGCGCGTTCCGACGGCACCGGGAAGGGCGCCCGGGTGCGCACAGCGTGCACCGAGATGGCGCCCTGTTCCGGGGTGAACTTGGAGGCGTTGGAGAGCAGGTTGAAGAGAACCTGCCGCACCCGCACGCCGTCGGCGGTGATCCGCATGTCGGCTTCAGCCTCGACATCCACCTTGCATTCCTGGCGCTTGGCGGCGCGGAGGCTGGCGGTGTCGTTGACTGCAGCGATAACAGCCTCGCGAATGTCGGTCTCGCCCAGCGTCAGCGACATCCTGCCCGCCTCTATCTTGGCGAGGTCGAGCACCGAGTTGATGAGGCCCAGCAGGTGCCGGCCGTTCCTGAGCACCGACTCCACGAAATCGCGCTGTACATCATTGAGGGTGCCGGTCTGGTCGGTGAGCAGCAGGTCGCTGAAGCCGATGATGGAGTTGAGCGGGGTGCGGAGTTCGTGGCTGGTATTGGCGAGGAACTCGCTCTTGAGCTGGGTGGCGCGCACCAACTCGCGGTTCTTGAGCGCGAGAGCGGCTTCGTTCTGGCGGCTGGCCTCGAGGCCGGCGGCGCGGTCGAGCGCCATGACTACCATGTCGCCCAGGGCCTGGAGCAGCTGGAGGTCGTGGGGCGTGAAGGGCTGGCCGTCGCTCCGGTTGTAGGCGGCGACGGTGCCAACTACCACGCCCGAGGCGCGGAGGGGCGCTACGGCGGCGGTCTGAAGCCGGGTATCGAGGTGTGCGTCCTTGTAGGATCGGGGGTCGGCGTCGACGTCGTCCACCAGCAGCGGTTCGCCGTGCAGCACTGCCCAGCCCAGCAGCGACTGCTCGGCCGGGAGCAGCATGCCGCGAGTGTTGGCCAGCCCGCCGGTGGCGGCCACCACCCGGAGAAACCTGCCTTCTTCCACCACAATGCTCACACCGCTGCTGGCGGCCTGGAGCAGATCGGCAGCGGCCAGGGCGACTTCATCCTGCAGTTCGGCGAGACTGGTGCCCGAGAGGAGACTCTGGGCCAGGTGGCGGAAGCGTTCGAGCTCGCGGTTCCGGGTATCGGCCGAGGCGAGCGCCGAGCGGAGCTTGTCCTGCTGGCGCTGGGCGAGGTGACGCCCTCGGCGGAGCGCGAGCACGGTGATCGCTATGGCGGCGGCAGCAAAGAGCAGGGAGATCCCCGGGCGCGCGTCGAACATGGCCCAGAGCGCGGCGAGCCACACCACAACCGTGAAGCCGGCGAGGGGCCGGGTCGTGTACAGGCGTGAAAGCATGAAGCCGGAATCTACCCCACCTGCCGCTGCAGCCTCCCCACTCTCTCCCGGATCTCCTTGACCCTCGGCTGATACTCCGGATCCGCGTTGCGCCAGAGTTCCAGGAACTCCTGGTACCGGCGCAGCGCGTTCTGGGTGTCGCCCTTTCCTTCGTGGAGTTCCCCGGCGCGTACCAGGAAGCGGGCCCGGAAGGAGGCGTCGAGCCAGGGGTCGGGCGAGCGCGAGTCAAGGAACTTGTCGTAGTAGAACAGCGCCGAGTCGGCGCGGCCCGCGCCGTCGAAGGCCATGGCCATCGCCGACCAGCCATTCCGGCGTGGCAGCATGTATCGCTCGTGGGCCAGCCGCAGCAGTGGTATGGCGGTTTCCCATTGCTCATCCGCCATGGCGGCCGCACCCTGGAACATTGCCAGCTCTCCCAGTGAATCCACGCTCCGCCGCATTCCGTCACGCCTGAAGCCTGCCAGCGCTGCGCGAGCGGCAACGGGCGACCTGGCAACTGACGCTATGAAAGCGATACGGTCCCAGGGCTGCTCATCGGCGGGAACCGAATCGAGCAGCGGACTCGCCACCAGCCGTTCGATCGGCTCGCGCAGCTGCTCGGCCCGTCCTGCCCACACGAGGTTTCCCATCGAATCGAGTATAGCTGCAAGCCGGGTCGAGGGTTCATTGCGCGCGCGCAGGGATGCCGCCGTCGCAAGCTCCGCATGACGCGTCCCCTCGCGGACGCGGCCCTGAATAGCCATCACGGCAGCGGCACTTGCGTTGCCGGTCCACGCCATGCGTTCACTGCGCGCCCGCCTGGCGGCGTCAATCGCCAGGCTCTCGGCTTCGGCCAGCGCGCCGGTGCCCCACGCGGCGGTGAACCGGGTCTCCCAGTTGTTGATGTTGTCCGGGTAGCGCGCCTCACCGGCTGCGACGACCGAATCGATCACCGCGCGGGGGCGCCCCAGCTGGACCTGGGTCCGCGCCAGGTTGTTGAATACACCCGAAAAACTCCTCGGCAGCTGGGCCACGCGGCGGTACAGCGACTCGGCCCGCTCGTACTGGTTCCGTTCCTGCAGGATCACCGCGGAGTTGTTTATCGCGCTGGTGCTCATCGAGTCGAGCCGCATGGCTTCCGAGTAGGCCTCGAGCGCTCGATCGTGGTTGGGGCTGGGTCCGCGGGTGTAGTAGTAGCCCTCGGTGAGGAATCGCTCCTGATCGGTGAGCCGGTCGCGATGCCGGAAGGCGGTGGAGATGGCCCGGTTGGCGCGGGCCTGTTCGCGGCGTTCATTGCCCAGCAGGACCGCGATCTTGCGCCATGCCATCGCGAAGGCGGTGTCGAGTTCCACCGCTTCCTGCAGCAGAGCCAGTCCCCGCTCGACGTCGCCCTGCTCGTCTGCCATGGCTGAGCCTTCAACGTACTTCCTGAGCGCCGGCAGCGACGGAGTGGTGACCCGCTCCAGCGCCGAGCTGGCGCGGATGGTTCGGAGCGACTCGCCGGCCTTCTCCCGGATGGAGCGGGACATCGCCCCCAGCGCCGTGATCAGCTGGTCCTCGTTCGCGGCTGTCTCGCGGAAGGTGGCGAGCTCGGCACCATCGCGAGAGGAGACCAGCCGGGCCGACACCACGTAACTCTGCCCCAGGCGGACGATGTTCCCGTCGAGCACCGCCTTGGCGCCCTCGCGGGTGGCGATCTCACGGGCCAGGTCGAACGGTACCCTGCTTTCGTCGGGGCGCTGCATCAGCCCCAGGATCTCCCGCAGCGCGGCGCGAGTGAGCACCCGGAGCTGGGTCGACTGGGCCAGGTCGGTGCGGAGCGCCTCCGATACCGTGGGGCCCAGCGCGCTGTCGGATTCGGAGCGGAAGTCGGCTACCACCAGGGTTTCCGAGTCACCGAAGTCGCCGGTGCCCTTGAGCGACGCGGCCGGGCCGATGCCGAGCGCGCGGGTCACCATGAAGCCCAGCACCAGCAGCGCGAAGGCGCCGACGGCGATGCCACCACCCAGCCAGGTGCGGCGCCATGACACGTGGGGACTCGCCTTGAGGGCGAGCGTCGCCATTGTGCCCTGGCCGGCGGCGAAGGTGCCACCTGCCGTTCGCTGCGGAGTGGCGACGAAGGCGCGATGAGCCGAGCGCTGGACCCACGCAGTCACCAGGATCGCAGGCAGGCCCGCGATCATCACGCCCACCGAGCCGGGGAAGACCCAGTCGGGAAGTCCGATCACATCCGAGGCGGCCCACGCGGTTACGGCCACCGCCGCGGTGGCGCCAGCCCAGATGACGAGCGCCTTGCCGAGGGGCACGCGGCCGCCGCGCAGGATGGCGGGCACTGCGGCCGCGTCTCCGCTGGTGGTGGTGACGGTCTGGAGGACGCGCACTGCGTCGCGCGCTTCCTGGGGCCGATCGGCCGGGTCCTTGGCGAGGCATGCCATGACCAGATCGGCCAGCGGGGCGGGGATGTCACCCCGGGCGGTGCGGATGTCGCGCGCCGGCTCGGTCATGTGAGCCGCGACAACTCGTGCGGGCGTGGTGCCCTGGAAGGGTGGTGCCCCCGTCAGCATCTCGTAGGCCATCGCGCCGAAGGAGTAGAGATCGGAGCGATGATCCACGTCGGCGTCACCTGCCGCCTGTTCGGGCGACATGTAGGCAGGCGTGCCAATGGAGGTGCCCACCTGGGTGAGGGTCGCACCGGCGCCCCCGGTGCGGGCGGCATTGATGGCCTTGGCGATGCCGAAATCGGTGACCGTGGCGCTCCCCTCGGCGAGGAGCACGTTATCGGGCTTGATGTCGCGGTGGACGATGCCCTGGGCATGGGCATAGGCGAGGGCGCGGGCCACGTCGCGGAGGATGCTGACCGACTCGGCAAAGTCCAGCGGCCCTTGGGCGAGCCGCTTCCTCAAGCTCTCGCCCTCGACGTAGGGCATGGTGAACCAGGGGAGGCCATCGACCTCTCCGGTGGCGAGCACCGGGACTATGTGCGGGTGCTGCAGCTTGGCGGCGAGGAGCACCTCCCGGCGGAAGCGTTCAACCGAGATGCCGGCGAGGAGTTCGGGCGCGAGCACCTTGACGACCACCCGGCGGCCGAGGGCACGCTCGACGGCGACATAAGTGCGGGACATGCCGCCACCACCGAGCTCGCGCTCGAGGTCGTGGGTGTCGGCAAGGGCGCGCTCGATGCGAGACCGAATATCGTCCGCCATGCTGGTCCGTTGTGGGGAGCGCTGAATAATGGCGGCAAGGCGGCTGGACGGCTAGGCGGCCGGTTCGGGGTGTCACCCTGAGCGCAGCGAAGGGGCCGGGCTTGTCCGTATTAACCACGAAGACACCAAGGACGAGAAGGCACGGCATTCACCACGGAGCCACGGAGCTCACGGAGTTACACGGAGAACAGTTGTTGTCGTTGTGGGTGCTGCTACGGGCACAGGTGTTCCCGCAGCCGTCTAGCCGTTCTCAGTAATGATCTCGTTGAACTCCGTTCTCCCCGTCTTGAGCATCCGGCGGAGGTAGGGCCGGCAGAGCCCGCACTGGGCGCCACAGCCGGTGTGTTCCATCAGGGCGGCGAGGTCCCAGTTGTGCTGGCGTGCCAGGGGAAGGAGATCCGCGAACTCCCGGCCCTGGCAGATGCAGCGGGTGATGGAGATGGGGGAGGGCATGGGGGAGAATAGGCGGTAAGGCGGTGAGGTGGTACGTACGTCACCCATGTCGCCCATCCGTATGTCCGTCACGTATTGACATACAGCCATACAGGTCGTATGGTTAGCCATATGAAAACCACGCTCAATATCCCCGATGTCCTGATGGCGCAGCTGCGGCGGGAAGCCGCGCGCCAGGGGCGCACCATGTCCGAGCTGGTCGAGGCCGCTCTTCGGATGCTGCTGGGCCGGAAGCAGGCGCCAGTGGAGATGCCGCCGCTTCCGGCGATGTCGAGCGGAGGCCATCAGGTGGACATCGCCGACCGCGAGGCGCTTTACCGGGCCATGGAAGGCCGCTGATGTTCGTGGTTGACACGAACATCCTGGTGTACGCGGCGGACCAGGATTCGGAGTTCCATGCGGCCTGCCGGGAGCAGCTGGAGGAGTGGCGCGCCCGCACAACCCCGTGGCATCTCAGCTGGAACGTGGTCTACGAGTTCCTTCGCGTCACCACGCATGCGCGGGTATTTCGCTCACCGTGGACGGCGGACGCTGCCTTCGGCTTCATCGAAGCATTGCTTGCCGCGCCGAGCCTCAGTCTTCTCCTTCCCACAGCACGCCATGCCGAAGTTGTGGCCTCGGTCATCCGGGACGTCCCGGCGCTTCGGGGGAATCTGGTGCACGACGCGCAGACCGCCGTGCTGATGCGCGAGCATGGCATTCGCGAGATCTATACGCGAGACACCGATTTTCACCGGTTCCCGTTTCTCACGCCAATCGATCCGACGGTCAGGGCAGACAGATAGACGGGCGGTGCCACCCTGAGCGCAGCGAAGGGGCGCGCGCAATTATTCCGGGCCGTGGGCTCGTCTGTTGCTAGTCGTTCTTGCGGTGACAGCTATTGCTCTTATCGCACGTCAGTTGACTGGCTCCTATCTCCCGTCAGATGCGGAGCAGTCGCTCATTTTCCAGAATGCGTTACTCTTGGTTGTGCTTGGTTCTACAGTGGCCGAGCGCCGTTTCACGAAGCCCTCGGAGTCGCTCATCAACGCACTGATGGGCGTAGTTACTCTGCTTGGCGTCTATAACGCGTCTCCGCGTGCTGCTTGGTTTGTTGTGTTCGCCTATTGCGCCACCGTGTTTCTCTTGGCTGCCCTGTGTGTTGGTGTAAGCACTGGTGAGGCAATGGGAACCGCTCAGCGGGCGATTGCTCGAGTGGTTTATAGGCCGGTTGTGATTCTGGGGCGCGCGCGCTTGTTATACTCGGTGCTGTTTCTTTTTGGGGTATTCTCCTACTACACGCTTCAGAGTGCGCAGGCCATTACGCTGATCCTGTTCTGGGGCAGCTTTGTCGTACTCTGGCCTCTCGGCGTACCAGAATTGATTTCCAGCATCTGGGCCAAGCCCAAGTCCATGGCGCCGTTGCCGATCGGTCATGTGGTCAGGATGGACGCTCCGAACCAAGTATGCGTCGAACTTGCGCCGGGCCACCGATGGACTCCCAACTCAGCCACATCCGTCTGTCTGTCTATCCGTCTATCCGTCTCCCCAGATCTCCCTGAAGAACCTCCCGAGCTCCAGCTCCCACCCCATGCCCGCGGCGGGCTCCCAGCGCAATACATCGGCAAGGATCTCGGGTCGCGCATCATCGGGACGCCAGCGTTCCACCACCCGCCCGTCCAGATCCAGAATCCAGTACTCTGGCACGCCGGCGCGCTGGTAGCGCCGCCGCTTGAGTTCGCGATCATAACGCGCGGTGGATGGCGACAGAACTTCAACCACCAGCAGCAGCTCGCTGATGTCGGTCCAGTCGCGCAATGGCTTGGCTGTAGCCGTGCGAAAGACGAACAGGTCAGGCTGTAGAATCTCGTCCTCACCCAGCGCGATGTCGGCCGGTGACACGAGCACTCTGCCCAGCCCTGCCGCTCCAACCAGGGGCCGAATCCAGTCATACAGCGCCATCAGCGCGGTCTGGTGCAGCCCGCTCGGCGCAGGCGTCACAACCAGCTCGCCGCCAATGAGCTCGTACCGGCGACCGTCGTCCGGCAGCGCGAGAACCATGTCTCGCGTCCACTGTCCCGAAGCATTCGGCATACCCATAAGGCTCGGCTCGGCGCTGGGGATTGGCAAG
>LLBY010007683.1_pt3 | contig 10281 bp, 10 predicted proteins | sample 1489401 | NCBI WGS metagenome assembly LLBY01 (sample SAMN04092656, study PRJNA295927) | soil metagenome | biome: Soil prokaryotic community; feature: Bulk soil; isolation source: soil from tomato rhizosphere | host: tomato cultivar Hawaii 7996 | place: South Korea | collected 2011-11-01
GCGCTGCGCGCGGAGCTGCACGCGCCCGGGCGCGACGCCCGTGATGCGATACGTCCCATCCTCGCCCGTGATCGCCCCACGCTGCGTACCCACCACCACGACCTGGGCGGCGAGCAGCGGCTGGTTCGAGGCGCGATCGATGACGCGCCCCGTGATCGTGGCGGTCTGCCCTCCCTGCGCGACCAGCGCTGCCGTCGGCGCGAAAAGCGCCAGGGCGAGCACTGCGGTCGCGAAGCCGCGGATGCGGCGACCGGCGGAGCTGACCAACCGACCGTCACGCTCCCCCTGATCCCTGCTCCGACAGAGACATGTACCCATCGTCTCTCCTCCGGATCACCTCGTGAGGTGAAGCGCACCGGACGCACGACATGGCGTCCGCGGACCAGGAGGTGAGCTGGTCGCGTGGTGCGCAGTGGATCGGACCTTCGTTAGGCCCGATCGGCAATCGGTGACGCGCAAGAGTCGGGTGTTACGAGCAGGATCGTGCCCTTCGGCTGCGGCACGTAACACCAATGACGGCGTGGTGACGACGGGTAACGGGCAGGGTGCCTAGCAACCATCTCCCAGGCAAGCACTTGCTCCGCCCGCGTAACAGGAGCACCGCGCGACATTGGTGATCTCTGTTACATAGCGCGCCACGATACGCCAGGGTATCGGAGGTGTCAAGATGTCCTAATCCGACAGGTGGGACGAAACGGCGCCGGCTAGCGGGTGCCGGTCTGCGCGCTCCGTCGCTCGAGCGCCGCCCGCAGAGAGGGGGTGGGATCCACGGCGTTGCCCCAGCTGCCGCGATGGATCTCGAAATGGAGGTGCGGTCCGGCCGGCTCGGCGTTTCCCGAGTCCCCCACGTAGCCCAGCACGTCGCCAGCGCTCACCCGGTCGCCGTTTCTCAGGCCGCGGGCGTATGCGTAGCGGGTCGCGCCGCGGTTGTCGCGGCTGCCGGGGTTGTCGTTGTTCAGGTGGGCGTAGTAGTACAGGAACCCATCATCTCCGCGGAGCAGCAAGGCGAACCCCTCGGTCCCCTTGGGCGCCGTGGTCAGCCAGTCCACCGAGCCGTCCACTGCCGCCAGCACGGGCGACCACTTGGGGGCGAAGAGATCCTGACCGCGGTGCTGCCGGCCACCGGGTCGCGCGTCCCCCCAGCCGCTGGAGAACCGGATGGAGTCGGCCGCCAACGGGAATACCATGTCCGTGAGCACCGGAGCGGCCGGTGCCGTGGCCGAAGGAATCGCACGCGGCACGCACCCGACCAGCCCACCGATTGCCGTTACGGCGATCGCCGCACCCCGGAGCATCGTCACCGCGCGGTGACGCATGTAAATTCGATGCGTCGCCCGGCACGACCCTGGGGGTTTTGCGCGAACGCGAGCCCTTTTCACGCCGCTTCCCACCCGACCGCCATGACACGCGCACTGCTGCTCCTGATCTTCGGCGCCACCCTTCTCTCCGCGTCAGGGTGCTCGGTGTTTCGCTCGAAGCGCGATGGTACGCCGCCCAGCACCGTCCCGCTTCGCGTTACCAACAACAACTTCCAGGACATGACCATCTTCATCGTGCGCGATGGTCAGCGCAACCGCTTGGGCGCGGTCGCCGCGACGAGCAGCGCGACCTTCCTGCTCACGGAGCAGCATCTTGGACAACAGGGGCGTCTTCAGCTCCTCGCCGACCCGCTGGGCACGGTCGGAGCGCTGTCCACGGACGTGTTCTTCGTGAAGCCGGGACAGCGCGTGGAGTGGACGATCGAGAGCGACGTCAGGCGGTCCTCGCTCGCGATTTACTGACGGCCATCGTCACTGCCCGGCCGGGGGGCCTCCGCCGCCGCCCAGATCGAGGATGCTCGCGCCCGCTGCGGCGGCGCCGATGAGCGCGGCACCCACGACGAGCGCGGCGATGAGAAAAGCCGTGCGCCCCTTGGCAATCTGGCGCTGGCGGATGGTGGCGATCTGTGCGCGATTGATGGCCACGTTCTCGCCATTCCAGAACGACTCCACACCGCCGGCCGTCTCGGTCACGTCGACGGCGACCACCAGCTCGCCGTCCTCGCCGGTCACCACCTTCCCGCGGAGCCGCTCGACTCCCGGACCGAGCTTGCTCGCGAGCTCCGCGGTCCCCTGATCGGTCAGATCGATGGAGACCTCCATCCCCGCCGGCGGCGTCGGCTGCGGCAGCGGCTTGTAGTTGTAGCAGCCGGCGACGAGCGCGGCGGCGATCACCAACGAAAGACTGCGCATATGGGCGTCTCCAGGCGGAAGTAGAAATGTCCGGGGATGTCGTGACGGTTGTCAAGCAATCGTGATCGCGCGGCCACCGAATGCGGGTGGAGCAGCGCTCTCATCGAGAGCCGGGCTCCACCGTCCTGCCACTCCGTGTGGAGCAGCGGACCCAGTTACGGCGTGTTCATCTATCCGAGGCACGCCCCGCCGATCGGCGAAACGGCGAGCGCCGGATCGTTCGGGTTCTCGGTCTTGTCGTTCCCCGGCGTGTCAGGCGCGGGGATGTTGGGGTTGGCATTGCGCTCATCCACCGAGTAGTAGATGCGACGCGGGATGTACGTCCCCGACGCCGGCGCAATGTTCGGGAAGCAGCTCCGCTTGTAGAGGTTCCAGATCTCGATGTTCTGGAACAGCGAGATGTACTCTTCGGTGTAGATCTCCTGGAGAAGCGCCGTTCCCGCGGGCGACGTCGTGGGCAGACCGTTGATGGTCTGATAGTCGTGCAGCGCCTGCAGCGCGACTGCCGTCTGACCGAGGTAGTACGCCGCCTCGGCGCGGAGCAGCAGGTTCTCGCTCGCCGTGATGAGCGGCTGGCGGAACGAGGCGGCACCGCGGCCGAACGCTGCGAGGTTCGAGCAGTCCGGGCAGCCGGTGGCGGGCGTCGAGCCCTTGATCACGCCGTTGTCGTTCGGCTCGAAGTAGTCCGTGAGGCGCGGATCGTTCCGAGCGACCATGAGGTCGACGAGCGTCTTGCCGGCACTGACGTAGCCCGTGCGCTCGCGCCACATGAACTGGAACCACCCGTTCTCCTCTCCCGCCTTGGAGCTCTGGAACGTGGTGAAGTTGTTGGCTGGATCCATGATGCCGTTCGCCGTGGCGGCCAGCGCGTTGGCTGCGGCGTTCGGATCCACCTTCACGTTGTGCATGTAGTAGCGCGCCTTGAGCGTGTAGGCCGCGGCGATCCACTTGGCCGCGTCTCCGCCGTACACCAGGTCGACGCTTCCCGGGCTACCGGTCCCTGCCTGGAGATCGCTGATCGCGTCATCCAGCAGCGACTGGATGGTGGCATAGATCGATGCCTGATCATCCAGCGTGGCCGGCTGCGACGGATCGAAGGCGGTGGTGTAGGGGATGTCGCCCCAGATGCTGGTGGCGGTGCCTAACGTCAGCGCCTCCCACACCTTCGCCACGCCGGCGTAAACGCTCGCACCGGCGGCCTCGGCATCCGCGATGATCTTGTGGATGTCCAGCAGTCCGCCACCCGTGTAGATGAAGTTCCACTCGGTGGTGAGCTCATCCTCGGCGATGTCGTACGCGTCGGAGCTCAGGAACTGCCGGTCCGTTCCGGCGAGCGCGTTCACCCACATGTTGGCGAGGCGCGCCACCTGACCGGTCTGGAGCACGAACTGTTGCGCCTGGAACCCGATGAACAGCAGGTCACGGTTCACGGCGGTGGGGGTGTTCGGGTTGTTGCCAACCTTGTCCCCCGTGAGGAAATCCTTGCAGCCGGCCACCCCGAGCAGGGGCAGCGCGGCCACAATGGCAAGCTTCCTAAGGGTTCTCATATCGATTCGTCCTTGGCCCACGGCCTCAGCGGTTGAGCGTCAGGGTGAACACGAAGGACCTGGTCTGCGGGTTGTTGAAGTAATCCACACCCTGGGCCTGTGTCTCCGCGCCGGCGAGGTTGGTCTCCGGATCGATGCCGGTGTAGTCCGTCCAGGTGTGCAGGTTGCGGCCGGCGACACGGAGGTCGATGCTCGACAGCCCGAGCCGCTGCCTGACGAACGCCTGGTCGAACGTGTAGCCCACCGAGATCTCGCGGAGCTTCACGAAGCTGCCATCCTCGATGAACTGGCTGGCCACGGGGCCGAAGCCCGAGCCGAGCCCGGCGAACCAGTTCTCGTCCAGCACCACGGGCGTTCCGGCACCGGGGCCGGCGACGGCCTGCGGCTGCCACGACTCACCGAAGACCACCTGCTGACCGCGGATCTCGGTGTCCTTGTGCGTGCCGAAGTTGTAGAGCGCGCCCTTGGTGCCGTTCCAGATCGTGCCGCCCTCGCGGATGTCGAGGAGGCCGGCAATCTGAAGCCGCTTGAACAGCGTGAGCGACGTGCGGATGCTCGACTGCCAATCCGGCTCCGGATTCGAGATCACGCGCGTGTTCGGATCGAGCACCGGGAACCCATCGACATCGATGAACAGCGCACCGGCGGGGGCACCGCCGCAGAGCTGGTCGATGTCGCCGACGCCGGGGATCACGAGGCCGCGACCGCAGCGGGCGAAGTCGTTCCCGCGGATGACGCCGACGCTGTATCCCTCGAACGCCGTGGTCGGCGCGCCCGCGAAGGCGCCGTTCACGTCAATGAACTGGAATCCGGCGAGGTCCACGACCTTGTTGCGGTTCCGGCTCCACGTCACGCCGAAATCCCAGGAGAGGTCGGGGGTGGTGATCGGGCGGGCGTTGAGCGTGATCTCGACGCCCTTGTTCGTGATCGTCGCCGCGTTGTTGGCCTGCGTGCTGTAGCCGGACGACGGCGCGAGCGGCGAGGCGAAGATCACGTCCTCGGACCGCGAGTCGTAGTACGTGAACCCGAGGTCCACCTTGTTGCGGATCAGGCCGAGGTCGAGACCGGCCTCGATTTCACGCGTGCGCTCCGGCTTGATGTTCGGCTGGGCGAGCGTGCCGCCGGTGCGCGTTCCGCCGTTGCCGGCCTGCACCGGGCGGAGGAACGGACCCCAGCTGTCCTGAATCGAGCCTAACGAGAACGTCGGCAGCGTCACGTACACGCCGGGCTCGCGTCCCGCGACGCCCCAGGCGCCGCGCAGCTTGCCGTACTCGAGCCAGCTGTTGTCCATCTTCAGCGCCTCGGTGAACGTCCAGGCGGCCGAGAACTTCGGGAACCAGTGGCGCCGGTCGCTCTGCGCGAAGCTCGAGAAGCCGTCGTTGCGCACGGCGGCCGTGAGGAAGAGCTGGTTGTACAGATCGAACGTCGCCTGGCCGAAATACGATTCCGTGTGCACCACCGACTCGTACTCGTCAGGCTCCTGGTCGATCGTGTTGTCGAGCTGGAGCGGATCCTCGGTCGCGATCCAGTTGCGTCCCGTCACGTACAGCTGACGGAAGGTGCGACTGTTGAGGTTCTGTCCGAGCGTCAGGGTCCCCTCGACGTTCGGATTGAGCGTCCAGTTCGCCGTGCCGACCAGGTTGTGATCCCACTGGTAGTTCGTGAAGTCGGCGCGCAGGAGCTGTCCCGTCGGGAAGTTCGAGCTCGACGGCGGCTGCGCCTCGAGACGGGAATCCGTGTAGTAGTCGGCGCCGAAGGTGTAGCGGAACTGGAGCCAGCTGAGCGGCTGATACTCGGCGTTGACGTTACCGTACGCGCGGTTCAGGTCGCTCGTGTTGGTGAAGCGATTGACGACCCAGAACGGGTTGTCATAGCCGCGAGGTGCCGCAACCCTGGTGGGGTTCTGCACGCGGTAGGAGCGGTGCAGGATCTGGCCGCTCGGCAGCGTGTCGAGCCAGTTCTGGTTGTTGAAGTTCGGCGGCGTGCGCAGCGCCCCGAGCAGCAGCCCGGAGATGTTCGACCCCTTCTGGATGAACTCGCCACGCGCGTCGACGTACGACGCGTTCCCGCCCACCTGCAGATTGTCGAGCAGGCGGTGCGTGCCCTTCACGCGAACCGTCGTGCGATCGTACCAGTTGTTCGGGCCGACGATCGTCCCTTCCTGGTCCGTGCGGCCGCCGGAAAGGTAGAACGTCGTGCGCTCGTTGCCGCCCGACACCGTGAGCGTGTTGTCGAACGTATAGCCGTTCTCGAACATCTCGTCCCAGTGATCGAACGATTCACCGGAGATGGGCGGACCGAAGCTGTACGCCGACGTCGTGCTGGCGACGCCGCCGAAGCCCTGGCCGAAGCTCCGCTGGAGCGGGACGGCGTGCGTCACCTCGTCCATCCCGAAGCTCGAGCGCAGCGAGAAGCGCGTCTGCCCGGAGCGGCCGCTCTTCGTGGTGATGAGCACCACGCCGTTGGCGGCGCGCGCGCCGTAGATCGCTGCGGCGGCGGCGCCCTTCAGGATCTCCACCGACTCGATGTCGGCCGGATTGATGTCCGAGGCGCGGTTCGGCGACACCGTGCTCGCGAGGAACGAGCCGGTCGAGAGGGTCGTGTTGTCGATCGGTACGCCGTCCACCACGAACAGCGGCTGGCCCGTGCCCTGAATGGACTTGGCGCCGCGGATCTGGATGTACGACGACGCGCCCGGCTCACCCGACTGCGACGTCACGAGAACGTTCGGCGCCTTGGCGGCGAGCGCGTTCACGACGTTGGGCTCGTTCGCGCGCTGGATGACGTCCGCATCCACCCGGTCGATCGAGACGCCGAGCTTCTCCTGCGTGGTCACCGTGCCGGCGCCCGTCACGACCTGCTCACCGAGGCGAAGCGGATTCACCTCGAGGCGGAAGTCCTGCGTGACGACGCCGTTCGTGAGCGTGATCGGTACGGTCTCGGCGCGATAGCCGACGCGACGCGCGGTAATCTGCACGCGCTGCCCGCGCACGCGTGCACCAGGAACCGCGATCGAGTAGCGACCATCCTCGCGACTCAGCGTACCCAGGTTCAGCCCCTCGATCAGCACGGTGGCTGACGAAAGGGGTGTCCCTTCACTGCTCATGACGGTTCCCTGCACCGTAGCACCATCCTGTGCGACAGCGACAGCGGGGACCGCACCGAGAGCGAGTGAGAGGGCAAGGATCCGACGGAGTGCTCTTGCCATGTCTCCTCCTCTTCCTGCGTGGAGTGAATCGGAGGGCCCGACGTGCGCCGCGGTACGCCGGTGCGGGAGCCGACGTGCCTGACGAGACGCGCCCGCCGAGCCAATCCCACGCGCGCCCATGGGCACGCGAGGGAACGTGACGACTGTCATCACGCCATGACGGACATTGCTGCCATGTAGCCGTCGCGTCACGGGCGTAACAACATCGGGGCGAGTATAGAGCACCGCCCCGAAGGCTGTCAAGAAGGAGGACAGGGGCTAAAACGAACGTCGCGGCCGGGTTAGGGCCGCGACGCAGGGCTGGAGCGCCATTTTGACGACGAGACGACTCAGGGGCCCGATTTCGTCCACACGAGAATGACGCCGCAGGTGTTGTCGGTCGTGGAGTACTGCACCGGCGCCGAGGCGTACCCCGTGTACACCTCCACGACCTCGATCGCCTCGGGCTCGATCGTGTCGATGATGGTTCCGCTTGGCGCGACCTCGAAGCTCGTCCCCATGGAGCCCAGCGTCTTGTCCCCCAGCGTCATCGAGGACACGGGGGATTCGGTCGCCGGGTCGTCCGTGATCCGCACGCCGTTGATGTAGAGCAGCGGCGCACAATCGCGCATTCCCGACGCCCGGGTGCTGCGAATCTGAAACCCCGTAGGAAGGGAGATGAGCTGAATCCCGGGCACGTTGCGCAGCAGATCGCTGACGCGCCGGGGGTGCTGCTTCTCGACGTCCTCACGGGTGAGAAAGTGCCCCGCGTTCCGCTTGCGTCGCTCCTCGAGCCCGGGCACGCGCCGGTGCCACACGAGCTCCTTCGCCTCGACGACCGTCTCGGCGAGCTGCGCGGGCTGCGATGTCAGCGGAATCGTGAGGTAGTACGGCTCGGTGGACTCGAGGGTGAGCGGTGCCTCGTGCGGCGCGTAGCCGATGAGGCGGATGACGAGCGTGTGCGAGCCCAACGGCACCCCGAGCGTCGCACGGCCGTTGCTGTCGCTCAGCGCAACGACGTTGGTGCCGATGATCTCCAGGCGCGCCCAGGGGAGCGCATGCCCATCGGCGGCATCCGTCAGCGTGATGTTCACCACCGCGCCGGTGCTCTGCGCACGCGCGGTCGTGGGGGCCATCGCGAGCGCGGCGATGGTCGCCAGGATGAGAGCACTCGGGATGAGAGCGGCCGCTCTCGCGGTGGAGACGCGCGGTGCTCGGGCCCGCCTCCGGGCGGAACTTCTCACGTTCCCTCCCTGGTTGGAGGGCACCGCCGGCGCAATCCGCCGGCGGCCTCACCATCGGAATATCAAGCCGTGCGCCACCACGAACAAGATATCCACGGACTACATCACGAGATCCTTACGGAACCTTGGCCGGCGGGGTTTGCGCCGGAGGCGTGGTTCCGGGCGTTGCCGCGGGGGTCGTTCCCGCGGGCGGCTCGAACTGCACCTGCGGCACCGTCTCCGCGCCCGCCGCCGCCTCGTAGTACGGCTTGGGATCGGCGCCGATCACCTTGGCCGTCATGACCGCCGGGAAGCGCCGGATGTACGCGTTGTAGCTCTGCGCCGCCTGATTGTAATCGGTGCGCGCGACCGCGATCCGATTCTCCGTTCCCGTGAGCTCGTCCTGTAGCTGTCGGAAATTCTGGTCCGACTTGAGCTCGGGGTACCGCTCCACCACGACCATGAGCCGCCCCAGCGCGCTCGTGACCTGCTGGTTGGCCTCCGCCATCTGCCCAGGATCGCCGGACTGCACCGCGTTCAACAGACCCGACCGCGCCTGCGCGACCTGTGTGAACACGGCCTGCTCCTGTTGCGCGTAGCGCTGCACGGTCTGCACGAGATTCGGAATCAGATCGGCGCGACGCTGCAGCTGCACCTGGATCTGGCTCTTGGCCGAATTGGCCGTCTCGTCGAGCGTCTGGATCGTGTTGTAGCCGCAGCCGGTGAGCGTGAGCGCGAGCACCGGCACGAGCAGCAGGCGATTCATCGAGCACTCCTGTCGCTTGAGGACTTGAAGGATGCACTCGGGCGCGAGCCGCCGTCAGGCCGGCTTGAACTCGAGAGGCACCTCGTACTTACCCGCACGCACCCGTCCCGCGGGCACTTTCCAGGCCTCGGCGGCGCGCTCGTTGATGCAGCGGTTCACCGCTTTTCCGGCGGCCGAGGTCCACGAGTCGGCCTCGACGTTGGCGGCCGTCACCCCGCTCCCCCCTATGGTGACGATTACGGAGACGCCGCCGCGAAGTGTCGGATCGGCCTTCTGCCCGAACTCCTGGTAGCAGAAGCGCGTGAAGCTCTGCTGCCGCTCCACGACCTCCATGAGCGCCGGGGGCGCGGCGGGATAGCGGTTGCGGCGCACGGGCTGCGCCACCGGGCGCTTGATCGGCTTGAACGTGTCCGGGGCGGCATCCGGAATGGCGGTCTGCAGCGAGTCGAAATTCACCGGGGTCGTGTCCACCGGCGTCTGCGCCTGCTGCGGCGGCTGCTTGTCGCCGGGACACGCAGCCAGCACGAGCACGAGCGGCACCAGCGTGAGGCGTTTCATGGAGCTCCCAGTTGGTCGATGTGGGCGGCGAGCCGCTCGGCGCCGGCGAGATACCCGGACAACACGGCGTTCACGGCTTCCTGTGTCAGCTTCTCCTCTCCCTTGACATGACGAACGACGCGGGCAAAGGGCGCCGTGTCCACCCCGCTCACCGATTGGAGCTGGGCGCAGAGGGCGCGGTAGTCGCGCTCCGGAACGCCGTCGTGGAGGCGCACCACCGTGCGAAAGAGAATCATGAACGTGCTCAGGCTGCGCGCCAGCAGCTCGATGAGCTCCTTGCGCTGGCCGCCGGCCCGGAGGATCCCCTGCCGAAGCTGGATGAGCTTGCCCATCGCCTCGTGCTCGGCCTGGAGGCGGAGGTCGCGCTTCTCGACCTTGATCCCGTGCAGGGGCAGCGTGCCGTGCAGCACGCGATGCCGCTCCAGGATGTCGGCGTACTCCATGGGAAAGATGTCGGCCGACGAGCGCCACTCCTCGAGCGTGAGCGTGAGCGGCGGCGGACTTCCGCTCTCCGTCCACGCGTGCGCCACGGCGGCTTCGCGCTCGAGCGTCTCCGTCGTGATCGCATCCACGATGACGAGAACGTTGTAGTCCGAGCGCTTGGCGATGTGCTCGCCGGCCGCCGCCGATCCGTAGAGCACGACCGCGTGCAGCCCGTCGCCGAACACCTTCCCGAGCTGCGCGACCAGCGTGTCCAGGGTCATCGTTGCCATGATCTAGAAGCCCCTCCCGGCGCCGCCGCCGCCGAAGCCGCCGCCACCGCCGAAGC
>LLBY010027792.1_pt4 | contig 10280 bp, 10 predicted proteins | sample 1489401 | NCBI WGS metagenome assembly LLBY01 (sample SAMN04092656, study PRJNA295927) | soil metagenome | biome: Soil prokaryotic community; feature: Bulk soil; isolation source: soil from tomato rhizosphere | host: tomato cultivar Hawaii 7996 | place: South Korea | collected 2011-11-01
AGTCAATTCTGATGTAGAATGGTGATGCGTCAGTCACTATATATAATGTTCATCGAAGAAAAACAACTCAAGGAATTTATCGCTGATTCGGGACTCGTCTCGAAACGGGACATTGCCGAATCTGAGAAAGAGGCCAAGGTCAAAAAGGTGAGTGTCGGCGAAGTGCTCGTGAATCAAGGCCGTCTTTCCGAGGATGACCTTCGTAAGATCCAGGCGTATATATTGGGAATACCCTTTGTGGATCTCAGAGGGCAGAAGATGGATTTCGACGTGCTCTCTCTCATTCCCGAGCCGATCGCGCGCAATCACAATATCGTGGCATTTAAAAAGAATGCGGATGCCCTTGAGGTTGCAATGCTCGATACGGACGACCTGTCGGCTATTGAATTCATAAAGAAGAAGGTTCGACTCAAGATTTTCCCCCGGCTCACTGACACTGATTCTATAAAATCGGCCCTTTTACAGTACCAAAAGAGCCTCAAGGCAGAGTTCGGTGACCTTATAAAGAAGGAGACAGACACCTTGAAGGCTCTTTCCGAAGAGGTCGGCATCAAGAGTCGGAATGGAGACGACCTTAAGAAGCTCGCCGAAGACCTTCCTGTAATTAGGATCGTCGACACTCTGCTCAAACACGCGATCATTCAGAACGCCTCCGACATCCACATTGAACCTCTCGAAAAGGAGCTTCTTGTGCGTTACCGCATCGATGGTCTGCTTCATGACGCGATGGTTTTGCCGAAGGAGGCCGAGATGTCCATCACGGCTCGCATCAAGGTTCTATCAAGCCTCAAGCTTGACGAGAAGCGCCTGCCGCAGGACGGCAGGTTTAAGGTTGAAATGAATAACGAGAAGGTTTCGCTTCGAGTGTCTATACTTCCGACGTTCTATGGTGAAAAGACCGTCATGCGACTCCTGCGCGAGAGCGTGTCTGGTTTTACTCTCGAACACCTGGGTTTTCATGGCGAGGCCCTGGAGCGTATTCATGGTGCCACGAAGCTTGCAACGGGAATGATTCTTGCAACCGGACCGACCGGTTCGGGTAAGTCAACCACCTTGTACACCGTGCTCGACATTCTCAATACTCCTGATGTGAACATTTCAACGGTCGAGGATCCTGTCGAATATCAAATGCCTCGAGTCAATCAGACTCAGATTCGTCCCGATATCGGATTCTCCTTCGCATCGGGTCTTCGCTCGCTGGTTCGTCAGGATCCGGATATCATCATGGTTGGGGAGATTCGAGACAACGAGACGGCGTCGCTCGCGGTAAACGCCGCGCTTACGGGTCACCTCGTTCTCTCAACTCTTCACACCAACTCAGCTGCCGGCTCGATTCCGAGACTTCTCGACATGAAGATCGAGCCCTTTCTTCTCGTCTCCACGTTGTCCGTCGTCATAGGTCAGCGACTGGTGAGAAGGCTTGATGAGTCTTGTTTAAGAAAGGCCCTCACTAAGGCGGATCTGAGCGCTCTGGCGAAAGTCGTCGACCTCGATCGCATGCTCGCAATGTTAAGAGAGGGAAAAGTTATCGGTCCGAAGGATGGCTGGGACAAGGTTATGTTCGGGGCGCCGAAAGCATCCTCGGAGTCTGACGGATACAAGGGGCGCGTCGGTATTCACGAGGTGCTTAAGATGTCTCCTGCGATCAAGGAGCTCATCATGAAGGGCGCCACCTCAGATGATATTGAGGCGCAGGCGAAAAAGGAGGGCATGGTTACCATGCTCGAGGATGGAATCTTTGTTGCTGCGCAGGGTATCACCACGATAGAAGAGGTTCTCCGCGTGGTCTCTGAGTAAAATCCTGACGGAGGTGGTATAATTATGATCTGTACACATCTAACGTATGCTTTTTTCATATAAAGCGGTAAGGGCAGACGGGTCGGAATACGAGGCGACTCGAGACGCCTCTGACAAGTTCGCCCTTTACAAAGAGCTTCACTCGAAAGGGGAGACCGTTCTTTTCGCCAAGGAAAAGGGCGGAAAGAAAGCACCCAGCATTTTTTCGATGTCTATTGGCGGTACGAAGATGGCCGATCGAATCATGTTTGCCAAGAACCTGTCTGCAATGCTCAAGGCGGGACTCTCGCTCGCTCGTTCCCTCCTCGTCCTCGAACGTCAGATGTCGTCCAAGCAGTGGAAGTCTATCTTTTCCTCACTTCAGGACGACTTGTCCAAAGGGGTGCCTTTCTCGGCGGGCATAGCAAAGTTTCCCAAGACCTTTAGTCCTCTATTTGTCTCGATGGTCTCTGCGGGGGAGGAGAGCGGAGCGCTGTCCGACGCCCTCTACACTGTCGGAAGCCAGCTCGAGAAATCCCATCAGCTTCAAAAGAAAGTTCGCGGTGCCATGATGTACCCAGGCATTATCCTGTCTCTCATGTTTGCCATTGGAATACTTATGTTCACGTACGTTCTCCCGAAGCTCACATCGACCTTCAAGGAGTTTAATGTCGAACTTCCTTTGTTGACTAGGGTCATCATAGCCGTGAGCGACTTTGTCTCCGCGAATATTCCTCTTATCCTGACCGGCGCGGTTGGACTCTTCATCGGCACCGTCCTTTTCGTGAGGTCTCCCTTCGGAAAGAGTCTCGTCCATCGGGGAATACTCCATATTCCCGTCATAGGGCTTATAGCGAAGGAGGTTAACTCGGCCCGTACGGCAAGGACGCTCTCGTCCCTTCTCTCCTCTGGAGTTGAGGTTGTCACGGCCGTGACGATAACCAGTGGCGTGGTTCAGAATGTGCATTACAAGAGCATGCTCGTTCGAACCGCAGAGGACATACAGAAGGGGTCAACGATACAGTCGCTTTTTCTTCCTCGAACAGATTTGTATCCCTCCTTCTTTGGTGAGATGGTCGGCGTGGGAGAGGAGACGGGAAGCCTTTCCAAGGTCCTTCTCGAGGTTGCCTTGTTCTATGAGGGTGAGGTCGAACAGAAGACGAAGGACATGTCGACCATCATCGAGCCCTTTCTCATGGTTGTCATCGGGCTCGGTGTGGGATTCTTCCCCCTGGCCATGATCTCCCCGATTTATTCGCTTTCAAACACGATTTAATGATTAGGCAGATTTGCCGACATCAGGGATTCAGCGTTCCGGAGCTTATCGTCTCCATAGGAATCATCGCCCTTCTGGCGGGCGTTTCCCTGACCTCGTTCTCGTCGGTCTCGAAGAGTCAGGCTCTCGACGCCTCGACGGCATCGATAGTCTTCGCCCTCCGTGATGCGCGATCGAGGACCATCGCATCAGTGGGTGGCTCGCAGTATGGAGTTGCCATAGAGCCCTCGCGATATATCTTGTTTCATGGCTCATCGTATTCCCCTTCGGCGAGTTCGAATGTCGTGACTCAGTTGAGTTCCTTGGTTAGGGCCTCCTCAACGGCAGCTGTTTTCACCTTTGAGCGCGTGACGGGAAATTCGTCGGCGTCTGGTACAATTGACGTGTATCTTTCTTCTGATTTTGATGTGAAAAAGACGGTGAGGGTCCAGGCCACGGGTCTTGTCGATATACAACAATAATGTTTTGTAAAAAAAACGAGTCGGGGTCAGGTCTGGTGGAAGTCGTTGTCGCAGCTGGGATTGCCTCTCTTGTGGCACTTTCGTTTTTTGGCGCCTTTGCTACCCTTTCTAGGTTTCACGTTAAAGACACTTTGACGATAAAGGGCCAGCTTCTCGCGGAAGAAGGGCTCGAGGTACTGCGTCTGATCAAGGGTTCAGACTGGTCGGCCCTGTCTCAACTCCCCGTTGGAGAAGATTTGTATCTGGCCCTGGCCCCATCGATATGGAGCTCAACCTCGACTCCTGAGATAATCGACGGAACTTTTTTCAGGACCTTCCGACTCATGAGCGTGTCTCGCGATTCCCTCGATGCGATTGTGTCCCAAGGAGGCGTCGTGGATGCCAACACTCTTCTGGCGGAAGTGTCCGTCTCGTGGTCCTGGAGAAATGCTACGACTACTGTAACATATAAGACGTATGTCACGAGCCTCTAGCAACAAATCGTCACGGGGATTCACCCTTGTGGAGACGCTTGTCTACGTGACGCTCGTCGCAATGCTCCTTCTCGTCATTGTTCAGATATCGGCCGCGGTTTCTGCTTCATACAAGACATCGAGGGTCTATCTGGAGGTTAATTCGACAGCCCTTTCAGCTTTTAGCCGGTTCTCTCGAGACATTCGTAGGGCAACGGGGGTTGACGCGATTGCCAGCACTCTCGAGGCTAGCTCGGGGAAGTTGGTGCTTCAGATGAAGAGGGATGATGGCACAAACGACGTTACGGTGCTTTATCTAGAGGGCGAGAAGGTAAAGGTGTTGGAAAATGACGCTTATCTCGGTGACCTTACTCCGTCCGGAGTCGCGATATCGAATCTGACCTTCAGGCTTTTCAGTGTGGCGAGCACCACGGCGGTGAGGGTGGAAATGACGATCGCTCCGCAGGAGGAGACTCAGGTTCCGGCACTTAATTTTTATGGCACATATGTCCTCAGGGGCTCATACATCAAATAATATGAAGAATACGCTCAAGACAGGAGAAGGCGGTTACGTGCTCATTACAGCCCTCATATTTTTTTTTGCGGGAGGATTGGTGGCGGTCGCGAGCATCTCCGACGGGGTTCTGAGAGAGATTAAAACCATTAATAATGAGTCCCTATCAAGGCAGGGGTATTTTACCTCAGAGTCTGCGCTCGAGGACGCGTTGTACAGAGTCACTTCAGGCAAGCAGATGGGGACGCCTGAGACTTTGACATTCGCCTCGAGCACCGCGACGGTCTCTGTGTCAACGCTTTTCGATGCCTCGACGAGAATTACCTCTAGTGCGGCGGCGGGGCAGGTGATGAGGAGTACGGAGGCAACGGTTTCTGGAGGGAATACCATCGCTTTGAACTACGTGCTTCAAGCTGGTGTCGGAGGAATAGACCTTGGTCCAGGCATCAGCGTCATCGGGGACATGTATACTTCTGGATCTATTCGAGGGGGAAACGCCTCCATCAGCGGAATTGCGGTTGCGGGCGAGGCTGCGACAATATTGGTTGATCAGGACAATAGCCTGCCTACGATTCCCGCCCAGTCGATATCATTTGGGGACAGCGCCTCGACTCAGGATGTCGCTCAGAGCTTTCGGGTCAGTTCCAGCGCTTCCCTCATGGGGGTACGTCTGTATCTGAAAAAAGTTGGCAATCCTACAAACGCCACAATAAAGATTGTTCCAAACAGTGGCAATAGGCCAAATTTTTGGAATCCGCTCGCGAGCGGGACCCTTTCGTCGTCTCTCGTGTCAACGTCATATGGATGGGTGGACATAGTCCTCACCGCAAACCCTGTTTTGAGTGAGGGCACGACCTATTGGATCGTCATTGATGGAAACCCGAACGCGTCTTCTTACTATGTTGCAGCAGCGAATTCGACCTATTCAGACGGTCAGGCGAAGATAGGGAGGGGCGATTGGAATTCGTGGGGAAACACATCACCCTCGGGACTTGATATGTATTTTACCGCTTCGACTGGATCGAACAGTGTTGGCATACTCGGAGACGATGAGTGGAACAGACTCTCCGTTGGAACAGCCTATGCCAATCAGGTCAGTTTCGTAAATGCGTCAGAGGTTATCTACTGCCAGAGCGGGGGCAGTAACAACAAGGAGTGTGACACCTCGCGCGCTGATCCCGTCATAGAGCCGGAACCGATTCTGGAGGATGATATTGAGGCATGGAAGGCAGAGGCCCTGGCTGGAGGGGTCGTGTCGAGCCAGAGCTTCGGATCATCTGGCGGAACCATCGGCCCAAAGAAGGTGAACGGAAATCTCTCCGTTTCGGGTGGTGGCCAGCTTCAGGTCTCTGGAACCCTGTGGGTCACGGGAAACGTAAGCATAAGCGGCGATGCGACAGTCTCTTCTGCCGATAGCTCGAGGAGTTTTGTCATTGTCGCTGACGGGGGCATCTCTGTTTCCGGGGGTGCTCAGGTTATCGGGAGTGAGAACAGTCACCTCTTGCTCCTCAGCACGAGCTCTGCCAATCCCGCGGTTTCCCTTTCGGGGGGTGCGAACGATACGGCCGTAGCCGCCCCTTACGGGACTGTCAGCATTAACGGCGGAACAAATATAAGGGCTGTACTCGCTAAGCACATATCGATATTTGGTGGGGCCCAGGTCGTCTATGATCCGGAAATGTCGCTTCTCAATATCTCGGGTGGAACTTCCTCGTCTGGGCCCTTAAATATAAAGTCTTGGAAGGAAACGCAGTAGCCTTTGCCTTAATTGCAAATAGGTTGCACTTGATATAGCATTGGGGCATGGACTCAAAAGATGTGGAGGTTCTCAGAGAGGCTGGGCTAAAGGCGACACCTGTTCGCCTGTCGGTATTGTCAGCGCTGGCCGCTGCGACTAGACCCCTGACCGTAAAGGATCTTATCGGCACATTGTCAAAAAAGGACGTTGCCATTGATACCGTTACCGTGTATCGCACCCTCAGATCACTCGAAGAGGCCTCTATAGTACGCTCTTTGTCCCTCGTGTCTGATGCCCTCTCGTATGAGCTTGCCGACGATCACCATCATCATATTGTCTGTCTGAAATGCGGACTTGTTGAGGGTTTTGAGGCGTGTGCCTTCTCGAGCCTCGGTGAATCAATTCTTAGAAACTCAAAAAGGTTTAAGATAATATCGAGGCATTCGTTCGAGCTTTTCGGAACATGCGTATCGTGCTCAGCTATAAAATAATGATAAAGACCCTACTTTGCCTGACTTTCGCCCTGTCCCTTTTCTCTGTCGCGAGCCCAGTTGCGCTGGCCCAGGAGCTACATCAGGACGTTCAGGAGACCGTCAAGGCCCGCGTGGAGTCCGTGCGGGAGGATGAGGACAGACTTGTGCCCGGGACCCAGGTGACTGTGCCGTATCAGAGGCTCCTCGTCGAGGTGCTCGAAGGGGCCGCGAAGGGCAGAAGCGTTGAAATCGAAAATGACTATGTTCGCGTCGACGCCGGAGATAGGATTTTCATACATCGCCTTGAGACGATAGGCGGAAGCGAGATCTTCATGTTTGGCGAGCCGGATCGATCGGTCCCGATTCTATTCTTCACTTTTCTGTTTCTTCTCGTCATCGCCGCGTTTGGCGGTTGGCAGGGACTTCGGGGACTCGTCTCGCTGGCGGGAAGCGTCTTGCTCATCATCTATGTTTTGCTTCCCGCGGTTCTCGCTGGCTACTCACCGATTTTTGTTTCCATAGCTGTATCGTCTCTTATTATTATCCTCGGGTCCTACGTTACCCATGGTTTTAACAGGTCTACGACATCGGCGATTCTTGGGATGATCTTCACTATCATTATTACAGGTGTCCTCGCGTACATATCGGTGCGATGGGGAATGCTCACCGGATATGGTGACGAGCATGCGATGTACCTCAATCTTAACGCCCGCGGTGCCATCGACCTATCGGGACTTCTTCTAGGAGCGATCATCATTGGTCTTCTGGGCGTTTTGTACGATAGCGCCATCGGTCAGTCTGTGGCCGTTGACGAGCTCCACTCGACGGGCCCTCACCTCACTCGACGGGATATTTTCAAGAAGGCTACCCGCATCGGCAGGGAACACATCGGGGCCTTGGTTACGGCGCTCGCCATCGCGTACGTCGGAGCGGCCCTGCCCCTCCTTCTCCTCTTTTATCAGTCAGACATGGGCATCTTTTCCATTCTCAATCGAGAAATAATGGCGACCGAGATCATGCGAACTCTCGTCGGATCAATAGGCCTTATCTTGGCTGTTCCCGTAACGACCCTCATATCAATTTTTCTTATTGTGAGGCCCGGCTCCGCCACCAAGTCTCCGAGCGCGGAAGTTTCCCACCGAGGACATTCGCACCCCCATTCCCACCGTCACCATCATTGATTTGGTGGTATACTTTCTCTCATGAAAGGAGCAAAGAAAAAATTTACCATAGTCGGTAACTGGAAGATGAACCCCGATGCTTTTGAGGATGCAAAAAAGCTCCTCGGCTCGATTGAGAGGGTCGCCCAGAAGTCCTCGAAGGTGTCCGTTATTGTCTGCCCCCCGGCACCGTTTCTCGACGGTCTCTCGCGTGGCAAGGAGAAGGCAGTCTCCTTCGGCGCCCAGGATATAGATCACAGGGAAAAGGGGTCTTTCACCGGATCGATCAGTGCCCATCAGGTAAAAAGTGTTGGTGCGGAATATGTCATCGTCGGTCATAGCGAGAGGAGGGCGGCGGGGGATACTGACCCGATCATCGCGGAAAAGGTCCGCATGGCAATTTCCGCCGGCCTTAACGTTATTCTGTGCGTGGGCGAAAAAGAGAGGGACAATCACGCGCATTACCTTCGAACCCTGCGGGAGCAGGTGCTCTCGGCGATTGCCCTCGTTGACAAGAAAAACCTTCGCTCTCTCATCATTGCCTATGAGCCCGTGTGGGCAATCGGAAAGAGCTACGATACCGCCCTTTCCCCGGTCGATATTCACGAAATGTGTATTTACATAAAGAAAGTCATTGCGGAGTGGGCTGGAAAGCAGGAGGGTCTCAGGACCCCTGTGCTGTACGGGGGCTCAATCAATTTCGAGAATGCGCAGAAGATCCTCGAGGACGGTGAAGTGAGCGGGCTTCTTATCGGTAGGCAGAGCCTTGAGTCAGAGGGTTTTGGCAACATTATCACTTACGCACATGGAATTTAAGAGAATATCCGACGAGAAGGACCTTCGGGGGAAGAAAGTTCTTCTTCGACTCGACCTTAACGTCCCCATCGTCGAGGGCGAGGTTCGCGATGATTTTAGGATTCAGCGATCTCTCGAGACCGTCCGATTCCTTCGCGACGCCGGCGCTCGGATCATTATCCTGAGTCATCTCGAGAGCGACGTCGTTAAATCGCTCTCACGGATCGTTGTGTACATGCAGAAGTTTATCGAGATAAAGGCGATCGTCTCGGAATACAATGACGCTCCTGCCGTTATCGCCGGTATGAATGAGGGCGAGATCGTCGTGCTTGAAAACCTTCGTCAGCACGCGGGGGAAAAGGAGAACAATCCCGTTTTTGCATCAAAGCTGGCCAATCTTGCGGATATCTATGTGAATGACGCTTTCGCGGTCTCTCATCGGTCACATGCGTCGGTTGTCTCTGTCCCAAAGCTTCTTCCCTCGTTTGCAGGCCTTCTCCTCGCACAGGAGGTCGAAGAGCTTTCGAAGGCCTTCAATCCGGCCCACCCGTTCCTCTTCGTCCTCGGCGGGGCCAAGTTTGATACGAAGCTTCCTCTTATCGAGAAGTTCCTTGGAATTGCCGACTACGTTTTTGTGGGAGGAGCCTTGTCGAACGACATCTACAAGGAGAAGGGCTATGAAATTGGGCAGTCGATGGTCTCAAAGTCCCATGGAAATCTCAAGCACATCGATACTAATCCCCGATTGATTGTTCCGACCGATGTTGTCGTCTCTAACACGGCTGCTAAGGAAGTGAAGGGTGCGGACGGTTTGAGTCCCGAGGACAAGATCATGGATGCGGGGCCCAAGACCATAAGCGAGCTGTCTGATATTCTGACCGAGGCGAAATTCGTTCTCTGGAATGGTCCCCTCGGTGATTACGAAAGGGGTTTTTCTGAGGGAACTGAGGGTCTGGCAAAGGCTCTCGTCGAGAGCGGGGTGCCGACAGTCATTGGTGGCGGTGACACGATCGCCATCGTCTCGAAGATGGGCATTCTTGACAGGTTTGCATTTGTGTCGACAGGGGGCGGGGCCATGCTCCAGTTCCTCGCCGACGGAACCCTGCCGGGAATCGAGGCTCTCAAGAGATAGATAATCTATACAGGTATTCATTTTAAACGCCTCACTCAGTTGAGGCGTTTAAATTTACTGAGTACCCGGATATTTCTATAGTTCTCCGTGGCTTCCCCATGAGCAACCCGTCGTATCGATGGTAAATGAGCGCTTGTAATAGTCGTTGTTTGGATTGTATCCCGTGTATCCGGGTATAGAGTATCCTCCTATGAAATAATGATCGCAAATATAGTTCGCGTCCTGAAGGTTCCAGTTTGTCTCTCTCCATCCAGATCTCGAATAGAGTCGTGATGACTGAGGTGAATTTTCGACGACGTTCCACGCGCTTAGGACATAGTCGGTTCCATTGCCTGAGTATGTGTAGCATGAGGCTGTTCCTGGCTTCGGGTCGTTTGGCAGGTTTGAGATGTATGTCGGAGCAAGTCCCGGTATCCAATTTTCGGTTTTCATGTCTCCCGTGCCGGCTGATTGACCAATGCAGCCTGTCTCCATGTAAACGTAGCTGAGCCTCCACGTGCTCG
>LLBY010025943.1_pt1 | contig 10276 bp, 9 predicted proteins | sample 1489401 | NCBI WGS metagenome assembly LLBY01 (sample SAMN04092656, study PRJNA295927) | soil metagenome | biome: Soil prokaryotic community; feature: Bulk soil; isolation source: soil from tomato rhizosphere | host: tomato cultivar Hawaii 7996 | place: South Korea | collected 2011-11-01
GAAGATCTGCACCGCGCGGTCGGCCACCCGGTTCGCCATCTCCGACGCATAGAGCTTCGCCATCGAGCACTGGGCATGCTGGACCTTGACGTCGACAGCGGCGTCGATCGACCGGGCCGTCTCATAGGTCATCAAGCGCGCCGCCCACAGCTCGGTCAGCGAGTCGGCGAGCATGAACTGGATCCCCTGGTAGTCAGCGATCTTGGATCCGTATGCCACCCGATCCTCGGCGAAAGCGGTGGCCTCCGCGATCAGCCGCTCTGCCGCCCCGCAGCAGCGGGCGGCGATCATGAGACGCTCGTAGCGGAACCAGGCGTGAGAGAAGCTCATCCCGTCGCCCTCGCTCCCGACGAGGTTCTCCTCGGGAACACGGACGTCGGTGAACTTCATCTCCCAATGGTGATGACTGTATGTGTGCGAGTACTCCGGCACCCGCACGCACTCGACCCCGGGGGTGTCCATGTCGACGAAGAACAGGACGTGCCGCCCGGCGTTCGGACCGTCGGCGAGCTTGGCCTGGAAGAAGACATAGGAGGCGAGATTGGCGGAGGTCACGTGCCATTTCACGCCGTTGAGGAGATATTCGTCGCCGACGCGACGGGCCGTGGCCTCGATCCCGTCGACATCGGACCCCGCCCCTTCCTCGGTTATGGCGTAGCACTCGTGGATGTCGCCGATCACCGTGGGACGGATCCACTTCTCGATCTGGTGCTCGGTCGCCACCTCCTCGATCCACGAAGGCCCGGTGGAGACTACCCAGCCCAGTGCGTTGGTGACCCGACCCGTCTGCTCCTGGATCAAGGTCTGGGCCAGCATCGAGTAGCCGGGGCCACCGAGACGCTCCGACATGTTGATCGAGGTCAGGCCGAGCTCAGCCGCTCTCTCCCTCTGCTGCTTCAGGACCTCGGGAGGGATCTCCCCTGCGTTCATCTCGGCCTCGACTTCCCAGGGGATCAACTCGTCGACGAATCCGCGGGCCCGTTCCTGGAGGGCCAACTCGGCAGTGGTGAGGAACGTGCTCATCCCAGGTTGAGATAGATCTGCTTCTCTTCGAGGTAGGACTCGATGCCCCAGGGCCCCAACTCGCGGCCCACCCCGGAAGTCTTGTAGCCGCCCCAGATCGACTCGGTCGGTGCCGGCTGACTGTCGTTGACCCACACCACTCCGGCCTTGATCCCGCGGGCCACCTTCATCGCCCGCTTCACATCGGAGGTCCACACCGCCGCCGCCAGGCCGTAGCTGGTGTCGTTGGCCACCCGGATCGCCTCGTCCTCGTCCCGGAACGGGATCACGGCCATCACCGGACCGAAGATCTCCTCTCGGGCGATGACGGCTCGGTTGTCGACGTCGGTGAAGATGGTCGGGGGCACGAAGAACCCCCCTGCCAGCCCCGGTTCCGCCGGCATCTCCCCCTCGAATGCGAGAGAGGAGGTCTCCCGACCCGAGCCGACATATGACAGGACCTTCTCCTTGTGCTCCGAGGAGATCAACGGCCCCATCGTTGTCGCGGGGTCGAGGCCGCTGCCGACGCGGATCTGCGATGCGTTCTCGATCATCGACGCCACCGCCTCGTCGTAGATCGCCCTCTCCACGAGGACCCGGCTCCCCGCCGAGCAGATCTCGCCGGCGTTGGCGAAGATCCCGGCGCATGTGCCTTCGATCGCCCCCTCCAATTCGGCGTCGGCGAAGATGAGATTCGGCGACTTCCCACCCAGCTCCAGGGTCACCCGCTTCAATGTGTCTGCGGCGGCCCGGGAGATCACCTTTCCCACCTCGACCGATCCAGTGAAGGAGACCTTGTCCACACCCGGATGCTCCACCAGGGGGGCGCCGGCCTCGGGGCCGAGCCCGGTGAGGAGGTTGAAGACCCCGGGCGGGGCACCCGCCTCCTCCAAGATCCGCGCCAATTCGAGCGCCGTGAGCGGGGTCTGCTCCGCCGGCTTGAGGATCGTGGTGCAGCCTGCGGCGAGGGCAGGTGCGATCTTCTGCGAAGCCATCAGGATCGGGTAGTTCCACGGCGTGATCAGGGCGGCGACACCAACCGGTTCCTTGACCACCAGACTCATCGCTTCCGGCCCCACCGGCGGGATCGACCCCATGACCTTGGTGGCCCAACCCGCGTAGTACTCGAACATGTAGGCCGCCTCGTCGACATCCCACAACGAGTCGCCGAGCGGCTTGCCGTTGTCGCGGGTCTCCATCTCGGCGAGCCGGTCCCGGTCACGTCTGATGATCTCAGCCACCCTGAGCAGCAGCGAGGCCCGATCGCGGGGTGCGGAGAGCGGCCCCCAGACTCCCCCATCGAAGGCGGCCCGGGCCGCCGCCACCGCCAACTCGGCATCCTCCGGACCTGCCGCCGCGATCACGTCGATCGTCTCGCCGGTGGCGGGGTCGTAGGTGTCGAACGTCGCCTCGCTGCGGGGGTCGACCCACTTCCCGTCGATGTAGAGCTGTCTCACAAGTCTCCTCGAGTCCGGCCGCACGGGGAAACTAGCACCCATACTGAACCGTCGTTCAGGAAAGGCTACCCGCGCTCCGGACGGCTCCTCTCACTCCGGGAGCCTTTCTTGCTGCTGTGCCCGGCGACCAGGCTCTGACCGATCGCAACCACCACTGCGGCCAGCTCGGGCGGCTCTTCCACCGTGAATCGAAGCGGCAGCCCGATCAGATACCGTGCCAACCAGCCCAGATCGTCGGCGCCGATCTCGAGCCGGCAATCCTCGGGGCCGATCGGCTCGATCACCCCGACCGTCCCCGGGATCAGGGTGCGGGCGGTCTCAGCGGGGACATGGAGCCGGATCAGCGCCCGATGGGCCCAGGCCTCGACGGAGATGCCGCGTTGCACCAACTCCACGGGGTCCGGCGCCTGCCGCCGCGCCGACCTCATCCCGGTGGGTTGGGGATCGGCGACTCGATCGAGACGAAAGGTGCGCCAATCGTCGCGATCGATGTCGAACGCCACCAAGTACCAGCGTCGGCCGGTGTGCACCAGACGATTCGGCTCCACGTGCCGGTCGGTCTCCCTGCCCTCGCCGTCGGTGTAGGAGAAGCGGATTCGGGTTCCGGCCCTGATCGCAGCCGCGACCACCGCCAGATCGTTGTGATCGACTCTGGTGGACGGCTGGCCCACCGTGGAGACGGTGGCCACCGATATGTCCTCGAGTCTGGTCCGGAGTCTCGGCGGCAGCACATGCTCCAGCTTTCCCAGTGCGGAGAGAGAAGAGTCCTCCAACCCGCCGACCGCCGCGGTGGCCGCGACTCGAAGCCCGACGGCGACAGCCAGTGCCTCGTCGTCGTCGAGAAGAAGCGGTGGCAGCTTCCCTCCCGCTCCGAGGCGATAACCGCCACCGGGACCTGCCATCGCCTCGACCGGGTATCCGAGGGACCGGAGACGGGTCACGTCCCGACGCACCGTGCGCGGTGTCACCTCGAGACGTCGCGCCAGCTCATCGGCGGTCCAGTCGATCCGCCCCTCCAGCAGGCCGAGCAGTTTCAGCAGTCGCTCCGCGCTGTCCATCCACTCCCGATTCTGTTTCCGGATGCGGACAGAACCTGTCCGCATCCTTCCCTAGCCTAGACCGGGTTGAGGAAGGAAGAGAGATGTTGCCGATCACCAGCTACGAGATGGTCCGACAGATGAACGAGGAGCGGAGGGAGAAGTCCCTGAGGCGATTCTGGTGGCGACACCAGGACCCGGGCCCCGAGACGACGCTTTCCCCCGCACAGAGAGATGCCGAGGTGATCGAGCTGATGTTCGGGGCGCTCTGCGACGCCGAGGAGCCGCTGGGTGCCTGAGCCCGACTGGTCGAGCCAGACCAACACCGCCCTGGGCCCGATGGTGGCCCGCCCCCTCACCCCGGAGCGGTTCGGGGACATGGAAGAGGTCTTCGGCGACCGCGGTGTCGCCAGGTCTTGCTTCTGCATGCACTGGCGGCGGCCCGACGGCGGGTTCGGCGACGACCGCGACAATCGCGATCGGTTCGCCGATGTCGCGTCCCGGGGTCGGCCGCCGGGGCTCCTCGGCTATGTCGGGGAGAAGCCGGTGGGCTGGGTCCAGGTCGGCCCTCGGTCGGAGTTCCCTACTCTCGATCGCTCCCGACTGCTCAGGCCGGTGGACGACGTCGAGAGCTGGTCGATCAACTGTTTCGTGGTCCGGACCGGTCATCGCAAGCGTGGCGTCGCTGCCGGTCTCCTCACCTCTGCCATCGAATACGCCAAGCACCAAGGTGCCACCGCGATCGAGGCCTACCCGGTCGACGGCGACCGGGTCTCGGCCGTCGACTACTTCACCGGGATCCTCGGCATGTTCCAAGAGCACGGCTTCGTCGAGCTCATCCGACGGAACGACACCAGGCCCATAGTCCGTCTCGTCGTCTGAGCGGGTGAGGGAAGGCGATCAGAGAGCGGTCTCCAGGATGACTCGGGCGGCGGCGTCACCGCTCCGGATAGCACCCTCGAGCGTCCCCGACCCGTTGACGTGCTCGCCGGCGAGGACGACTCGACCCACGGGGCGGGACAGGACGTCGAGACCGGCCCGTTGCCCGGGACCGATGACCGAGTAGCAACCTCCGGCGAAGACGTCGGAGTCCCAGTCGGCAACCAGGGGGGTGCCTTCCAGATCCGCCCCCGGCGCCGATGCGGCCAGACGGCCGCCGGGATCGGCGATCAAGGCGCGGACACCTTCCCTGGTGCCCGCGAACCCGGTCACCGCCCTCCGCACCCCGCCGTCATCACCGAGCCCCGTCCAGTACCAGGCCGGGATGTCGGTGTCCTGCCGACGGAAGATCCCGGGATCTCCGTTGGTGGCGACGGCTACCTTGGCCCCCGACCCCATCTCCAGCCCGCCCAACCGCTCGGGCAACTCTCCGGGGAGGTCCGGGTCGAAGACCAGTCGCCGCAGCACCGGCAACGGCACCGCCAGCACCACCCACCCGGCGGCGAAGATCTCGTTGCGGGCGACGACCTCGACCAGCTCCGGTGATCGATGGATCGAGGTGACGACGGTCTCCATCCGGACATCGAGCTCATCGGCCATGCGCCGCGCCAGCCGATCGTTGCCACCCTCGACCCGGCGGTACCTCCCCTGGCCACCGATCCCGAACTCCTCTCCGATCTCGGCCGCCGCCACCCGGTCCAGAGGTGCCCCCGCGGTGCCGGCGAGTCGGGACCGCAGCACCGTCATCGCCGCCCCCGCCTCGTCGATGGAGCCCAGCAACTGGCTTGCCGACATGGATGCCAGCGCCTCGGGGCCGAGACTCCTCATCCGGGCCTCCAGGATCCCGGCGAGACGGTCGTGCTCCCGACCTGGGATCGGGGCCCCGCCAACCGGGTCTCGGGAGATGAAGTCCATCCCGGTGTCCACCAGGCTCAGACCGAGTTCCGCGGCCAACTCGATCACGGGAGCCTGACCGGTGGTGATCCACTCCCCGCCCAACTCGACGATCTCGCCATTGTGGAGAGAGCGCGACCACACCCGGCCCCCGACACGCGACCGCGCCTCGAGCACCACCACCTCGCGGCCTCGCATGCGGAGACGTCTCGCCGCGGTGAGACCGGCGAGACCGGCCCCGACCACCAGGACTCGGTGTCGGGGATCGCTGGCCATGGGCTGGGCGACGATACCCCCCGGGTACTGTTCCGCCGTGCCAGATGGGCCCCAGGAGTACCCGGTCTCGATCGACCGCCGGGTCTTCGTGCCGATGGACGACGGGGCCCGCCTCTGTCTCACCGTCTACCGGCCCGACAGCGACCTGGACGGTCCCTATCCCACCATTGTCGAGTCTCTCCCCTATCGCAAAGACGACGCCTTCTACTCGGCCGACTGGCCGACCTACGCCTATCTGGCGCAGCGGGGATTTGCCGGGGTTCGGATCGACATCAGGGGCACCGGCGCCTCCACCGGCATCATCGAGGACGAGTACGTGGCACGCGAGCAGCATGACACGCTGACAGTCTTCGATTGGCTCGAGACCCAGGAATGGTGCAACGGGGCTCTTGGCATGTGGGGAGTCTCCTGGGGGGGCTTCAGCGCCCTGCAGACCGCCATGCTCCGCCCTCGGCAGTTGAAGGCTATCGCCCCGGTCCATGCCACCCACGACCGCTTCGCCTGCGACGTCCATTACACCGGTGGATCGCTCCATGCCCAGGAGCAGGTCGATTGGCCACCGTCGATGGTGCTCTGCAATGCACTTCCCCCCGACCCCGACATCTTCGGGCCGCGGTGGTTCGAGGAGTGGATGGACCGATTGGAGCGTACCCCGCAGTGGCCCGGGATCTGGCTCCGGCACCAGAAGCGCGACGACTACTGGCTCCATGGGTCGCCTTCCGCAGACTACGAGTCCATCCAGTGCCCGACGCTGCTCATCGGTGGCTGGGTCGACGGTTACGTCGACGGGATGCTGGCGCTGGCGGAGAACCTGACATGTCCCACCCGGACCGTGATCGGCCCCTGGGGGCACTTTCGCCCCGCGACCGGGTGCCCGTCACCGACATTGGACCATCTCGACCTGCTGGCCCGATGGTTCGGGCATCATCTGCGTGGTGACGACAACGACGTGATGGACCTGGCTCCTGTGACACTGTTCATCCGCACCGGAGCCCCCTACGACGGCCCCACGAGGCCCCCGTTCGATCAGCCCCCGACACCCGGCCACTGGCGGGCGGAAGACGCCTGGCCGCCACCCGACACCGAGCTCCTCACCGTCGATCTCACCGCGATGAGACACGAGGGACAACTCGACTGGTCCGGCCCGCAATGGGTGGGGTCCCACGCCCCGGCCTGGGATCGGGCGGGCACCGGCAGCACCGACTCGACCCGCGACGACCAACACTCCGTCGTGTTCGAGACACTGCCCCTCACCGGGACCCTGGAGATCCTGGGGACGGTGCAGGTCGAGGTGACCGTCACCCCTGACCGACCAGTGGGAATGGTGGCGGCGAGACTCCTCGCCGTCTCGCCTCGCGGGGCGACCCATCTCATCACCCGGGGGAGCCGGAACCTGGCTTTTCCCGAGGATCTCTCCCGTCCCCGGAAGATCACGGCGGGCCGCCCACTCACGGTCCGCTTTCCCCTGTTGGCCACGTCGGCGGTGCTGGAGCCGGGTTGGAGTCTTCGTCTCTCCTTGTCCGGCGCCGACTTCCCGGTGGTGTGGCCCCCGGGCTCACCGGTGGTGCTCGCCTTCGACCCGGCCCGGTCGAGATTGCTCCTCCCCACCGTCCCCGCTCGCACCGAGTCGCGCTTGGTGCAGGTCCCGCCCAGCCCTCCCCCACCGTCGCCTCCAGGGTTGACGGGAAGCGACGACGCCGGTTTCTCACTCGACCGCGACGGAGCGAAGAGCTCGTTCACCCGTCATCGCTTCTCGACCGAGCACCAGCCCGAGAGAGCCGGGCTGACCTATACCTCCGACGAGACCTGGACGGTGAGCGTCGAGGACGACGACCCGGCATCGACCGCGGCCCGGGCCGAAGGCGAGGTGACGATGGAGCGCCCCGGCTGGTCGGTTTCGACCAGGGCCAGTCTCGAGCTGACCGCGGATGCCGGAGAATTCCGGCTCTCCATCGCACTCACCGCGTTACATGATGGAGATGTCGTGTTCGAGAGGCGGTGGGCCGATCGGATTCCGAGGGAGTGGGCTTGAAAGGCGCGATGCCTGCGGGTTCGCAACGGGTCGTCGGCAGCTCGAGGGCTAATCTCGGAAGGTGGAACCGACCCTTCACCGCGACCGATATGTGGAGCCCTCCCGGTACCAGGAAGAGGTGGAGAAGGTCTTCGGCAGGCAGTGGTTCTGCGTGGGTCGGGAGAGCGAGATCCCGAGCCCGGGGGACCATCTGGTCTGTGACGTGGCCGGAGAGTCCGTGATCGTCACCAGGACCCGTTCCGGCGGTCTTTCCTCATACATCAACCTGTGCCGTCATCGGGGGTCGCAGCTCACAGATGCCGTCGGCAAGCCGGGCCAGCCATCGGTGGGGCCTACCGGACGCTTCGTCGGGTCGATCCAGTGCCCGTATCACGCCTGGACCTACTCGTTCGACGGCAGGCTGCGGGCCGCGCCGTTCCTCGACGAGTCGGACGGCCTGCTGAAGGAGGATCTGCCGCTCCACCACGTCGGAGTGGAGTCCTGGGGTGGGTTCATGTGGGCCCACCTCGATCCCGACCACGCCGAGCCGTTGGACGCCCAGTTCCAGGAAGCGGAGTCGTACCTGGCCAACTACCCGCTCTCCGACCTGGTGACCTCGGCTCGCATCGTCTACCCCGTCGCCGCGAACTGGAAGGCGGTGGTCGAGAACTACAACGAGTGCTACCACTGCGGCCCGGTCCATCCCGAGCTCGTCGAACTGGTCCCCGCCTTTCGCCAACGGGGTGGGTCCGACCTCGACTGGGAGTCCGGGATCCCGCATCGGGAGGGTGCCTGGACCTTCACTGCGACCGGGACCAGCACTCGTCGCCCCTTCCCCGGCTTGACCGCCGAAGAGCAGGAGAGGCACAAGGGCCAGCTCATCTACCCCAACCTGATGCTGAGCCTGTCTGCCGACCACGTGGCGGCCTTCACCCTCTGGCCCCACGGACCTGGCTCCACCACGGTGGTCTGTGACTTCCTATTCCATCCCGACGAGGTGTCGAGGCCCGAGTTCGACCCCTCCGACGCCGTCGAGTTCTGGGACATGGTGAACCGGCAGGACTGGAAGGTGTGCGAGTCGGTGCAGCGGGGAATGGGCTCCCGCCGGTTCGCCACCGGGTTCTACGCCCCGATGGAGGACTACTCCAGGGACATCCGGCGCTATCTCGACGGCCTGATTTGACCGACTACCGGGTCGCAATCCTCGGTCTGGGGGGAATCGGGAGCGCCACCGCCTACTGGGCTGCGAAGCGGCTCGGTAACGACGTGCTCGGCATCGAGCAGTTCGCGCTCGGTCATGCCCGTGGTGGATCCGAGGACCACAGCCGCATCATCCGGCTCTCCTATCACACCCCCGCTTATGTCGAGCTCGCCCGAGCCGCCTACCGGGCCTGGGAACGGGTGGAGGTCGAGTCCGGCGAGCCACTCGTCCTCCGAACCGGTGGGTTGGATCTCGCACCCGCCGACGCCTCGATCGGTCTCGGCGGCTACCGCGAGTCGATGACCTCGGCCGGCGTCGACTTCGAGGAGCTGACGGCGGCCGATGTGATGCACCGTTGGCCACAGTGGAGACTCAGCGATGATGTCACCGCCCTCTACCAAGAGCAGTCGGGTCTGGTGATGGCGTCCAGGGCCAACACCGCCCACCGACGGCTGGCCGTCGAACATGGGGCCAACTTGATCCAAGAAGCGGAGGTGACATCTCTCCGAGAGAGCGACGGGGAGGTCGAGATCGAAGTCGACGGGAGGACGATTCGGGTGGGGGCGCTGATCGTTGCCGCCGGGGCCTGGACCAATCGCAGCCTGTCCCCACTTGGTGTCTCCTTCCCCCTCGAAGTCACCCAGGAGCAGGTCGTCTATCTCGATGCCGGCGATCCGATGACGTTTCACCCCTCCCGCTTCCCGATCTGGATCTGGATGGACGAGCCCTCGCTCTACGGGTTCCCGATATTCGGTGAGCCGGCGGTGAAGATCGCATGGGACCGATGCCAGATCGCCACCGACCCCGAGAGCCGTAGCTTCGAGCCCCGTGCCGATGTCAACGAGATGGTGACCCGCTTCGCGGCGGAGCACCTGCCCGCGGTGACAGCGCGGATCCGTCTCGCCAAGACCTGTCTCTACACCCTCACCCCTGACCGGGACTTCATCGTCGACCGGGTCCCGGGCACCGAGCACGTCTACACCGCGGTCGGCGCCGGCCACGCCTTCAAGTTCGCGTCCCTGTTGGGCAGGATCCTCACCGATCTCGCATTGGACGGGGCCACCGACCACGACCTCGATGCCTTCCGGGCCGATCGCGCCATCCTCCAGGAGCGGGATCCGGTCCGGTCCTACATGCTCTGAGCAGGGACGGCACCCCCGTCGCTCAGACCGGGCTCCCGGTCCCCGCCCCGGGGCGAGGAGGGCGGGACGGCCCAGCAGGCGGCGGCGGCGAGGGCTCCGGGCGGGATGGGGCCCGGGTCGTCCGCCGGGCAGCGGGCCGAGATCGTCTCGGGGAGGGTCCCGGACTGGTAGAGGGGGCACCGGGGATGGAACCGGCATCCGTCCGGGATGCGGGCCGGGTCGGGGATCTCGCCCACCAGGATCTGCTGATCCATCGACTTGGTCTCCGGGACCACCGAGAGCAGGGCCCGGGTGTACGGGTGGTTGGGGTGGCCCAA
>LLBY010053776.1_pt1 | contig 10265 bp, 12 predicted proteins | sample 1489401 | NCBI WGS metagenome assembly LLBY01 (sample SAMN04092656, study PRJNA295927) | soil metagenome | biome: Soil prokaryotic community; feature: Bulk soil; isolation source: soil from tomato rhizosphere | host: tomato cultivar Hawaii 7996 | place: South Korea | collected 2011-11-01
CCATTTAGATGCGATTGCCCTACGGGAAATGCCCTGATCGAGCAGATTCAATACGGCCTGCTGCCAGATTTGGATGTAATAGGTCGAGTGTTCTTGCTTGAGGTTCTTGAGCAGGTTGACGAGGTCAGCCATCCGCCCAGCCACATCCTGTAAAGGTTTGCCCATGAAAAACATGTGGGTGCACACATCCTTGGCGTTATAACCAACAAATTGCAGATCACCGCTCTCCAGCCCGCTCTGGATGCCTTCCATGAACGGTTCGAGAGTAGTTTCGGCATGATCCTGCCAGTGCCGGATGTGGCCGTTGAAGATAAAGAGCACTTTGCTCGTGAGCTCTTGCGCATCAAAGAGCTCTAGCAGCTTCAACGAAATTTGCCCGGCACGATAGCCTGCAGCGATGTCCTCCCTCGGGCCGGCCAGGAGCATAAAGCCGTATAGGCCATACGAGACGGCGGCTAGAGCCGAGAGACCGTGGACCATGCAGTAGTGAACTTGCGTACGGATGACGAGAGGGAAAATTTCGGGCCTGGTTTGAAACGCCGGAGGGGCCAGGGCGACCAGTATGCGTAAAGCAGCCAAGTGCTCGGGTTCGACCATGCGAGGCAGATACGCCAATTCTTCGATCCGGGGCAGGATCAGATCGTCATCGCTGAGATCTGATTCCAGAGTCACGCCGAGCAGATCTAATACCTCCAGGCCAATATCAACCGCCTTGACCATTTGGTTCCGGGAGATGTACGCCTGCATCTGCAGCTCGAAGATCTTCACCTTATCTAGCAGCGTCTTGGCATGTCCCAATACTACCTTTGCATAGGCCTCTGAACGGGCAAAATTGGTGCTCATAAAAGCTGCTTCGGTGGCTTCTACATAGAGTGCTAAGGCCAAATCATAACTCCTTTGCCAGACCATCTCTGGGAGTAGTTGTATGCCCGCACTCAAATAATTTAAGGCGGCTTCGTGGGCCGCGGCCGATTTTGCTTTCTTACCGGCGAGAAGATTTAACTCGGCAAGTTGCATTTGTTCTGCCAGGTCGGTAATCAACGCCACACCGGTATTGAAGTGATTGGCCAGCTCGAAGACTTTTTCTTCGAGCTCATCTGGTTCAGTGCTCTGGAAAAGTAATCTGCCAATCTTCAGGTGGGTGGTTTGCCTTTGGTCAACCGGGATGAGTGCGTAAGCAGCCTGCTGAACCCTATCGTGAAGAAACCGGTAAACCGGGTTAGGGACCTCTACCTTCACGTGATCGGAAAAGCCCGAACGGATTTGATCAAGGTTCCACTCTCCTACTGGCTGGATCAGGCCTGCCTGGGCGACCGGCCAAAGATCTTCCGCGGTAGAGACAGGTGACTTCTCGCCAATAGTGGCCAGGGTTTTCATATCGAATCGATTGCCAATGCACGCAGCCAATTGCACACACCGTTGCGACGGAGCCGGCAGCCTTTGCAGCTTCTGGATCATCAAATTAACAACGTTATCCGTGAATTCGGCGGCTTCGATTTGGTTGAGATCCCACCGCCACTTTTGTAGATGGGAATCGAACTGGAACAGACCTTCCTGGTACAGCGATTGGAGCAGTTGGGAGGCAAAGAATGGATTTCCATCTGTCTTCTGCAGCACCAACTGGGCGAAGGGTCGGGATTCTTCTAGGCTGCAGTGCAGGGTATCGGCGATCAATTGGTTGAGATGCTCTAAAGCTAGAGGCTGTAATTTGAGCTGGCTGAACCTGCCCCCGGATGTCTCGAGCTCATTCATTGCCAGCGCTAAGGGATGATGCGCGCTGATCTCATTATCCCGATAGGCACCAATCAAGAAGAGATGGTGAAGCTCTGAGTCGTAAACGAGTTCTTGAAGTAGCGTGATTGTGGTAGCACTGGCCCAGTGTAAATCATCCAGGAAGATTACCAGGGGGTGTTCCTCGTGGGCAAACACCTGGATAAAACGCTTGAATACCAGCTTGAAGCGGTTTTGAGTTTCAGTTGGAGCTAGGTGAGGAACTGGCGGCTGGGGGCCGGTGATCAGAGCCACGTCGGGGATGACGTCGATAATGACCTGTCCAATCTGACCGAGAGCCTTGAGCAGCCTTTCTCGCCACCGGCTTATCTGCTCCTCGCTCCCGGTTAGAATCTGCTGGATCAATACCTGGCATGCCTGGATCAGTGCGCCGTAGGGCACCTCGCCGTGGAGTTGGTCGAACTTCCCGGATATGAATATGCCGCGTCGACCCACGATGGGCTTTTGCACTTCGTTGACCAGCGTCGATTTGCCAATGCCGGAATAACCGGAAACCAACATCAAAACGACCCTGCCCAGGCTGGCATTCTCGAAAGCTTCTATAAGGGTGGCGATCTCTTTCTGGCGGCCGTATAGCTTCTGCGAAACTTGAAATCGGTTCGAGACATCTTTTTGCCCTAGAGGGAAGCTTTGGATTTCCCCCGTCGCGTTAAGTTGGGCGAGACATATTTCCAAGTCAGCTTTCAACCCATAAGCGTTTTGATAACGATCTTCAGCCATCTTTGCTAGGAGCTTCATGACGACCTCTCCAACGGGAGCAGGAATGTGCCGATTGAGCTCATAAGGCGGTTTTGGCTGCTTGGCAATGTGGGCATGAACCAATTCGAGGGGATCAATGAAAGGGAATGGTAGCTGGCCGGTAAGCAGCTCGTAGAAAATGACTCCCATCGAATAGAAATCCGTTCGGTAATCCAGTATGCGGTTCATCCGGCCCGTTTGCTCAGGGGAGATGTAAGCCAGCATCCCTTCCTGCAGAGTTTCTTTGGCAGGGGTTAATTCTTCTCCCGACAGGCGTGAAGCGCCCCCAAAGCCGGTGATCTTCACCCTTTTGGCATCCAAGCTGCAGAGGATATTATCAGGGTTGAGGTGATTGTGAATCAGATGGTTTTTGTGTATCTCCCCCAGGGTATTAGACAACTGAATAGCAAATTGCAAGAACCGCGCTGGATCGCGGTCGAACTGATGGACGAAGTTTCTAAGCGGTCGCCCCTCAAAATCTTCCAGTACCAGGCCAGGGAGATGACCGATCTGCTCCAGTGATTCTGGTCTTAAAACTCCTTCAATATTCAAGCTATGAGCAATTTCGTACTCGCGTTGCAGCTGCGTGACATCATTAAAGCGCGGAACTTCGGCATTAAAGACCTTCAAGATTACCGGTCGATGGTCCCTCAATCGGTACCCGCGATATAGAACGGTCTTAAATCCATCCTCGATTTTTTCAAGAACTTCGTAGCCGGGAAGCAGGGTCATTTTTTGCCCTTTTATCAGGATTAGATGTGGGTTCTGAAGCCTTGCCAGAATCGGATAGAAGATTTCCACCTTTCCGAAGCTTTCAAAGTGGGCATCAATAACCTGGATCTTATGTCAGCAACATCAGCCTTATAGCTTCGGAATATTCTTTCTTACAAGCTTCCGAATCATCCTAGATTGAGTTATGGGTGCTCTATGCTACCGGTCGAATGAGGAAAGGGCGCAATTAGATATTTTTTGTCAGCTTTGAGGCTTGGCTGAATTCTAGCACCTTTTTTGATGTATCAATACTTTTGATGATAAGATCATAGAACTTTTTAGGCCCGTGAGCATCAGTAGGATTACTTAAGTATTCTAGTGAAAATTACTCATGGAGATACTCCCTGGACCTTGGCATCCTTGAGGCTTTCCCACTATCGCATGTAACCCGTATAAACAGATCAATTGTTCTACTGGCGGCGATCTTGTTATTAACAGCGTGATACAACATCTGTTCCTGGGGTTACTGTCTGTCAGTTAGGCTGGCATTGAAGAGAAGAATATCGGTTTGGCTACCTTTCTACGTGCACACAGTAGAAGCTTTTATGAAAAAGCATCCATAAGAGCGGCAAGATGATGAACAAAACGACTCCTATCCAGCCATGGGCATGGACCAACTGCAGAAACACACAGGAGACTATCCAGGGGAACAGAATGGTAATCAATGTGCCACGGGCTCGAACCATCCAGTTCATTTGCCAAGCATGATATTCCGCACGATGCCAGGATTCATTTTGTTGGCAGATCTAACTACTCTCCCCCGCAAATAGTAGCGAACAAACTTCAAGCGCTCACCGAGCTTAACACAGCGCAGGTCCAACAAATAACGAATATCAACTACTAATTTCATAGGTTCACCTCCTCTCAATCATAGGGAAGAAGGAAAACAGGTGAAACGCATAGACACTCTATGGGGATCGTTTGCGCCACATTGACAACCATAACTCAAACATTAGTATTGCTCCTTTTCGCTTCTTATGCGAGGGTACTAGCACTCATTTTCCCTTTCATGGCTCTATGTTTTTTTACCTACTACCTTATGCAAAACTCCATGGACTTCCGCGGGGTGAAACATCCCTCCTAACAGGCAGGAGCATGTTCCAGTGAATAGGGGATCTGGTTGGTCATCGTTGTTTTGAGATTACGATCAGGATAACGTTCCGCCAAAAGCCGAACGGCAGCCTTTTCGACGGATGCTCCGGGCAGTTACCTTACCCTGCTGGATAGCGACAGTAGACAACATTGGCAATGGCTAACCATCTCCATTGAGGAGATAAGCGGCATGGTCCGGGACAAAAACCTCAGGATGCTGCGGCAGTTGCAATGTGGGAGCGACTCGGACTCGTCCCGCGCCTGCCCGCTAGACCCCAAGCGAGTCCAACACCTCTGCCGCCTTAATTCCTGCCGTCCAGATCGGCGTATGCGTTTCGATCGCACGGGCTGTTTCCACGCCAGTTGGTCTGCCTCCGACCACCACGAAAGTCAGCATGGCGCCGCGTTTCTCTGCATCCGCCTCGCGGCTCGCCTGCTCTAACATCTCCTTCCCTAATGATGGCGCACTTCACCGATTGAATCTCGAGATGATGCGACTATACTCGGCCAGCTGCTTGTTACCCCTCATCCGCGGTCCAAATATCTGCACCGAGCAGGATTAGCTCCTTGGTGAGAAGGCTTCTTACTGAGTCACAGAGCGGGTCGACGCCGGCAACCGCATGTGCAATAGCGGGAACGGCCGCCCCACATCATCCAACTCCGACCGTGCCTCCACGACGAAACCGCAGGCCTCGTAGAATTGACGGGCCTCGAGGTTCTGCTCGTTGACATCAACGGTCAACTTGCCCCGGAGTTCTTGTGCATACTGGACCAGACGGTGACCTCCCCCGCGGCGCTGGAACTCCGGCGCGAGGAACAATGCCTCCATTTTGCTCCCGGACATTCCCATAAACCCCATGGGTGCCCCGGAGTCGGAGCAGAGGACCCAGAGTTCAGGTTCATCGGATGTCAGGTACTCTCGGGTCGGGGGGAGGAGGGACTGGATATCCTCCTCCGATAGGAAGGTGTGCGTCGCCCGGACGGACCGCAGCCAGATGTCCACCAGGGCATCGCGGTCTGTCGAGAGCGCTCGTCGGATCGTCATTGCGTCTTGCCTCCCGCCATCGAACTGCTATCCATATATAGAACTGTTATCATGTTTCGCATATTTTGTCCTTTTCCTTGCCGGTATAGTAAGTTTGGGTTTGTAATGTATAACCATCGCCATACGTTTTTGCAAAGTCTGTGCAGTGGTTGGGCGGTGGTGCTTCAAGGCAAGAAACCAGCCACCTACAGGCTTGCCAGGAACTCAATCAGGAGTTGGTTGACCTCCGCTGGACGCTCCTACTAAATCCAATGGCCCGCACCTGCTAGCAAGACCTTCTTCCGCAGGTTTGGTCCACTTTCTTCCAGGGCATCAAACGTGGCTTGGCGTCTCGCAGGGTTGTATTTACACAGAATGCTTCATCCAACCCGTCTTCGCCGGAACGTGGTTTGCATTGTTTAGTAAGCAGTTGCAGGAAGCCTCGGACTTCGTTTCCGAATCGAATTCCGAATGTTAATTTCACTTTTCACCAGTAAACAAGCAAAATAGACTCAGTATGATGAGAGTGTAACGCCCCAATGGTTGTAGTGTGAACACACCAAAGTTGTATATTTGTGGTTGTAATCTTTCTTCTTGAACTTATGAATCAATGTCTGAGTCATCACTTCCTTGAATCATTTGTGTGCCTGCTACCTGACCGAGATAAGGAGTAATCCCATATCGCGCACTTTGGCACGTAAGCTATAGAATGCCTCCTGATCCCGAAGCGTACCTGAGAACAGAGTTTCACCTCGCTTATTATGCGTAATCGTCAGCCCTTCAAACCATCCCGACCACTCCATGTCCAAATGACCCTTCATGACAATTTCACAGTTATCACTCATCCTGTATGTTTTCATTTACCTATTCAGATTCCTGCAAGAGTAGCCTCAATCTCTGCATGCTGAGACGGAAGCGAGTCCTGACGGTGCCGAGTGGAGAATGGCAGCGCAGGGCGATCTCTTGCTGAGTCATTCCTCCCCAAAAAGCCAATTCAATGACAATTCGCGGCTGTGTTGGAAGCTGTTGTAATGCTTCGTCTACACGTTCTTGCTCAAATGTGTCCTGCTCATCCCGCGCCGGATCATCGTTGCCCGCCAACTGGTCAAGTGATCCCCAATACCTTGAGTCTGTAATGAGGTGTGCACGGCGGCGTCTCAACTCGTCAATACACTGATGGCGAGTTATCGTACTCACCCAAGCTGAAAACTTGCCTCGTTCCTCTCGATAATCCCGGGCATGTCACCAGATTTTGGTAAAGCCCCGTTGAATGGTTTCTTCCGCGCTCGCATGGTCGCTCAGGGTTTTGAGCGCAATCGAGAAGACGAGCCTGGCATAACGATTGTGGATTTCCGATAGCGCCCAATTCTCACCACGCGCAATGAGGGCAAGCAATTGCACGTCGGTAAAAATCTGCTCACCGACTGCCCCCCGTGTAGGGATCATGGTAGTTTGTAACATTAGTCATCTCTCTCGTGAATCTGCTGGAGGAGAAAATCATTCCTTTTTCTAATGTGCAAACCGGTTTGAGCGTGAGTGGCTCGAATTGACAGCCACAATTTCATACCGCTTGTGGAGTTGCACGGCAAAAGACGTGGCGTGGGCGTGCGTAGGGGCTCATGTGGGTACCCCTTCTTTTAATCATTTTGAGAACGTTGCTCTTATCCCTTCTGGATTCGTAATGGACTTCGTCCATCAATTTGCGCATGAGAAAAATCCCAAGTCCCCCGATCTTGCGCTCCGATAAATCCGCTTTGAGTTCCGGCGGGGGAATCGTGGAGGGATCGAAGGACTTGCCGTCGTCGACCATCATGATGATAATGGCCCCGTCCTGCACACCGCATGAAATTTCTAGTACGCCGTTCTTCACACCCTCATAGGCGTGTTCGATAATGTTTGAAGCAGCCTCGTCGGCCGTCAACTGGATGTCATAAATGTCCTGGGCACTAAAGCCGCCAGCGCGCGCAACCTCGCCCACGAACTTCCTGATCTCGCCAAGATATTCGAATTTGGCGATAACATGAAGGCTCATCATGAACCTTCCTCGACTTCGTTCAACTCGTCCGCGACCCGGCCGTCGCTTCGTAGTGAATTGCGATGGCTGCTTCCTTACCTGAGTTTCGACCAGGCAGAAGACGTTTCTGGTGGCTTCGTCGAACCGGTGCTGACAATAATGCACGTCATTTCTCCTTTCATTTCGTTTTGATTGACGATGCGAGTGTAACATTACAATGGTTGTACTATGGACACACTAAAGTTGCATGTTGGTGGTTGTACATTAGCAGCACACGATTGGGAATTTGTAACGCGGTTGATGGAAGGCGCGGGTGAATCGCTGCGGCTGCGCGGCAAAATCGCGATGCTGCCCCATTGGATCCAGGCACTGACCGAATCGGCCCAGCGGTCACATCCTGCATCTGCCTCAGCTGTACGCGAGGGCTCGTTGGTGTCGCTAAATATGGAGAGGCCGAAACGGCCATTCAGGAAGCAGAGCACTGGCTTGAGAACAATACGCAAGCCGGTGATCCCGGAATGGATTCTCTACGCGGCAAAGCACTTGCCTTACGCGCTCAATTCGCCCATATTGATTTCGTAATGAATTCACTCAAGGAATTGAGCTGGCGCAGCGCGCGGAGCAATTTTTGCCTCCAGATGATGTATCGTGGCGCAGTGGAATATCGCTGATTCTGGGAAGCGGCTTGACCTCATTACCTACTAGTGCCCAAACCCAATGGTTGGGTGGCAAAGCTAGAACTGTTAAATCTTATACTTATAGAGGTGAACTATGACGAATGCACATTTACGTATTGCGCGCCCTACTGATAACCTTTCGGAGATCATGAAATTTTATCGAGATGGACTTGGATTCGAAGTGATCGACTCTTTTGAAGATCATCAAGGGTTTGACGGAGTCATGCTCGGTCGCTCCGATCTTTCCTATCACCTCGAATTCACCCATCACCGAGGACATCAAGTAGGGAAAGCACCTACACAGGAGCATTTGCTAGTCTTTTATCTTCCAGATCAGAGTGAATGGCAGCAAGCCGTAGATCGAATGATCGAGAAAGGATTCGCGCCTGTGAAGTCCTACAATCCATACTGGGATGTGCAAGGGAAGACCTTTGAGGACGCAGACGGTTATCGAGTTGTATTGCAAGGTGTGGCCTGGTTGTAGCACGCAATGATACTGCGTATTCAGCTGGACGATTCGTTTTTCTGCTTATAGAACTTTTCTAACCTAGTCATATCAGTACTCCTCAAGGTGCGTTACGTGCAGGTGATACGCCAGGCCGGTGTGTTCTTTTATGGTGGGAACAGCTTCCCTGGCGAAGCTAAAACCGGACGCAGCGCGATCGTCACCATCCCACCATTCTCAGACGGGCAGATTCTCACAACTTTGTCGTGTACCAAGCTGTAGTGAGGGTTGCCGTCGCAGAACGCGATTTGTCTGGCCGTCACATCGAAGGCGACGTTTGGCGCATTGTAGATGTGGTCACCTGCGTTCTGGATTCGCCGAGGGGAATGTAGTTCTTATCGCCCACTGAGCCGGGCTGGAACTCGCTCGGCGGGAAGGGATTGGCCCCGTTCTCGTCGCCGGGCAGGACCCTCCGCTCGGGCGAGAAATCAACCGTGCCGGCGGTGAAGGTGATGCTCGTGTCTGCCTCGATTCGCCCTATGCGCACGGCCCTCGCGACAGCGGCGTAAGCAAGCTTGGGCGCGTCTTCCGGGCGTCCTTCAGGATGACTGTACGGTGATACCGTCCTCTGTTTGTCATTCACGGAATAGCCAGTTGTAGACATTTGATCTGTTTCCTTTTTGAGGGGAATACTGCCAGGTTGTTGATTACCGCTTCTGCTGCTTCATCTCAGTCATCTTGCCCATTTCGTCCGAATTGGTTTCCATATCGTCGTATTGATTTTCCCGCTGCTTCATCTCAGCCATCTGTGCCATTTTGTCAAGCATCGCAGTCATATCATTGGATTGATGTTCCTCCGACTTCATCTCGGCCATATTGCCCATTTCGCCGGGCATAGCTGCCATATCATCGGATTGATGTTCGTGCTGCCTCATCTCTGTCATCTGCCCCGTTTTTTCGGGCATGGCTTCCATATTGTTGGATTGACGCACCTGCGGTTTCATTTTTGCCACTTGTTCCATTTCCATCATGGCTGGCTGTTCAGGCTGCATGAAGCGAAGAAGCTCTCCAATTTTCTTGAGAATACTGCTCATTGTTTATCTCCTATACTTATCGATCGTATTCACTAAGTGCGATGGTCATGAATGCCATCTCATGTTGCTGCGACCATTTTAGGCGGTCATGGCTTGGAAAGCATCGGGGAAATACTCAATCCTGCCTGTGAATTTTGACCCACCTTGAGAATGATCTTAGAAAGCGTTTTAAAAGTCAAGTTGCAAGCATTTTCAGCACGCGTCGTGAACTGGCGATATAGACCATACTTTCGCTGGATAATGTGGTGTGCTCATAGTCGCGAGCTAGACAGCGATAACGGCCTAACCATCCGAAAGTTCGTTCGACGACCCAGCGGTGCGGGAGCACTTGAAAACCTTGGACATCCTCCGAACGTTTCACGATTTGCAAGGTCCAACCGAATCGTTGGCGAACTGCATCAATGATCGAAGGGTACCCGCCATCCGCCCAGATAAGTTTCAAGCGACACCAGCGATTATGAAGGTTATGTTTGATATGATCAAACAGTTTTTGCAAGGTCAACAAGCCTCCGGCTCCATCCTGAATGCTGGCGCTATGCACTGCAACCAGCAACACCAATCCCAAAACGTCTACCACCAGGTGTCGCTTCCGGCCCGGCGTTTGCTTATGCACATCCAC
>LLBY010049468.1_pt8 | contig 10259 bp, 11 predicted proteins | sample 1489401 | NCBI WGS metagenome assembly LLBY01 (sample SAMN04092656, study PRJNA295927) | soil metagenome | biome: Soil prokaryotic community; feature: Bulk soil; isolation source: soil from tomato rhizosphere | host: tomato cultivar Hawaii 7996 | place: South Korea | collected 2011-11-01
GCGGGCCGCGCCGGCCGCCGTGCCCTGCGCCTCTACCGGAACCGGGAGTGCTCCTCCCTCCTCGAGGCCGACGTGGCGCGGGCCCGGGTGTTCGGCCGCGCCGGCTACTTCGAGCTCGACGGCACCGCGCTGGTCGACACGCAGCCGCTCGACGCGGTGGCCCGCGCCCACGGCTTCGCGGAGGCGGTGTTCCTCAAGCTCGACGTCCAGGGGGCGGAGCTCGAGATCCTCCAGTCGGCGCCCGAGCTGGTCGGACACGCCCTGCTCGGCATCCGCACCGAGGTGGAGTTCATGCCGATCTATCGCGACCAGCCCCTGTGGGCCGACGTCGACGCGCATCTCCGGAACGCCGGCTACGCGGCGATGGACTTCCTCGAGATCCGGCGCTGGCGGCGGGCCACCGGCACCGAGGGCGGCCCGCGGCCGCACGCGGCCGGGCAGCTCGCGCACGCGGACGTGCTGTACCTGCGCGAGCCGGAGACGCTCGACGGCACCACCGAGCGCGGCGCGCGAGCCCTGGCGGTGCTCGCGCTGCTCGGGCTCACGTTCGGCCACGGCGATCTGGCCTCCGCGGCGATCGCCCGCCCCGGGGTGGGGGAGTGGGTGCGGGACCGCCATGGCGTCGACGTCGCGCGGGAGGTCGCGGCCGCGTGGCGCACGCTCGACCGGCAACATCGGGCCGGCCAGCGCCGGCGTCTGCTGGGGGACGTGAAGGCGCTGCTGGGAGGCCGGGCGCGGCGATGAGCGTGAGCGAGCGTCCCCGGGCGGCGGCACGGCCCGCCGCGGGCAATCGTGCGCTGGAGGCGTCGTTCGTCTCGCCGGTCACGCGCCGCCCGCTCTCGCGGGCCGGGGCCGAGCTGCTGAGCGACGACGGGGTGGAGCGGTTCCCGATCCTGGCCGGCGACGTCCCCGACCTGCGCCCCGGCGCTCGCCCGCTGAGCGCGGACGAGGTGGGCGCGGTGACCGCGCGCCTCGACGAGCTGTGGGAGGCCGGCGAGCGTGGTCCCGAGTCGCCGCGCGCGATCGCGCCCGCCGACCCGGCGGCCCGGCGACGCTTCTGGCGGGCGGTCGCGCGCGCGGAGTCCGCCGCGTACGCGCGCTGGTGGCTCGGCGGGCGACGGCCGTACACGCAGGCCGACAGCATGGCGGTGTACCGCGAGGTGACCGACACCTACCCGAACGCGCTGCGGCGACGTGTGTGGGTGACCACCGGTGACTCGGTGGGGACCGCGCCGATCGAGACGTTCAAGCGGCTGAGCCTCGCGCCGATCGTGAGCCTGATGCGCGCCGAAGGCGTGCGCTCGGTCCTCGACTTCGGCTGCGGGTGGGGCGCCAATTCCATCCTGCTGCGCCAGGAGTGCCCGGAGGCCGAGGTGTGGTCGTTCGACGCCAGCCCGTACCGGGTCCTGTCCGCGCGATACAACCTGGAGCGCCTCGGGCTCGGCCCGTACCGGCTCTTCGTGGCCGACGGCAGCCGGCTGCCGCTGCCCGACGGGGCGGTCGACCTCGTGTTCACCACCCACGTGCTGGAGCAGATGGCGGAGGTGCTGCCCCAGGCGCTGGCCGAGATCCGGCGAGTCGCGCGGCGCTTCGCGGTCCACGTGGAGCCGGGCACGCGCTTCGCGCGCTGGCCGCACCGGCTGCGGGTGCGCCGGCTCGGCTACCCCCGGGACATCGCGGAGCGGGCCCGCGCCCTCGGGTGGACCGTCCGCGAGCACCGGCCCGCGGTGCCCGGCTGGGGCAAGGCTCCCGGCGAGCTGATCGTGCTGGCCCGATGAGCACGGAACGCGTCGAGCCCGGCCGCCTCGCCCGTCGGGCCATCCGCCGGGCCGCCTGGTGGGAAGAACCGGCGGAGTTCTTCGGGCTGCCTCCCGCGTTGCTCGAGCGCGCGGTCGCGCCGCGTCGGGTGGAGGCGGGCGAGGAGCCGCCGGCGGTGCGGGCCGCGCGCGCGGAGCTCGAGCGGCGCTTCATGTCCCCCGCCGGCGTGGCGCTGCTGGAGCGGGTGCGCACCGCGGCCGCCGATGCGCTCTCCGACCAGGAGCGGTCGCGCTCCTGGCAGGAGTACATCTTCGTCTGCGTGAACGCGGAGCGGCGCGCCTTCGAGCGGATGGACTGGTACGACCGGGTGATCCGCGCGGTGGCGCAGCCCCTGCTGGAGGCGCGGGGCCGGCTCACCGTGGTGGACTACGGGTGCGGGTCGTCGCTCTTCACCCGGATGCTCGCCGAGGACTGGGGCGACCGCGTCATCCCGATCTCGGTGGACGTGGGGCGCCACGCGGTGGAGTTCTCGGAGGCCCGCAACCGCCTCTACAGCCCGGCCGCGCGGGGTGTGCTGATCGAAGATGTCATGGCGCCGCTCTCGATGAGCGGCGTGGACCTGATCCTCGCCTACGGGGTGTTCGAGCATCTGCCCAATGCGCCGGCCCAGATCCAGGGGCTGATCGACGCCCTCGCCCCGGGCGGCGTGCTCATCGAGAACTATTCCGGGCACTCCTCGGAGACCCCGCACAAGTCTGACACCTGGAGCGCGTACCGCACGCGCGACGAGAACCTGGACCGCCTGAGCCGGCAGCTCGAGCTGCTCCACGGGGTGCTGCCGCCGCGGCGGGACGGCGTCTACGAGCGCGACCGGGGCGAGCGCTACTGGGCCAAGCCCCCGATCGAGGCAAGGCTGCGCGAGCACATCGTGCAACGGCTGCGCCGAGACAATGCGCAGTGGCGCCGGCTGTGGCGGGTCATGGTGCGCGGCGCGCGCCGGGCATGTGACACACGTCTCCTCCTCGGCAGGCGGTGACGATGGCTGCCGACATGCTCCAATCCATCGAGCTGGCGGCCGGTTCAGGGCCCCGGGAGGTCTCCTGCCCGCTGTGCGGTGCCGCGGCAGGTGCTCGCCTCTCCGGCTACGACCGGAAGGTCGGACCGCAGGTGTTCGCCTTTCTAGGCTTTTCGGAGCCGGTGAGCCGGTGGACGGTGTGCGCGGGCTGCGGCTTCGTCTATCAGAATCCCCGGCCCGATCCGGTCCGGGTGATCGACCTCTACGCGCGGGGACTGTACCGGGAACGCCGAGAGTACAGTACCCACTTCTTTCGGAACCGCTATCGATACCCGGTCGAACACTACCGCTGGCTCACTCGTCGGGCGCGCGTACCCGCCAATCCCCGCATCCTCGACATCGGAGCCGGCTTCGGGGGCGCGGTCCGGGCCTTTCGGGACCTCGGAACGCGCGCGGAGGGCATCGAGGCTGATCCCGCGCTGGTTGCAGCGGCGCCGGGGCGCTTCGGCGTCGATCTGCGGCGAGGCAATATCGAGGACATTGAGCTGGAGGAGGGCGCGTGGGACGTCATCTATTCGTCGCACACGCACGAGCACTTTGCGGACGTCGTCGGCGTGACGCGCCGGCTGCGACGGCTGTTGGCCCCGGGCGGCCATATCCTGCTCGTCCTGCCCACGTTTCGCTTCGGTGCTCGCAACGCCCAGGGATTCCTGAATGTGTTCCATCTGTCGATGTTCACGGCGCCGACGCTCCGCAAACTCTTGGTTCTGACCGGCTTCGAGCCGGTGGCGTTTCGCTACCCCCTCGAGCATTCGCGTCCCGAGGTCTGGGCCATCGGCCGGCGCGCGGACGAGCAGTCCCGGGCGGGAGCCAGGCGAGATCCCTCCGGACTGGTCGAATGGGAGATACGCCGCGGTCCGGCGATTTTCGAGGCGGTCTATCGAGTGACCGATCTGCCGCTGCGGGCCGTCCGCGCGCTCCGGCGCCGGATCGAGGGGCCTTCCCGGTGGCGGGAGTGGCCCGAGGGCAAATCGTGAGCCCGGCGGTACTCGCGGGGCTGTCGTCCCATGCGTGAGCATCTTCGCTGGATCATGGAGGTCGCCCGCGCCAATCGGCGGGGCATCGTGATCGCCCTCGCCTTCGCGATGATCGCGGCCGGCGTGGAAGTGGTCAGCATTGCGATGTACTACCCGATCTTCGCCGCGCTCAGCGGAGCGCCGGTAGGGAGTGGCGTAGCCGCCCGTTTCCTGGAGCCACTCCGGCGATTGCTCGGTGAGCAGCCGGGCATGCTCGTGATCCTGACCCTGCTCGTCGGGTTGCTGGCGACGCGCGCGGCCTGCCTCTACACGGCCCGGATCGTCTCGAATCACTACGAGCTGCAGATGAACCTGGCTCTCAAGCGCACCGTTCTTCGGCGGCTGGCCGCCTGTACGTGGGAGTTCATGTTGCGGACCGAGCCCGGCTCACTCCTCAACGTGTTCTCGCAGTACACCACTTCCACGAGCCGCGCCCTCTTCTATCTGGTCGAGTTCATGATCGACGCGGTGGCGTGCCTGGCCTATCTCGTCTTCGCAATCTATGTGTCTCCATTCTTCGCGCTCTTCGTGGTCGGGGCGGGACTGGTGGCGGGACCGCTCCTGCGGCGCATCTATTGGCACATCAAGTTCCTGGTCGAGGAGAACATCCGCCTGCAGAATGGGCTCGCGAACCAGTTCCTCGACTACTTCCAGGGACTCAAGACCTTCAAGAGCATGTCGCTGGAGGAGCCGTACTTGCTGGCTCTCGACCGTGACGTGGAGCGATTCACCGACAACGAGCGCCGCTCCTATCGGGTGCAGGCGGGGCTCAATGTGCTGGGCGAGCCCCTGTTCGCGATCATCGGCGCCCTCTTCCTGCTGGCCGCCCACTACGGATTCCAGGTAGGCATGGAGACGGTGGTCATCTTCTTCGCCCTCTTGAGCAAGAGCTATTCGCGCCTCAATAGCCTGCAAAGCAATGCGGGACGGCTGATCCGGAACGCGGGCGCGATCCGGGCGGTACAGGATTTCGACCGCCAGGCCGCGGCCGCGGTCGAGAGTGCGACCGGGCGTGCCCTCGTCGGTCCGATCCGGACCGTCGAGCTGCAGGAGGTGTCCTTCGCCTACCCGGACGGTACCGCGGTCTTCGACGGCGTGTCCTTGCGGCTGGACGTCTCGCGCGGGTTGATCGCGATCGCCGGAGCGTCCGGGGCCGGGAAGTCGACTCTCCTCGATCTTCTCTCCGGGCTGCTGGTCCCGACCTCCGGGTCGATACGGATCAATGGGATCGACACCCGTGAGCTGGATATGCGCGGGCTGCGCGCCCGGGTGGGCTTCGTTCCCCAGCGGCCGATACTGTTTCGGCGGTCGATCCGCGCAAACATCAGCCTGCGTGAAGACGACGACACCGACGAGTCGCGCGTGACCGAAGCGGCGCGTCTGGCGGACGCCCATGATTTTGTGGCACGCCTGGCCAACCGCTACGACACCGTCATGGGTGAGGACGGGGCTTCTCTCTCGGTGGGCCAAGTCCAGCGCCTGTCCATCGCGCGGGCACTCTACCAGCAGCCCGAGATGCTGTTCTTCGACGAACCGACCAGCGCGCTCGACCCGGTGTCGGCCGGCGAGGTGATGCGCGTGATCGAGCGGATTGCCGAACGTTATCCAGTGTTCATGATCACGCACAACCCGGACGTGCGGCGGCAGGCCCAATGTCTCTTGCTCGTCGACGATGGACGACTCCGGGTGGCCGAGCCGGCCGGTGCGGACGGCGCATGACGCTCTCCAGCGACGAATCGACGGTGAACCCGAGGCCGGACCTGTGCGCCGCCATGCGCGCCCTGCGCCACGTGGACGGTCCGGGCCGGTGGCCGGCATGGAAGGGGACGCGGGCGTGAAGGTGGTGGTGATCGCGCCCAAGGTCAACCTGGAAACCGGCGGGGGCAGCCACTTCACGCTGGCGCTCGTCTGCCGCGGGCTGCAGGAGCGGGGCGTCCAGGTGACGGTGTGCTCGCTCGCGCCCACCGCGGAGGCCTCCGCGGAGGCGCTGCGCAAGCACGGGGTCGCGCTGGTCGACCTTCCCGCCGGCCGCGAGGCGGCCGCCCGGGCGGTCGGGGAGATCCCGGCCGCCGTCTACGTCGCCTACGGCCCGCTGCCGATCGCGTTCGACCTCAAGCGGGCCGCGCCCGCGCGGCGGGTGATGGCCTACCTCAACACGCTGTCCGGGTTCTGCACGAACGTGGTCGAGCAGCGGGACGGCTGCTGGCTCGCCTGCGGCCATCTGGATCGAGCGCGGCACCACCCCGGAGGTCTCGTCTCGCGGGCGGCCTATCTGGCGACCGCCTGGACTCGCGTGCCCGACCTGGCCCGCGCCTACCGCGGCCTCGACGCGGTCGCCTTCGATTCGCCACCGCTGCGCGACGCCTACGGCCCCGTGTACGGGGTGCCCGCTGCGCGCACGCGGGTGCTGCCCGAGTGTGTGGACTACGAGGCGATCCGGCTCGCGGCGGCGCCCCGCCCGCCCGCGGGCGAGACGGTGGAGCTGCTCTTCGTGGCCGCGCTCGCCTCGTACAAGGGAGCGCGCCTCCTGGTGGAGGCCCTGCGCGGCGTGCGGGCGCCGTGGCGGCTCACCGTCTTCGGGGACGGACCGGACCGGCCCGTGGTGGAGGCCTTTCGCGACGAGCGGCCGGGCCAGGTCGCGTACCGCGGCCACGTCGACAACCGCCGGCTGTTCGCCGAGCTGGCGAGCCGCCCGTTCGTGTTCGTCCACCCGTGCCTGTGGTTCGAGGCATTCGGCCGCGCGGTGATCGAGGCGATGGCGGTGGAGCTCCCGGTGCTGGTCCCCGACGTGGGCGGCCCCGCCTGGCTGGTGCAGGACGGCGTCACCGGGCTCCACTACCGCCACCGCGATGCGGCGGCGCTGGCCCGACGGATCGAGTGGGTCGCCGCGCACCCCAAGGAGGTCACGGCGATGGGCCGCCGCTCCGTGGAGACCGCCCGCCGGTTCGACTACCGGACGGTCGCCGCCCAGTGGCACCAGACGCTCGCGGAGCTGGCCGCGTGACCGGCAGCGGAGGCGGTTCCCACGGTGAGCGGGAGGTGAAGGTGGCCCTCACCCTGGATGCCCGGGTGACCGCGGGCGGCGGCAGCGTGTCCTTCGCGCGCGTGCTCGCGGAGTGGCTGCCCCGGGCCGGGGTGGTGGTCGGCTTCGACCCGACCGAGCCGGTGGACGCGATCCTGGTGTTCTCGCACCACGGCGAGCCCGGGACGCTCAAGCGCCAGCGGCGGCGGGGCGTGCGGGTGCTGCACCGGATCGACGAGCGACGCGACCCGGGCGAGCGGGGCTGGCGCTCGCGCAAGCACGGGACGATCGCCCGGCTGAACCGGCTCGCCGACGTCACCGTGTTCCAGAGCGAGTTCGTGCGGGAGAACATGGGGCCGCTCTGCGTCGCGCCCGCCGCGGTGGTGATCCACAACGGGGCCGACACCTCGGTGTTCACCCCGGACGGCCCCCGCCTGCCCCTCGAGGGGCGCCCTGCCGCGCTGCACGTCTCCCACGGGGTGGGCGAGTCCAAGCGGCTCGACCGCCTCGCGGAACTGCTCGCGGTCCTGCCGCCCGAGGGCCGGCTGCACCTCGCGGGGCGCCACGTCGAGTCCGGCCTGGCGATCCTGCGCGACCCGCGGGTCGTGACGCACGGCCTGCTCCCGCGCGAGCGCGTCGCCGCGCTCATGCGGAGCGCCGACGTGCTCTTCTTCCCCTCGGAATTCGAGCCGTGCCCGAACACGCCGATCGAGGCGCTCGCGAGCGGGCTCCCCGTGCTCTACCATGCAAGTGGGGGGACGCCCGAGGTGGTGGGCGACGCGGGCGTGCCGCTGTCCGAGGATCTCCGGGCCGATCTGGCCCGCGTGCTCGATCCGGCCCGGGAGTGGCGCGCGCGGGCCGCCGCGCGCGGCCGCACCCTGTCCGCCGAGCGAGCCGCGGCCCGCTACGCCGAACTCATCCGCGCGACCGTCACGGCCTCCGTGCCGGGCGCCGCCATGGAGTCCAGACGATGAACACCTACGATCGCGTCAAGCGCAAGCTGCGCCGGGTCGCCGACCGGGTGACCGGCCAGCGGCGCCCGCGCATGCTCTCGGTGGAGCCGACCAGCCGCTGCAACCTCAACTGCCCCTTCTGCCTGGTCGGCATGCAGAACTCGCTGCCGTCCACCGAGCACGACCTGCTGCCTCGCGGCATGGGCAGCATGGAGATGGACCTCTACCGCAAGATCGTGGGTGATGCCGCCGCCTTCGGGATCACCAAGATGCAGCTGCACTTCCAGGGCGAGCCGCTCCTGCACAAGGAATTGCCGGAGATGGTGCGGCTCGCCAAGGCGCGCGGGATGGAGACGCAGCTCTTCACCAACGGCCTGCCGCTCACGCCCGCGATGGCCGATCGCATCCTCGACGCGGGCCTCGACATGATGCGCTTCTCGGTGGACGGCGTGACCGAGGAGGTCTACCAGAAGAACCGGGTGGGCGGCCAGTTCGCGCGGGTGCACCGCAACATGCGGATGATGGCCGACAAGGCCCGAGCCGCCGGCAACCCGATCCGGCTCGAGTGGCAGATGATCGCGCTCCGCAACAACGAGCACGAGATCGACCGCGCGCGGGCCATGGCGGGCGAGCTCGGGCTGAGCTTCTTCGCCAAGACCTACGCGGTGACGGATCCCGCCGAGGTCCCGCGCGATGCCCGGTACCAGCGCCGCCTGCATCTCAAGCCGTGCACCGACATCTACCGGGCGATCTTCGTGTACTACAACGGTGACGTGGTGCCGTGCTGCTACGACATCGAGGGCAAGGCGATCGTGGGCAACCTGGGCCGCCAGAGCCTGACCGAGGTGTGGAACTCCCCGGCCTACGTGGATCTCCGCCGGCGGATCGATCAGGCGGCCACGCGGCCCGACGAGGAGCCCGAGCTCTGCAAGAGCTGCCTCAAGTGGGGCCACGACCCGTGGAAGACCTCCGACGGCAAGACGGTGTGGGCCAGCCCCGACGCGCCCGCCGGCCTGCTGCCCGAAGAGGACGACCCGGTCTGAGGAGGCCGATGACCGGCAACCGCTTCGACGACTACCGACCGGACCTGCCCGCCCTCTTCGAGGCGCAGGAGCGGGTCCTCGCGGGAGCGCCGCGCGGCGGGACCAGCGCGACCGGCCTCGACCCACTGTGGGGGCTCCGGGCGCGGGCCCGGCTCTACGCGACCGGCTTGATTATCAGGACGGGCCTCCACGCGCGGCTGATCCACGCGAACCTCCGGCTGGACTGGTTCGAGGAGTTCCACGAGTACTGGACGGGGGTGCTCGGCAACCGCGCCATCGATCCGCACGAGTTTCACTTCCTCCACGGGATCTACCGGCAGCGCATCGCGCAGCCGCTCGCGGCGGTGGCCACGCTGCCGCAGCGGCAGGGCTGGCTCGACGCGCGCGGCGTGCACCAGCTCTTCCATCACCAGTACCGGCTGGCCCTGCACCCGCTGCAGGCCAGCCGGCTCGTGCGCTACATCCCGCGCGGCGGGCACGTCTGCGAGTACGGGGCCGGGCTCGCCCCGATCACCACCAGCCTGGTGCGCTACTACCGCCACCTCGGCCTGCGGATGACCTGCGCGGACATCCCCTACCTGCTGTACCACTTCACGCGGTGGCGGTTCCGGGCGCTGCCCTTCGTGCGCACGCTCGTCATCGAGCCCGGCGGCAAGCCGCCCCTGGACGAGACCTACGACACGCTCGTCTGCCTGCAGTCGTTCAAGTACATCCCGAACCCGGTGCCGGTGGTCCAGCACCTGGAGGACTGTCTCCGGCCCGGCGGGCACTTCATCCTCGACTACGCGCCGCCGGACGGGGAGGGCCCGGAGGTAGAGCGGCGCCGGCGCGAGCGCGTGGAGGCGCTGCGATACCTCGCGGAGCGATTCGAGGTGGTCGAGGGCGCGCTGCCCCTCGACGGAAGCCGGGTGGGGCGCACGGTCCTCCGGAAGCGCGCGTAGGGCGGTGAGGCTCTGCATTCCCGTCGCCGACGCCGCCCAGGGGGGCATGTACTCCTTCTTCCGCAACTTCCGGCGCTGGCTCGACGCGCGGGGCCTGGCCCATACCCAGGACCCGGCCGAGGACTGGGACGTCCTGATCGTGAACTCCTGGGTGGTGCCCTACCACAAGGTGCTCGCGGCCAAGCGCCGTCATCCGGGCGGTCGCGTGCTGCACCGCATCGACGGCTCCGCGCAGGACTACGGGCGTGACGCGGCGTCGGACACCCGCCAGGGGCTGGTGAACACCCTCGCCGACGTGAGCGTGTTCCAGAGCGTCTACGGCCGCGAGGCCACGCGGGAGCGCTTCCGCGTGATCGGCCAGGACGGCCCGGTCATCCACAACCCGGTGGACGTGGAGCGTTTCACGCCGGATGCGGATGGCCAGCCGATACGGACGGAGCTGGGTCTCGGG
>LLBY010026184.1_pt5 | contig 10257 bp, 10 predicted proteins | sample 1489401 | NCBI WGS metagenome assembly LLBY01 (sample SAMN04092656, study PRJNA295927) | soil metagenome | biome: Soil prokaryotic community; feature: Bulk soil; isolation source: soil from tomato rhizosphere | host: tomato cultivar Hawaii 7996 | place: South Korea | collected 2011-11-01
GGTGAAGCCGATGCCGCAGAGGAGGGCGACGCCATAGACCTGCATCCATGTGGAATGGGCCGGGCGGCTGGCCCAGCCGAGGCGGGACAGGAGCCAGATGGTGCCAAATATGCCGAGTTGCTTGCCTGCGAAGAGGCCGAGCGCGATGCCCAGTGGGACTGGCTGAGCCAGGTCGGATAGCGCGACCCCGCTTAAGGATACGCCCGCATTGGCGAAACCGAACAGCGGCACGATGGCGTAGGCGACCCAGGGGTGGAGGCCATGCTCCAGCCGGGACAGGGGCGAATGCTGGTCGTCGGGGGCGGCGGGGGTCTTTCGCAAGGGGATGGTCATCGCGATGGCGACCCCGGCCAGCGTGGCGTGGATGCCGGATTGCAGCACGCAGAACCAGACGAAGACGCCGATCAGTACATAGGGCCAGAGGCTGTCGACCCCCGCCCGATTGCAGAGCGCGAGGCAGGCGAGACCTGCGACGGCCAGGGCGAGGGGCAGGAGGCTCAGCTGTCCGCTGTAGAAGAGGGCGATGATGAGGACGGCGATCAGATCGTCGATGATCGCCACCGCCGCCAGGAATATCTTGAGCGATCCGGGCACGCGCGGGCCGAGGAGGGCCAGCACACCGAGGGCAAAGGCGATGTCTGTGGCGGCAGGGATCGCCCAGCCGCGAAGGCCGGTAGCGTCTCCCCGGTTGATGGCGACATAGATGAGGGCGGGCATGATCACGCCTGCGGCTGCTGCCAGGCCGGGAAGCAGGCGGTCAGGCCATCGGGCGAGTTGCCCGTCCAGCACCTCCCGTTTGATTTCGAGGCCCACGATCAGGAAGAACAGCGCCATGAGGCCGTCGTTGATCCAGTGGAGCAGGCTGAGCCCCGCAAGGTCGATGTGGAGCGCGTCGAAATAGGCGGCTGACAGGGCGGAGTTGGCGATGAGCATTCCCAGGGTCGCCGCCGCGATCAGGATGATGCCGCCAGCCGCTTCCGCAGCGAGGAAGGCGCGCATCATGGAGAGGGGGCGGGTGATCAGGGGAGGAACGCTCATCCCGCTGTTCTAACGGCCCATTTGGCGCAGGGCTACCGCTTCCGGTCGGTGGATCAGTGCGTTTCCGTGCGGAGCCGGTCGGCGAGTTGCTCGATTTCGAAGGGTTCGAGGATCCAGGTGCGGGTTTTGCGCCCCGTCCGGTGAATGGGCTGGGTCAGGAGGACGCGGGCCTGTTCGCGGGCGTGCGGCTTGAAGACGGCGAAATGCTGGGCGCAGTCACGGATCGTGCCGATGACGGGGGCGCGGCCTTCAAGGTCGATGAGGGTGGCGGGCTGATCCCAGGGGATTGCGGATGTCGGATGATCGTTCATTCACTTGCGCCTGTAACGGAAATACCAGATTTTATGATTTAAGTCCATATATCTATCTGATTTTGAATGGTAAAAATCTAAAATTACGCACTCAAAATCGGGCCTAGCAATCACCCAGCAATCACCGCGTATCCTGTGCAATCGCAGATTTGATTATGATGGAGAACTGACGGTTGGCAGGAAGGGAAACACTCTTCCGCATAAAATAAAACGAATTTCCTAGGTTCAGCCGCTTACCACCCATCCGGCTAACCGATCAGCCTTTGCACAAGACGATCATTCCAATGGCTCTGGAACTGCGGACCCTTGGAATCGGGCGGTGATTTTGGCCTTGCTATGCGAAGCGGCAGCGGGGTCGGCAGATCAGGCCCGATGATGATGGCTTCACCAGGCGCCAGCATGGGAATGAACTGGGCCGCGGCACGATCCAGGTCGCCGCAGGCGTGTTCAACCGTCGTGCGGTCCTGCTCGTTCGTAAGCCGGTGGACGATGAGGGTACCGAGTTGGCTCAGAACGTCCTGTGGAATGTCTCGGGGACGCTGCGTGGCGAGAACGGTCGTTAGACCATACTTTCGGCCTTCCTTCGCGATCAGGCCAAAGGCTTCGAGCTTCACGCTGCCATATTCATCGCCAACAGTGCGCCCAAGGAACTGGTGCGCTTCATCGAGGAAAACGACGATGGGTGCATCACGAAAGCGGCCCTCCCGTGCAACGCCCAACAGATAGCGTCCGATGATGTTGAGTAGCAGTTCGCGTGTATTGTGCTCGAAACGCACCTCCTTGAATGAGATCAGCGCAACGTCGCGGTCGGGATCATTCAGGAATGCGTCAAGCTCGGTGACGAGCGATGTGCCGCCGGTGCGGAACAGGCATTCGAGTTCCGCCGAATTGATCTGGGTTGCAATACGCGAAGCCAGCGATTCACAATAGCTTGCTGCATTGTTGTCTGCGCCGCCAAAACTCGCTGGAGCGTTTTGGGAACTGCTCCAAACGCACTCTTGTTTGATCTGCTCGGCGATGAACTGAATTTCAAAATTGCATTTGGGCGAGTGGATCGCTGCCGCATGATCGCGCAAGGCCGCAAAATAAGGAGCGCGAGGGCGGTTAGCCTTTTCGACGAGACCGTTTGCCACCGAAACGCCGTTAGGCACGTTGCCTCCGACAGCGCGGACCAGTTTCAGGCTCTTGATGGCATCCCGCAGCTTCGGTCCCTGGCTCTGGCCTGAAGGGCGAAAAAGCGAAAACAAGTCATCTTCCGTCATTTCAGTATAGGGGAAATGGACATGCCTGGTGTTGGGGACAGCGGCTTCGAACGCGAAAACGGTATCGATGCCGTCAGCCTCACAGAACTCGCCGGTCGGATCGAATACGATGGCCTTGCCGCCGTGTTTCTTGATTTTCTCGATCAGGCTGGCGACGGTCCAGCTCTTGCCGCCTCCGGTCGCGCCGAACACACCGCAATGCCGTCCAAACAGCTTCTCCGGCGGGAGTTGAACGCCGACACTTCTGCCTCCTGCTTCGATGGCTCCAATCTCAAGGTTGATGTCGTTGGGCCGTGTTGCCCTCTTGCCAATTATGAGGGCAAGAGCTTCAGCGCCGGCGAGGAAAACGCCATCGCCGATCTTGGGATAGGAATTGACGCCGCGCGCAAGTTGGGTGTCGCCATCGGTTAGAGTGGCAAGCAGTTGAATGCGTCCGATAGGATTCGGGTTCAACGACTTGCCAAGATGCGGCTCGACGGTGAGGCGTTCCCCATCGGGGATTTTTACCTCGATAATGCGCCCCAGCAACTTAGTGCGTTCGCAATCGACAAACACGAAATCCCCGACCGCGCCCTTGGCGAGCGCGCGGCGTTCAGGGTGTGCGCTCGCATGGGGCAGGTTCGCCTGCACCTGGGATGCGGTCACAAGCGTGACCGTACCGATGTATTTGTCTGGATCGACAGGACTCAGTGCCACGGTGCTATCCCACTTCTCGCATTGAGCGAACTCGCTCGGCATGGCGCTCACGGTCGGTTTGACCGATGAGGTCGGGCATCGCATCTGCAAGATCCTCGAAGCGACCATTCAGCAGATGCACACGCAGATCGCCGCTTTGAGCAAGCAGCCGAATCCGCTCCAACATCGGGTTAGGGTGCGGCTCTGCGTCCGGGATAGCATGAGCAGCAGGATCGCCCAGCGGATCGCCAGCAAGTTCCCAGTAGGACTGAATGAAACCAGGGTCGCAGACAACAAGCCGGAAGGAGAGATTGGATTCGAGCGCGGACAAAATTGGGCGGCTGATGTGATCGTCATTGAACCCGAAGCCGGCAACGACAAGGGCGCTATCGGGCTCCCGCAGCGCTGCCTGCAAAGCGCTCATCATGTCGAGATATGGCGGGTCGAACGCCTCTTGGTATTTGCTCGAACGGGGATAGATGAGAACTGGCTCGCCGACCGCGTTGTCGCGGGAACGGATGACATCTGCGCCTACCCGCCGCCAGTCTGTTGAACCATGTAGCTTGTAGAGATGGAAGACGTTGGGAATGTAGTCTGGCGCCTCTTTCGACGGCTCACGCCGGACAATATCATATTCGAAATGCTGCCGGTCATACACCTGATCGAGCGAATGCGAGAAGCCGTCGATAATGGTGAAGCGCAGCCTGCGCGCAGCTTCTTCAAGACTCAAATCGTAATTGGTCGTAAAAATTTTTGCGCGGGCCTTGCGGAAACCACGCCGTCCAATCTTACGAACATAGGTTTCGTGAGCCGACAACTCCGTCTGGGCAGTGACGTAATCGACCTTTTCGAGGATGCACTTTTCAGCAACTGGGACGAAGGTCCGGACAGTCTTGACCTCAGCATCATCCTCCGCAGCCGCTTCATTGAGTTCGAGGTAAACCTTGCACAGGCTTAGCAGCTTCTCGATGTTTTCATTGAGCTTTGCTTTTTCAAACTTCGCGCAAACCGCTGCGAATTCAGGCGCCCCGACTGTTGCGGCCACAGCGTCCCACAGGGCGGTCATGGATGGGGCCTGAGGCTGGCCGTCAGGATTTCGCGTGCAGAAGGATGCACCCGCGCCGGTCAGAGTCAGGAAATTGGACGCGGAAAGTGCATTGGTAAGCGCGCTTTCGATCTCGTCCTTGCTCCCCCGTTCTTCGACCTTGTTCTCCTCGCCGAGGCGATCAGCATAGGCGACCCAGCCCTTGCCCGGAACAAGCAGGCGAAGGTTGGTCCGAGATGCAGCTTGGTCTTTCCAATGATGGAAGTGGGTCAAAGGTATTGTGTTCATACTATTGCTTAGCATGAGGGACGCACTGACGAAACGCATAGACATTGCGGTCCCCTTCGGGCCGGGCTTTCGGTTTCACCGGAGCCAGGCGCTAGCCCGTCTCCGCCATTCGGCTTCAATCCCTGACGCTTTGCTTGCCGGGCAATGACCCGGTGTTCCTGTTTGGTGCTTGGGGCTCTGCCCCCGGCGCCTTTCGGAGTGGCTTCCGCCCAGCTTCCTCCTCCTCGTTCCTCGGTTCCGTGCAGCCGGTTCCCCGCGAAGCCACCCACTCCAGTTGCACCCCCGGTCTCGCCGACGGGCAGGGTTTCAGCGCGGCGATTCCCGCTGCGCGGAAACCCATGGAGTAGGGAAAATGAACGCTGTTATCGAAACCACGTCCGCACAGGCCGTTACCGGCATTGAAATCTTCGTGCCGCTGAACAAGCTGAAAAAGTCCCCTCGCAATGCCCGCAAGGTGCCGCATGGCGAAGCTGCCATAGAGGCGCTGGCCGCGTCGATCCAACACAAGGGGCTGATCCAGAACCTCGTCGTGGAACCGGAGATGAAGGACGACCAGCCGACCGGCTGCTATCTCGTCACCGCTGGCGAAGGTCGCAGACAGGCGCAGATGCTGCGCGCCAAGCGCAAGCAGATCAAGAAAAACGAGCCGATCCGCTGCTGGCTCGACACCAGCAATGATCCGTCCGAAATCAGTCTGGACGAAAACATTACCCGTACCGCCATGCACCCTGCCGACCAGTTTGAACGCTTCCACGAGCTTTCGAGCAACCGTGGTTGGGGCGCGGAGGAAATCGGGGCACGGTTCGGTGTGTCCCCCGAAGTGGTCAAGCGACGGCTGCGTCTTGGCGCGGTCAGCCCGAAGCTGATGGACATCTACCGGCAGGACGGCTTGACGCTCGATCAGTTGGCAGCGTTCGCCATCACCGACGATCATGCCCGGCAGGAACAGGTGTTCACCAACCTATCCTACAACAAGGAACCGTGGATCATCCGGCGCGACCTCACTGCTGACAAGGTGCCGGCCCATGACCGGCGCGCGGTGTTCATCGGAGCCGATGCCTATGTCGAGGCGGGCGGCCATATCGTCCGTGACCTGTTCACCGAGGATGACGGCGGCTATTTCGAAGATGCGGCCTTGCTGGACCTGCTGGTGACAGAGAAGTTGCGCGAGATCGCGGGGGGACTGCTAACCGAGGGCTGGAAATGGGCGGAAGCCTCGACCGATTTCCCGCACGATCACGGGATGCGGCGTTGCTACCCCCAGCCAGTTCCGCTGTCCGATGCCGACGAAGCGCGGTTGCAGGAAGCATCCGAGCAATATGACGCCCTGATCGAAGGTTTTTCGTCCTTTGACGACATGACCGACGATGAGCGAACCAAGGCGGAAGCACTGGATACCGAGATCGACACCATCAGCGCGAAGCGGTCGGCCTATGACGCGGAGGTGATTGCGCGTGGCGGCGTGTTCGTTTGTCTTGGTTCCAACGGCATGGCGCGGATCGAGCGTGGTTTCGTGAAGCCGGAGGATGAGCCGCAGCCCGATACGGAAGCCGCAGAGGCGGATCAGGACGAGCAGGACGGTATCGCCTCCGACGAGGATCAGGACGATTCCGAGACGAGCGAAGATGAAGATGAGGAAGCCGATACCGGCAATCCCTTGTCGGAATCCCTTGTTCGTGACCTGACGGCGCGCCGGACGCTGGGCCTTCGCCTTGCGCTGGGCGAGCAGCCTGACATCGCCATGATCGCGCTGACGCATAGCATGGTGTCGGACCTGTTCTATCATGGCCGGGCCAAGTCCTGCCTTGAAGTGCGGGCAACGAGCGAGGCGCTAGGCAGTCACGCCGATGGCATCGGTGACACAGCAGCAGCGGAGGCGCTGGACGTGCGGCACGATGCTTGGGGCGCGCAGCTTCCTGCCGATGCCGATGACCTGTGGACCTGTATCGCGGTGATGGACAGCCAGAGCCGGATCGAATTGCTGGCGCATTGCGTGTCGCTGACCGTCAATGCGGTGAAGCTGCCATGGGATCGATCGGTGAGCCGGATCGCGGCAGGCGGCATCCTTGCCGATGCGGTGGACCTCGATATGACCCGACACTGGACGCCGACGAGCCGCAGCTATTTCGGGCGCGTGACCAAGGAGCATATCGCCTTGGCCGTGCGTGAGGCGGTGTCGCCGGAGGCTGCCGAGCGTATCCAGCCGATGAAGAAGGCGGATATGGCTGATGCCGCCGAGCAGCTTGTTGCGGGCACTGGATGGTTGCCCACCATGCTGCGGACGGCGAAGGTTTGTCCCGAGCCGGAGGGGATGGCGGATGAGCCGCTGTCCGATGCGCAGCCCGGCTATATCGAAGCAGAGAACGGCGGCGATGATGCCTATGCGGTAGCAGCCGAATGACGATGATGGCCGGGGCCGCATCAGCGGCTCCGGCTTTCGCCATGCTGCCGGAAAAATCGCGGCCGCGCCCTTCGGTGCGGCCGTTCTTTCGGATAACAAAGATTGAACATTTTTTGTTATCAGACTATATTCACGTCATCCTGATCGGAGAGCGGCATGAACGTATCTGTAGGTGAGCGCTGGGAAGGCTTCGTGGATTCCGTGGTCAAGTCTGGCCGATATGGCTCGGCCAGCGAAGTCGTGCGCGAGGGGCTGCGTCTGGTCGAAGAGCGCGAAGCCAAGCTTGTCGCCCTGCGCGAAACGCTGAACGCTTCCATTGCACAGGGCGGTGCCCATGACGCCGATGATGTGCGTGCGCACCTCAAGGCCGTCGGCGAAGAACTGGTCCGAAACGGTCACTGAGTGCGCCCTCTCGTCTATCTGACGTCGGCCAGAAACGATCTGGCTGATATATTGCGTCATATCGCGCGGGAGAGCGGCGACATCACTGTTGGGCAGGGCTTCGTCGAAAAGCTGATGGCGCGGTGCGATCATCTCGCTGGCTTGCCCGGCATTCTCGGCACTCACCGGCCCGAACTGCGTCCCGACATCCGTTCCCTGCCGCACCAGAGCTATGTCATCTTCTTTCGCTATGAGGATGAGCGGGTCGAGATCGTCAATATCCTCAACGGGCGGCGCGACGTCGATCACCACTTCACGGGACAATAGCTGACTGTTCCACCATCGGATCGCTGGCGACATGCGAACCGGATGGCCTTGATCCTGTCTCATGTTCGGGGCGACCGGCCCATGCGGTCTCTCTCATCGGCTTGATCTGGCCGAAGCCTGCCAGTCTTCCCGCAACGGCGCAGCGCAGCTTTTTCCGCCGCCGGATAAACCGGCTTTGCATCGCGAGGCAAAAAAGCCGTGCCGCGCCGCCCTTCATTCCATTCCGGCCCTTCGGGTGCGGGCCTGCCCGTCTTCGGCCACGCGACAAGCCATCGAGGCCGCGATGGGCGCGGTTCCCGACACAGGAAAGGAATGGACCATGGCCATCATCGGCAATTTCAAAGCCAGCGACACGGGGTTCACCGGCACGCTCAATACCCTGACCCTCAAGGTTCCGGTCGATATTCGCCGCGTTGAGAAAGACAGCGACAAGGCCCCCGACTTCCGCGTCTACCGCCAGGACGACGACTATGAGTTCGGTGCGGCCTGGCAGAAGGTCAGCCGCGAAGATCGGCCCTATGCCTCGGTGAAGCTGGACGATCCAAGCTTTCCCGCCCCGATCTACGCCAGCCTGATCGAAAGCGACACGCCCGGCGAATTCAATCTCATCTGGTCGCGCTGACTAGCACGACGCCCCGCCCCGCACAGGCGGGGCGCTTTTGCAGCAATCATCGTCACCATGCGCCCAAGAAACTTCTTCATATTTTCATGAAATTATGTTTTCATGAAAATATGATTGATCCATCGGCAACGCTCGAAAAGGATGAGCACCTTCAGATTCAGGTGCCGGCGGAAACCAAATTCGATTTAGGGCTGAAAGCGCTTCATGCGCATGAACCGATCCGGATGATCGTATTGCGGGCGCTCGACGCCTATGGCGTGGCTGTCCCGCCGGACGCTATCCGTGATCGCAGGAAGCGGTGAAATGACAGATGGTTTCCAGCTTCTGACCGTCGCAGACTACGCCGCAAAAGCAGCGAGAACCGACAAACTCAAAGCGCGACAAGGTTTAGCGTTTCCGCTGCTCGGCTTGTTTGGAGAGGCGGGAAGCCTTCTTAGCGAGGCCAAGAAGAAGCTGCGCGATAAGTCTTCATATCTTGGTTATGCCGAAGCTGTGGCCGAGGAACTGGGAGACGTCCTATGGTATCTCGCTGCCGTTTGCAGACGCGCAGGCCTCGGCCTTGCTGATATCGCCGCAGAAGCCTCGGGGAGAACCCCAGGCCCAGTGCTCACGTTTCACGCTTTGCAGCCCGAACATTTCCCGCTTTTCAAGGATCCGACCGCTGCAACTGAACAACGCCTGCTGACGTTAGCGGGTGAAGTCGGCCTATTGGTGCATCATCATGTAGGTCACGGGCATGTCAGCAAGGAAAAACTGCGCGCGCAACTTGTCCGGGTCACGCACGGGCTGATTGTCGCAGCAACCGAGGCTGGCGTCACGCTTGAAGGGGCCGCATACAAGAATCTTGTCAAGATCAACGACCGATGGCCAGAAAAGCGCGAATATCCGCCTGCCTTTGATGAGGTAGACGATCAGGAAGAGCGTTTACCTCGGATGATGGCGATCAATATTTATGAACGGACAGTGCGTGGAAGAGAGTATGTCTTTCAGAAGTCGAACGGCGTATATGTTGGTGATAGGCTGACGGACAATGCGGTGGTCGAGGACGACTATCGATTCCATGATGTTTTTCACTATGCCTATGCTGCGGTGCTGGGATGGTCACCTGTCATGCGCGCCTTGCTGCGACTCAAACGGAAGAGCCGACCCGAGGTTGATGAAGCGCAGGACGGTGCTCGAGCAATCCTTATCGAAGAAGGTGTGACCTCCTGGGTTTTCGGCCAGGCCCAGAAGCTGAAGTTTTTCGAGGATATCAAGCGTGGGGGGCTCCCGCTGGACATGTTGAAGCATGTTCGCCAATTCGTCGCCGGTTACGAATCGGCCGATTGTCCTTTGTGGTTGTGGGAAGACGCGATCCTCCAGGGCTATGATGCGTTTCGTTTCCTTCAGGATAGGCGACGAGCGCAGGTCCAAATCGATTTCAAAAGGCGCCGCCTGAAAGTGAAGGAACTGCCGTGATGACACCCAGGAGCTTTGTTTCCGCCCTCGCCGGGATGCGGCTTCCCAACGTGTTCAATCCTTGGGCCGATCACTGTATCATTCACGACCGCGCCGATGCACCACAACGCCGCAGGGCCAACCTTATCGCAATGCTCGATGCCGCCATCGAGGCTCGGGTCAAAACGATATGGATCGCACGCGATCTCGGATATCGTGGAGGGCGCCGCACCGGCGTCCCCTTAACGGATGAAGTCCATCTCAATGGTGCCAGTCGGTTGCTGGGCGATATTTCTTTCGTCAAGGCGACCACCGGCCCGGCAATGGCTGAACGCACGGCCGCAATCGTTTGGCGAATGCTCACTCGGGTTAATGAGCCCGTCATGCTCTGGAATGTTTTCCCCTTCCACCCGCATGATGCCAACGATCCAATGTCGAACCGTTGCCATAGCCGTTCGGAGCGGGAATTG
>LLBY010056188.1_pt4 | contig 10257 bp, 11 predicted proteins | sample 1489401 | NCBI WGS metagenome assembly LLBY01 (sample SAMN04092656, study PRJNA295927) | soil metagenome | biome: Soil prokaryotic community; feature: Bulk soil; isolation source: soil from tomato rhizosphere | host: tomato cultivar Hawaii 7996 | place: South Korea | collected 2011-11-01
CATCACCTTGCCAAGGTGAGGGTCGCGGGTTCGAGTCCCGTCTTCCGCTCCATTTTCATGTCTGGCTGGTTGCACGAAATCTGACCTGCTAGCGTGAGGCACGAGCGGTGCCCCGTCGTCTAGTGGTAGGACAGCGGACTTTGGATCCGTGAACCGAGGTTCGAATCCTCGCGGGGCAGCCAGCCTTCACCCTCAACTTCCCCTCTGTGGGCACACGCAGAGGCGTCCCGTGTCGCCACGTTGGCTGTCATGCAGCATCGCCGCATTGCCCATTCGTTGGCGCCGCTGAGCGTGGCGCGCGGCAGCGGCGCGGCCAGGACCTAAAGGAGCCTTTGCAGGCACTCCTCACGGGTGAGGAGCGCCGCCGCCGGTGACCAGGGCGAGGTCTGGACGGACTACGGGCTCGTATGCACGCGGCCCCGACGCCATGGCGGTGGAGACGGCCACCCAGTGCGCGCGGCCAGTGTCGATCGGCGCTGACACCGTCTGCCTGTCGAGCAAGGCCTTCCGCGCTGAGGTGGCACGACCTTCGGCACAGTGCCGCCTCGATCATGCGCGCGCTGGGGATGAACCTGCATGACGTCCAGAAGACGCTGGGCTGGTCGAGCCTCGAGATGCTCTCGATGCGATACGCGCCCAGGATCAGCGCTGCGCCAGATTGACGTCGGAGCCGCCTCCCAGCATGCTTCCAGCGGGTGATGGGGCTCACCAACAACCGCCCACCAGGGCTGATGGCTCCTACCGATCGCATTGATCGCGTGTGGAGATGCCCGTGATATCCGTCCTGCTTGTGGGGGTCGGCGGCTTCGCCGGGGCGATCGCCCGCTATTTCATCGACGCGCGCATGACCGCGTGGACCGGTGGCGCACTGCCGTGGGGGACGTTCGTCATCAATGTATCTGGGTCGCTGCTGCTGGGTCTGCTCTTCGCGTTGATCGTTGAGCGCGCTGCCTTGCCGGCCTCGATGCGCGCCCCGCTGATGATCGGCTTCCTGGGTGCGTACACCACCTTTTCGACGCTGGCTCTGGAGAGCTGGCGCATGATCGAGGACGGCGCGTGGCTCTATGCCTCCGCCAACCTCATGGGCTCGATCGTCGTCGGCGTCGTGGCCGTTGTCGCCGGCGTCTCCCTTGGGAGGGCAATCTGATGAAGCTCCACGGAACTGGCCTGCTGGTCCGCCTCTATCTCGGCGAGAGCGACCATTGGCACGGCAAGCCGCTCTACCAGGCGATCATCGAACGGCTGCGTGAGCGCGGGCTCGCCGGTGCGACTGTGCTGCGCGGCATCGAGGGCTTCGGCGCCAGGCAGCACCTGCACGCGACGAGGATTCTCAGCCTCTCGGAGGACCTCCCGATCCTGATCGAGGCGGTTGACACCGAGGAGAAGGTTCGCGCCGTGCTCCCGGAGTTGGACAACATGCTCGGCGACGGCCTCATCACTCTGGAGAAGGTGGAGGTGATGACGTACCGCGCGGCGCCGCCGACCGACTGACAGGCGCCGAGTTTCGCCGCCCAGGCGTTCCCTCGGTGCCGGGTGGCCGCCCGGCCTCGGACGCAGCATCCGCGGCGCCGTCTTCGGCGCGACGCACGAGTAACGGCAAGATCGGCGGCACGATGAGAGCCGTGATGATCGCCATCGCGACAACGACTGAAGAGATCTCGGAGTCGATGCGCCGGCGGCGCTCGCTTGGGTCCGGCGCCCGGGACGCGGCCCGCGTCGCGGGCCTCATGGTGTGTGAGTCTCGCCCGACGGCTGACCGCATGAGCTGAACCCGCGCGCAGTGCTTGAACTCCAACAAGCCCGGGATCAGCACGTCAACATCGCCGGTCCCGTGGACTCTTTGGCGTCTCCGGACCGCTGCGCTATGCTTCGGCCTTGGTGCCTCGATGGCGCCAGTTGGCTGTCAGGAGCGCGCAGATCATCCGATCTGAGCACGATTTGAGCGACGGCGAACGGACCTTGAATCCGTGAACCGAGGTTCGAATCCTCGCGGGCCAGCCGGCTGACAACGGTGGCGACGTGCCCGAGTGGTTCAGGGAGCGGTCTGCAAAACCGCGTACACGGGTTCGATTCCCGTCGTCGCCTCCACGTTCACCGTCTCAGTCGCCGACGCTCGCCAACGACGCGCGCCCGGCCGGCCGATAGGTCTGGATCATCACGCCGGTCGACGTCGAGCGTGAGTCGATCAGCTCCAGGTTGTGCGTCTGACCCTGCGCCGGGAAGAGCCGGAGCCCGTCGCCCACGATGACCGGGTAGATGCGCAGGTTCAGCTCGTCGACGAGGTCACGCTCGAGCAGCCAGCGCAGCAGCTCGCCGCTGCCATGGACCTGGAGCTCGTTGCCCGGCTGCGCCTTGAGCTGGCGGATCGCCGCCTCGACATCGCCGCCGATCACGCGCGTGTTGTGCCACGCCGGATCCTTCAAGGTGGTCGATGGCACGTACTTGGGCAGGGCATTGATGGCCTTGCCGAACGGATTGTCGTCGTGCTGCGGCCAGTACGGCTCCCAGATGTCCCACGTCTTGCGTCCCAGCAGGAGCGCATCGGCTCGATCGAACATCGAGACCAGGAACGGGCCCATGTCGGCATCGGCGTAGGCCGCGGTCCAGCCGCCGCGGTCGAAGCCGCCGCGGCGGTCCTCGTCGGGACCTCCCGGACCCTGGTACACGCCGTCCACGGACAGCATCATCGTCGCGATCAACTTCATCTTGGTGGCTCCATGGGTATGCGCTCGATGATGGTTAGACCCCGATCCGGGCGCAGGCTCATCGGCCCACCGCGGTGGTACGCTCGGCGACGCTCGCCGAACCACGCCGGAGTGGCGGAATGGCAGACGCAGCCGGCTTAAACCCGGCGGCCGCAAGGCATGGGGGTTCGAATCCCTCCTCCGGCACCACGCCTACGTTGGCGGATGCTCGTCCTCGGGGGCCTTCCCTGCGCGGCGCTCGAGATCGTCCATGCCGACCGACGCCGGCACGACGCGTGCCGCGGGTGCTCAGCGGCGACCGAAGAGGCGGCGCCGCTCCTTGCCGGGTGTCGGCTGGGCCGGCTGGATTCCGATGACGGCCTGCGCCACGCGCCGCAGCGCCGCAGCGGCGGGAGCGGCGGGGCGGCTGATGACGAGTGGGACTCCCTCGTTCACCGACCGGATCATGTCGACCTCGGTGTAGGGGATCTCCGCCGCCGGCTTCGTCCGCAGCAGGTTCTCGACGTCGCGCGTCTTCAGCAGCTCCTTGGGGAAGACATGGTTCACGACGAGGTACGCGCGAGCCTTGAGCGGCGTGGTGTCGGCCAGGAACGCCATGAGCAGGCTCATCGCTCGGAGCGCGGCGATCTCGGGGAAGAGGACGAAGACGTGCGCATCGGCCTGCTCCAGCAGCCAGAGGCTGCGCGGATCCAGCCGGCTGCCCAGATCGACCAGGATGTGGTCGAACGACGGCCTCATCAGCTCGATGATGCGCTGGAGGTGCTCGAGGGTGACGCGGAAGTCGGCTTCGGGCCGGACCGGGGCGGCCAGGACGACGAGCCCGGAAGAGTGCTCGGTGAGGTACGTCTTCGCGAGGTCAGGATCGGCCAGGGCCTGTTCGTCTGTGGCCAGGCCGGCGATGTCATACCGGGGCGTGAGGTTCAGGTGCGTGGCGACCTGTCCGAACTGGAGATCGAGATCCACCAGGAGGACGCGGGAGGCGGGCAGGACGCCATCGGTCGAGGCGCTGACGCCCGGTGGCGGGGCGCCACCGCCGGCGAGCAGCACGGCCGTGTTCACCGCCAGCGTGGTGGTTCCGACGCCGCCCTTGGGGCTGAAGAACGCGACCAGCTCGCCCGCCTGAGCGCGGGTCGAGATCTCCGGGTGGACCTTCCCGGCGCGAATGAGCAGGGCCATGACGCGGCCCTCGAGCTCATTGCGAGCGAAGGAGCCGGCGATCACGTCATCGGCGCCAGCCTCCAGGAAGGCGATGCGGGCCTCGACGTCGTGCGCCGGCGCGACGACCAGGATCGGGGTGACCTGGCCCTCGCCGGCCGTGCGCAACGAGGCGATCGCACCGGACGCGGCGAGCCCTTCGGCCACGATGAGGTCCACGCGGCGTCCACGCATCGCCGCCACGGCATCGGCGGGGGTCGTGACGGTGACGGTCTGGTAGCCGGCGTCGGCGAGCGCTGCCTCGAGCTCGGTGCGCAGCTCCGGGCCGCGCGCGCAGATCAGGATCGAATTGGAGGGCATCGGATCACGAGAACGGATTGATCGGTGATGCGGCAGTATACGGGCCTCCGGCGCCGTTGCCCGGACCCCGGTCCGGCGCTATACTTGCCGTCGCGCCTCCCGGTCGTGGGAGGCGTGGTCCATGTTCAAGCCCTTTCTGCCGCGCCACGGTGCGCCGCAACCCCAGAGAGAGGAGACGACGCGCCAATGCGCCGTTACGAGCTCATGCTCCTGCTCCGCCCGGACCTGGAGGACGACAAGCTCCAGGCCGCGGTCGAGAAGGTCACCCGCGCCATCGTCAACGGCGGTGGCAGCCTCAGCAAGGTATCCCCGTGGGGGAAGCGCCGCCTTGCCTACGACATCGGCCGCCATCGCGAGGCGAGCTACTTCCTCATCCATTTCGACATCGAGCCTGCGCAGGTACGCGAGATCGAGCGTGGCATGCTGATCAGCGAGGAGATCCTGCGCCACCTCGTCACGGTGATCGAGGACCGTGGCCCAGCCGATGAGATCGCTCCGGCCGCCGCCGCACGCTCGACCGATGCCGACGACGACTCGACGGACGACGGCTCGACCGATGACCGCGATCGCGACGGCGAGGAGAATGACGAGCCGGAAGTGCAGACGGCGCTCGACACGGATGCGGACGAGGCCGATGACGCGGCTGCCCGCCAGCCCGATGAAGCGGCTGCCATCGGGGCGGCCGAAGAGGATGAAGCGGCGGGCTGACGCCCGACGCTGAGGAGAAGCCGCCATGACGCTCAACAAGATGATGATCATCGGCAACCTGGGCGCCGATCCGGAGCTGCGCTACACGCCGAGCGGGAAGGCCGTCACCGATCTCCGCGTCGCCGTCAACAACAACCAGCGCGGCGCCGACGGCGAATGGGTGGAGGAGACGCTCTGGTTCCGCGTCAGCGTGTGGGAGCAGGCCGCCGAGCGGCTTGCCGAGCAGCTGCGCAAGGGCAACAAGGTCTTCGCCGAGGGCCAGCTGCGCGTCCGCGAGTTCGAGGGCCGCGACGGTGAGAAGCGGCAGTCGCTCGAGCTCGCCTTCGCCCGCGTCGTCAACCTCGAGCGCCGGCCGCGCGAAGAGGGCGACGCCGGTGGCTACGGCGGCGGCTCGTACAGCGACGCCCCGCCCGCGGTGAAGCCGCGTGGCGCGGAGCAGCGCAGCTCGTCGCCGGGCGCCGAGATGGACGTCGACGACATCCCGTTCTAATCAGCTTCGACCGAGGAACCACGAACCATGGCCAGTCCACGATCCCGCCGAGAGTCGGCGGACTACTACCGAGACCGACGTCGCCGCAAGGTCTGCAACTTCTGCGTCGACAAGGCCGAGAGCATCGACTACAAGGAAGTCAACCGCCTGCGCCGCTATCTGAGCGAACGGGCGAAGATCGAGCCGCGCCGAAAGACCGGCACCTGCGCCCGCCATCAGCGGATGCTCACCACGGCGTTGAAGCGAGCGCGCCACGTCGCGCTGCTGCCGTACGCGCCACAGCACCTGCGTCCCTAGGCACTGATGCGACGGCGGCCCCGGATGGGCGCCGCCGTCATCACGGATGCCGACCGAGCTCCTCCTCTTCCTGAGCGGGCTCGCGGCGGGCGCGTTCGGCGGCCTGCTCGGCCTCGGTGGCGGGATCCTCATCGTTCCGATCCTGACCATCGGCTTCGGCGTGCCGATCACCGCCGCCGCCGGGGTCAGCCTCGTCTCGGTCATCGCGACGTCCGCCGGCGGTGCCGCCTTCAACGTCCGCAACGCCCGCGCCGACGTCCGCATCGGCATGCTGCTGGCCGCCGGCACCGTCGTCGGCGCCCTCACCGGTGGCGTCATCGCCGGCATCCTTCCCGACCGGGTGCTGGCCGGGCTGTTCGCCGCGCTCCTGGGGTATACCGCGGTCACCATGGGTCGTCGGCTGCTGCGGCGAACCACCACGAGCGAGGCCGAGGCGCACGCGATCGTCGATCCTTCGGCGGTGGACGGTCCCGAGGCCCCCGCCTACCGCACGCACCGCACCGGCGCCGGGATCGGCCTGTCGTTCGTTGCCGGGAACGTGTCCGGCCTGCTCGGCGTGGGCGGCGGCGTGGTGGTCGTCCCGCTGATGCACCTCGTCCTCGGTGCGCCGTTGACGGTGGCGACGGCGACGTCGAACTTCATGATCGGCATGACGGCGGCAGCGGGCGCCTACGCCTATCTCTTCCGCGGTGACGTCGATCCGGCGCTGGCGGCGCCGATGGTGATCGGCGTCGTCATCGGCGCGTCGTTCCAGGCACGAGTGGCAAATCGGATCCCCACGACTGCCCTGCGACTCGCCTTCATCGTGGTCCTGGTGTACGTGACCTACGAGATGGCACTGCGCGCGCTGGGTGCGACGTGAGCCGGCCGACGGCGCGGGAGGGTCTGCTCGCGACGCTGCTGACGCTGCCGCTCCGCGTCGGAACGCTGGCGGCCGTCGTGCTCGTTGCGATCGGCTTCGTCCTGAGCTGGCTGCGACCGCCGGAGCCGGCGGTGAAGGCGCACACGCCGCTCGTGGAAACCATCATGTCCGGCGGCGCGGCCGCCGTGACGTCGATCGGCCTCCTCCTGCTGACGCTCGTGCCACTCGCCGTGGCCGTCGGGGCGGTGATCGGCTTCTGGCGATCGGGCGAGCGGCGCTACCTGGTCGGCAGCGCGGTCGTTGCGGGCCTTCTCGTGGCCAGCCTGCTCGTCTCGCTCCTGCTCCTCGCGCCCTCGACTTGACGCGCGTTCAGGCCCTCGGCGACACTCCTCCCGCCCGAGGGGGAGTATCCCCAACCAGGCGTCATCGTCAGGACGGCGGATGCGATCCCGCCCGGTGGCGCCGGCCGGCCCGTGCTGCGGTCGGGAGAGACCTTCGGCCGTCGATTGGCATGCGCGCGCCGCGCGCTGCCACACGCAGCGGAGGTTAGGCACCAGACCGTGGACATCGTCCTGCTCGTCGTCTCCCTGGGCGCGATCCTCGTTGCGGCCGAGCTTTTCACGAACGGCATCGAGTGGTTCGGGCATCGGCTCAACCTCGCCGAGGGCGCCGTCGGCAGCGTGCTCGCGGCCGTGGCCACCGCCATGCCGGAGACGCTCATCCCGGTCATCGCCATCCTCGGCCCGATCCTGTTCGGCGGCGACCCCGAGGCATCGCACGCCATCGGCGTCGGCGCGATCCTCGGCGCGCCGTTCATGCTGTCGACGCTCGCCATGTTCGTGACCGGCATCGCGATCGTGATCTTCGCTCGCCGCGGGCGTCGCGGAACCGGCATGCGGGTCAACGTCAGGGTCCTCGGTCGGGACGTCGCGTTCTTCGTGGTCGGCTACGCCATCGCCATCGGCACCGCCTTCCTGCCGAGCGAGCTCGGCTGGCTGAAGTGGGTCGCCGCGGGCGTGCTGCTGGTGATGTACGGCGTCTACGTCAGGCTCCACTTCACCGACGAGGCGGAGGAGGGTGACGCCGAGGACCTCAACCAGCTCCACCTGACGCGGCTGCCGGGCATGGCCGGGCCGCACACGCTCGACATCGACGTGCTCCCGGGCGAGATCGATGACTGGGAGGTCGACGGCGCGACGCCGAAGATGCGGATCATCGTCAGCCAGGTGGCGGCCGCGCTGGCGCTGATCATCATCGGCGCACAGGTGTTCGTGAGTGCCGTCGAGCACCTGTCGAACCAGATCGGGCTCGACCCGACGATCCTGGCCCTGATCATCGCGCCGATCGCGACCGAGCTGCCGGAGAAGTTCAACAGCGTCCTATGGGTCCGACATGGCAAGGACACGCTGGCGATGGGGAACATCACCGGCGCCATGGTCTTCCAGAGCTGCTTCCCGACGATCCTGGGACTGCTGTTCACCACGTGGGCCTTCACGCCCGACACCGCCATCAGCTTCGCCTCGGCGGGCGTCGCCTTCGTCGCGACGATCCTGATCTTCGGCAACATGCTGCGCACGGGGCACCTGTCGGCCTGGATGCTGCTCATCGGCGGCCCGCTGTACCTCATCTACGTCTACCTGGCGCTGTTCACACCGCTCGGGGCTGGCGCCGCGCCGCTGCACTGACGCGCCCACTGATTCCGCAGCATGCTCGGTGGGCGAGCGGGCTCGGGCGGCTGGCGCGGGTATACTTCTTGCCCTTGAAGCTGGCCGGTGCGCCGATCGGCGCCGCGGCATTCGAGCGCATCGCCCAGGGAGGTAGTGAGTGCTGAAGCAGGAGAGCAGACCGCAGGCAGCGCCGGTGGAGACCACCGAGCTGTGGGCGTTCTTCCGCGGTGAGTTCGTGCCGCTGCGCGATGCGAACATCAACGTCATGACGCACGGCTTCAACTACGGCACCGCCGTCTTCGAGGGCATCCGCGCCTACTGGAATGCCGACGAGGAACAGCTCTTCGCCCTCGAGCTCGTCGCGCACTACGCTCGCATTCGCGCCTCTGCCGGCCTTCTCATGATGGAGGTCCGCCAGTCACCCGAGGAGCTCGCCGAGATCACCGTCGAGCTCCTTCGTCGTGACGGCCTGCGCGAGGACGCGTACGTACGGCCGATCGTGTACAAGAGCTCCGAGACGATCGGCGTCCGGCTCCACAACCTCGACTCGGACGTCACGATCTTCGCCGTTCCCTTCGGGCAGTACATCGATACGGAGGGCGGAATCCGCGCCCAGGTCAGCAGCTGGCGCCGGACCGATGACAACGCCATCCCTGCGCGCGGCAAGATCACCGGCGCGTATGTCAACGGTGCGCTGGCCAAGAGCGAGGCTCAGCTCAATGGCTTCGACGAGGCCATCGTCCTCACCGCCGATGGCCACGTCAGCGAGGGAAGCGCCGAGAACCTGTTCATCGTCAAGAACGGCGTCCTCATCACGCCACCGGTGACCGACAACATCCTCGAGGGCATCACCCGTCGCCGGCTGATCGGCATCGCGCGCGATGACCTGGGCATCCCCACCGTCGAGCGTTCGATCGATCGGACCGAGCTGTACGGCGCCGACGAGGTCTTCCTGTGCGGCACCGGAGCCCAGATCAGCCCGGTCATCGAGATCGACCGGCGCGCGATCGGCAGCGGACGGCCGGGATCGGTCAGCCGCGACCTGTCGCGCACCTACTTCGACGCGGTCCGCGGACGAAATCCCGCGTACCGCGACTGGCTCACGCCCGTCTACTAGGCTGGCGGCGCGGCGGATCGGCATCGTCGCCCCCGGCCGCGCGCCGGGCGTGCGATACCGATGACGACCCAGAGCGACCACGATTCAACCCGATATCGCTGGCTCGCGCGCATGCTCGAGATGGTGCCCGGCACGATTTCGTGGGCGGTGCTCATCCTGCCGCTGTGGCTCAGCTTCAGCTATCCGTGGCTGGTGGCGTACTTCGTCCTGAGCTTCGACTTCTACTGGCTGTGCCGTGCGCTCTGGTTCAGTGCGGCGGTGATCGTCGCCTACGCGCGCATCCGCCGCGTCCTCGCATCGGACTGGACCCAGCGGCTCGAGAACGTCGTCCTTGCGTCGGCGGCCGTCGCCGATGTCCGAGGGCTGGATGTACCGGAGGACGCCCAGCCGATGGCCGGGGCGTGGGGCGTGAGCCTGACCGCCCGCAACGGTGAGGCCGTCACCCGCCGGGCGAAGCACGACCTCGAGGAGGACCTGCGCCGGGTCGCGGCACTTTCCGAGCCGCCGCCGTCGCCGAACGAGCTCATTCACCTTGCCCTCATCCCGACCTACACCGAGTCGCTCGAGAAGCTGCGGCACACGGTGCGGGCGCTGGCCGAGGCGGCGTGGCCGGCGGAGCGGAAGATGTGCGCCATCATCACCCGCGAGACCGACGAGGGCGGCATCGCCAACGTCGCGGCGCTGCGCGCGGAGTTCGGCGACGCCTTCGCCGAGTTCATCCACATCCTCGATCCGCTCGAGCCGGGGATCGTCATCGGCAAGAGCAGCGCCATGGCGTGGGGCGGCCGCTACCTGTATCGGCTGCTGGTGCGAGAGCGCGGCATGGATCCGCACCGGATCATGATCACCGACCTCGATGCCGACTACCGAGTCCACCCGCAGTACTTCGCGTACCT
>LLBY010008950.1_pt2 | contig 10256 bp, 11 predicted proteins | sample 1489401 | NCBI WGS metagenome assembly LLBY01 (sample SAMN04092656, study PRJNA295927) | soil metagenome | biome: Soil prokaryotic community; feature: Bulk soil; isolation source: soil from tomato rhizosphere | host: tomato cultivar Hawaii 7996 | place: South Korea | collected 2011-11-01
GAGAGCCGGATCGCGAAACTCACGCAGACCGAGACCGACCTCGGCGGAGCCCGGGCCCAGCCCACTACCGAAGATCTCGGCCACGCATATCTCTCCCGAGCGTTCCGGGATATCCTCGATGCCCGACATCCAGAAGGCGAACATCGATCTGGGGCTCACCTCGCCCCTCATCCGGACCTCTATGTCGCCGTAGAGGGGGGTGTACCCCCAGAAAGGCGCCTGTTCCTCCATGACCCGCAAATCGGGCCGGAAGGGCTGCTGACCGATGGTGCTCCCCACCGGCCCGGCGAAGGCGCCGGTCTGGACTCCGGAGACCCGGAGTGGTGGCTCGTGGACACCGGGGCACCAGAGAGGTTGGTCCACCGAGATGCTCAGTCGGAGCTCGCCATCATGCACCGAATAGGTGGCCAGTGACCCGGCCCGCGAGCTCCAATGCGGCAGGTAGTAAGGCGACCACACCGCGCGATCGAGGTCTTCGCCGCTGAAGGCCTCGTCGAGCCCGGTCCTGGATCCGACCGCTCCCGTCACTCTCCTCCGCTCCGGCTCTCCGCGTCGACTCCGTCTTCATGTCGATATTGGCACCGATCCCGGAACCGGAGCACCACCCAGGGTCCGCCGGCCGATTCCGAGATCCGTCTCGGGCGCTCCTAGCTTGGGCGACGTGAGACGACTCGTCGTGAGCCTGGGACTGGTGGCCATGGGCCTGGTGGCTGCCTGCACCACCCCTTGTGAGGAGTCCCTGGGGGTCTATCCACCGCCCGAGATCACCATCGTCGGCGCCGAGGCGGTCGAGGTCCCACACATCTCGTGGACCTGCGGGGACTTCCACTCCGACACCATCGATCCACCCCCATCGGTCCTCCCCGACCAGCAGGGCCGGGTCGCACTGCAGCTCCAGCTGGAAGAGGGCAGCTCGATCGAGGTCAGCTTCGGCAACACGCCGGTCGTGGTCTCGCCGGCCCCGGTCACCGGGGACAATACGTGGTCCTTCCAGGTGCCGGACCCCGTCGAGCCGCTCGTCGTCCGGCTGTGCTCGGAGGATCGGCGATGCGCCATGTACTGGGCCAATCTGTACCCGGGTCTCTTCGGGTGAGCGTGGGCCCTCACCGGTCGAGGAGCCGCCGCAGCGTCTCCAGGTCTTCCGGTGTCGGGTCCCACTTCGCCGCAGCCGCGTTGGCAACCACCTGCTCCGGGGAGGTCGCACCGGGGGTCACCGCGGGGACCCAATCCTGGGCCAGGAGCCAGCCGAGTGCCACCTGGACCAGGGAGAGCCCCCTCTCGCCGGCGAAGCCCTCGAGTGCCTCCACCAGATCGAAGTTCTGGTCGGTCAGGAAGTCGCGGTAGCGGTCCATCTTGAGACGGCCCTGGGGCTCGCCCCCGCGTCGCGTCTTCCCCGTGAGCAGACCGCTGGCCAGCGGGTAGTACGGGAGCAGCGCCACACCGCGCTCGACGCAGAGGCCGGCCAACCCGTTGCTCTCCGGCTCCCGGTGGAGCATGCTGTATTGCACCTGGTCGCAGACGAATGAGGGGATGTCGAGCCGCTGCGAGACGTCGAGCGCCTCACTCAGCTGATCGGGGTCGAAGTTGGAGCACCCGATACTGCGCACCTTCCCCTCCTCCACCATCTGGCTCATCGCCCCCAGGGTGTCCTCGATCGGGGTGTCGGGGTCGGGGAAGTGGATCATGTAGATGTCGAGGTGGTCGGTACCGAGCTCGGTGAGGCTCCGTTCCAGCACCTGACGGACGTAACCGGGCGAGGCGCCGCCACTTCCTTCCCACCCGGCGATAGGGACCCCGACCTTGGTGGCGATCACCGCCTCGTCGCGACGAGCACCCAACGCCCTGCCCAGGAAAGCCTCGGATTGGCCCTCGCCGTAGTTGCTGGCGGTGTCGAAGAAGTTGATCCCGGCGTCGAGCGCGGCCCCCACCACCCGGGTGGTCCCCTCCTGGTCGAGGGCGCGGCCGAAGTTGTTGCAGCCGAGCCCGACAACCGAGACCTCGAGCCCTCCGACTCTTGCGGTCCGCATCAGGCGGGCACCCGAAGCGGCCTCAGGAACCGCTCGGCATTCCCGCCGAGCACGCCCGCCCGTTCCTTCTCCGACATCTCCACCGCCTCGACTGCGGTCACCGGATCGGTGGATGCCATGTCGAACGGGTAGTCGCTCCCCAGGACGACGTGGTCCCATCCCATCCGCTTGCCCAGCATGTCGAGCGATATGTCGTCGTGGGTCAGGCTGTCGAAGTACATCATGGCGAAGAAGTGCCGGGGCCCGGGCCCGGCGATGTTCACCCTGGGCTCGGGTCGCACCGTCCATCCATGCTCCCAGCGACCGATCTGATACGGGGCGAAACCACCTCCGTGGGTGAACCCGATGCGGAGCTCGGGGTGGCGGTCGAGCACTCCACCGAAGATCAGCTTGGCCGCGGCGATGGTCGACTCCAAGGGGATGCCGATCAGGTTCTGCAGGTAGTACGAGTTGAGCCGATCGGCTCCTGCGATCGACCTTTGGTCGGCGTGGAACCAGACCGGCATGTCGAGCCGGTCCAACTCCGACCAAATGGGCTCCAGCGAGAGGTGATCGACGTCGGTCCCGTCGATGTTGGAGCCGATCTGGACCCCGCGCACCCGCTCGAAGCCGGCGACCCGGCCGATCTCGGCGACGGAGGCGTCGATGTCCTGGAGGGGGAGCGTGGCGAAGACGTGGAACCTCTCCGGCTCGTCGTCGCTGAGGGCGAGGAGGGCATCGTTCTGGATGGTGGCGAAGTCGGCCCCGACGTCGGGAGGGACGTGATAGTGGAAGTTGGGCGGGGGGATGGCGATGACCTGGAGATCCACCCGCTGCCGATCCATGTCCTCCCGCCGAAGCTCGGGATCGAAGATGGCGTCGGGGAGGGGGCCGAGACGCTCCCGCCCCGGATAGGACAGGAACTTCCTGCCACCGTCCTCGACCAGTGTCGGTCCGTGCTCGGGGTGGGCCGCGGCCATCTGGCGCAGCGCCTCGGGGACGATGGCGTGGGCGTGGATGTCGGTGATGGTCAAGCGCTTCCTCTCTAGTAGCTGCCAAAGGACCCGTAGCCGGGATGGTTGAAATGGTTCGGGATCTCGATCAGTGTCGGCCCCGCGGCGTCGAGGACCGAGGCCAGCGTCTCGCCTACCCGGTCCAGGCCCTCCACTTTGACCCCTCTCGCCCCGAAGGCATGGGCCAGGGCCACGAAGTCCGGGGGCTTGACGTCGACTCCGCTCCGTCTTCCGTACAGATGATCCTGGTGCCGGCGCTCGACCCCGTAGCCCTCGTCGTTGAACACCATGACCACCACCGGGACCTCCTCTTGGACGGCGGTCATCAGGTCCTGGATCGTGAACATGATCCCGGCATCACCGATGATGGCGACGGTCGGGACCTCGGGCCGGGAGATGCGGGCCCCGATTGCCGCCGGCAGCGCGAAGCCCAGGGTGCCGAATCCGGACGGGACGAACCAGGTCCGCGGGTGATCGGTCTTCCAGTGGGACCGGGCCCAGAAGGCGATAGTCGTCGGGTCGTTGAACACGAGGGCATCGCTGGGGAGCACCGACCTCACCTGGTCCAGGACCTCGATCTCTTCCGGAGTCCCCACCGCCTCGGTGATGAGGGCCAGGACCTCGGTCACCTCGTCGGCCCGCCATGGGAGCGGTGTGTGCCCGAGTCGGTCGAGCTCGGCCTCGAGTGCCTCCAGGACCGTGAGCGAATCCCCGACCACCCCGGCCTCGACCCGGTAGTTGCGGCCGATCTCGGCGGGGTCGATGTCGATCTGGACGATCCTCTCCGGAAGACGCAACGACCAGCCTCCGGTCGGGAAGTAGGAGAAGCGGGTCCCGACCGCGAGCAGCACGTCACACTCCAGGATCAGGTCTCGGGTGGGCTGCTCGTTGGCCCAGTTGCCGATGTGGAGAGGGTGACCGGATCGGATCGCACCCTTTCCCTTCTGAGTCGTGATCACCGGGGACCCGAGTCGTTCGACCAGCCGGGTCAGGGCGGCCGCCGCCTCGGGGGTGGCGATCCCTCCTCCTGCCCAGACCATCGGGCGCTCGGCCGATGCCAGGACCTGGGCGGCTCGGGCCAGGGCGACATCGTCCACCGGGCGCTCGGCCCGCCGCGCCGCCTCCAGGACCGGTGCGGACGAAGGTGTGGTGAACGCCTCGTTGGCGAACTCGACCAGGGCCGGCCGGGGACGCCGGTTGCGGAGGGCGAAGAAGGCGGCGTTCACTGCCGCCGGGATCTCGTCGGCCAATGCCACCTGTGCGACATGCCCCGCCACCGGACGGAAGATCCCGAACTGGTCGGAGATGTCGTGAAAGTGGCCCTTGCCCTTGCGACGGACCTCGGGCGGGTTCTCGCTGACCAGATGGAGAACCGGGACACTGTCGTTGTTGGCGGTCGACATCGCAGTGATGGTGTTGAGCGCCCCGGGGCCGTTGGAGGTGAAGGCGACGCCCACCCGACCCGAGGCTCGCGCGTACCCATCGGCCATGAAGACCGCGGATTGCTCGTGACGCACCTCGATGTGCCTCAGCTCGGGGTGATCGACGAAGGCGTCGTACACCGGGAGCGTCCCGACGCCGGGGATCCCGAACAAGAGGTCGACCCCCTCGGCGATGAGCGACTCGACCAGGACATGACCACCGCTTCGTCCCGGCATCAACAGGATCCGCTTCCGGTGGCGGTCCCCAACCAGACTTCGGGGTAGGTGGTGCGATCGATCACGAGGATCTGCTCGTCGGAGACCGCCGCGTCCAGACCGGTCACCTGAACCGGGAGGGTCGCCCAGCAGGCGCCGTCGGTCGACGTCCAGCCCACGGTTCCCGGTCCGTCGCTCTGCTTGGCGAGGATCACCCAGCCGGCCGCCCCCGCCTCCACGGTGTACAGGTCGACCCCGTCGAGCTCCGAGAACGACGCCACGTCGTGCCAGGTCCCTCCGTCCTCGGAGGCCCAGACATTCGGATCCCCGAAACCACGACCGCCAACCGCGACCAAGAGCCCGTTGCGACCGGCGATGTCGTAAACGTACGCCCCCTCGCCGAATGAAGCCCGTGTCTCGCTCCACACGATGCCGTCGGTGGAGGACCAAGGCACCGGCTCACACACCGGCCAGAGGCCAAACGGCTCGTCCGGATTGCTGGAGACCAGTGCGATCATCGAGGAGGAGGCCGCCGCGATCGGTGGGACGTCCGGGGAGATCCGGGAAGGGGGGGAGCAGTCGGAGTCGAATGGCCGCTCGGTGCCCGGGCCCCAGACCGGATCGGAGATCACCGCTTCGAAGGTCGCCCCGTCGTCGGTCCACCAGACGTTCCCGACCAGGGACATCGCCAAGTACCCATCACCTGCCGGGACCACACTGGGCCGCCCCGAGCTCTGCCTCGCTCTGATGTCCTCGGGGAACACGATCCCATGTCCCGGGATGAACCGGTCGCTCTCGTCCCCGACCATCGTCAGCCCCTCGTCGGCGTCGTAGGCGAGCAGTCCCTCTCCCAGCGCCGCCAGCTGTCTCGGCGCCCCGTCCAATGACGTCGAGTCCCACACGCCGCCATCGGACCACCAGAGCAGCACCCCCTCGACCGTCATGCCGGAGAGGACGGCGAAGCCGTCATCGAGGGCCACCATCGAGTCCAGGTTGACCGAAGTCGGTCCCTCGCCGCGGCCCCACTCGAAGGCGGGGAGCCGGGGCTCGGTGGCCCCCACGAAGACGGCGACACCGGCGAGCATCGACAGGGAAACGACACCGATCGCCAGCCAGCCGGGCCCGGTGCCCGTGGTCTCGGGAGGAGGGATCTCCACGAGGGTGTCCGGCGGTTTGGCCATGCGTCCATTCGGTGGGTGCGATCATACATCCTATATGATCTGCCCGAGTTGAGTCCCGGAAGCAGCCAGACCCCAGGGGCGAGTGCCCGTGCCACACTCGAGAAACTGCTCGAGATCGGGATCACCGACGTGGTATCGATCCCCGATGGCGAGAGCCGCCACCTGTTCCAGACGGTGGTCGACTCTCCGGCGATCCGGGTCTACCAGCCGACCCGGGAAGGCGAGGGCATCGCCATCGCCGCCGGTCTGTGGGTCGGGGGACGGAGGCCATTGGTCCTGCTCCAGAACACGGGTCTGATGGAGGCGGGTGATGCGCTCCGGGGCTGCGGAATCGGTCCCAGGGTCCCGTTGCTTCTCCTCGTAGGGTGGCGCGGCTATGCCGGGGCGACCAGTGGCGCGCTTCCCGTCGACTCCGCGTATCCACTCACAGAACCGCTCCTGTCGGCCTGGGGAGTTCCCTATCGCCGTCTGATGAGCGACGACGACCTCGGTGTGCTCGGCGAGATGGCGCAGGTCGCGGAGACGACATCGATGCCGGCGGCGGTGCTCTTCGGGTACGGGTTCAGACCATGAGTGTCGAGCGACTGGACCTGTTCCGTGCTCTCGCCGCCCGGCGGAGCGACGAGATAGTCATCACCACCATGACCGCAACGCTGCAGTGGCCCCAAGTCTCCAGTCATCCCCTCGACTTCGACTTCCTCGCCTTCGGCATGGGTCACGCCTCGGACTTCGGGCTGGGTCTCGCCCTGGCCCGGCCCGAGCGCAAGGTCATCGTCCTCAAAGGGGATGGCGGGCTCCTGATGAGTCTGGGGTCCCTGGTGACGATGGCCCAATACGGGCCGCACAACCTGCTGGTGATGCTTCTCGAGAATCGCAGCTACGAGATGACCGGGGGCCAGGCGCTGGCTCCGGGCGTCGACTTCCTCGCCCTCGCCCGGGGCGCCGGGATCGGAAAGGCGGAGCGAATCGAGGACCTGACGACATTCGAGGAAGAACTGCCCCGCCTCCTCACCGAGCCCGGGCCCCACTTCGTCGTCCTTCCGGTGACCAACAGCGAGCCGCTGCCCCCCGTCAAGCACACCGACCACGCGACCAGGGTGGCCAATCTGCGAGCGGCCTTGGGTCTGTGAGCCGCGGGAGTGGGGGCGCCCGGGGACGCCCCCACCCGCCTCACGGCTGCGGGATGATCTCGAACCGCGGCTTCTCGAACCCGGGCTCGACGTAGTTGGCGTTGTCGGGGTTGAGCTCGGTCTGGAAGTCCCAGATCGCCTGCTCTGCCTCGACCCACTCCTCTGTGAAGTACACGGAGTCGACGAACCAGTCGTTCTCACCCGCCATGTACTCCTGGATGAACGCGACGTCCTCTTCGGCCTCCACGGCGAAGTGCTGGGGGTAGGTGGAGATGATGTCGGCCTGGTTCTCCTCCCAGAGCTCGATGCCCCTCTGCCACAGAGCCAGGAACGCCGCGGCCGCTTCGGGGTTGGCGTCGTAGAAGCTCTCGGTCGCGGTGAACAGGTTGGACATGATGTGGGCTTCTTCGCTCTCGAAACCGGAGAAGGTGTTGTAGAGCTGGAACGGTGACTGGCCGTCGTACATCACGACCATGTCGCCGGTGCGCAGGTAGCTGGCGGCCGCCTCCGGGATGAAGATCCCGGCCACACAGTCCCCGTTCTCCACCATGTTCTGCGGGTTCACGAAGTGGTCGTTGACGATCAACTCGTAGTCGCCGCCACCGACCCTGAAGTCGAGCCCGTGCAGCTCGTTGGCCGCGACGGCCCAGAACCCCGTTGCCGAGACCGGGCTGGCCACACACAGCGTCGATCCGGTCGGTATGTCCTCGATGGTCTCGAAACCGCTGTCCGGTGTGGTCATGAACGAGTCCCGCAGGGCGTTGTACTTGCCGAAGGTGACCGTCTTGAGCTCCGTCTCCTGCTCGAGCACCGGGACCTCGAGTGTGCCCATGGACACGATGTCACCGTGCCCGCCGGCAAAGAAGGTGAACTCGTCCCACGTCGTGGAAGTCACGATGCGGATGTTGTTCTCCTCTTCCCACTCCACCAGGTGCCCGTTGTCGTTGAGGAAGTCCCAGACCGGGTCGGGGGCGAAGGTGAACCGGATCACCCGATCACATCCGCTGCCCTCGCCGCCACCCTGGGTGTCGTCGCTGCCGCCTTCGTCGTCACCGCACGCTGCGATGACCAGGGCGAGCGTCAGCAGGGCTGTCAAAGCCCGCCTCGTTCTCATCATCTCCTCCTGTTCTGGCCGGGCTCAGACCCGGGCTCTCTCCACTTCCGGTGCCCGCTCCTCGAAGCTGAGGAACCGGAGCATCTGTTCGTACGAAGACGAGATGTGCGCCGTGATCAGCGCCTCCAGGCGCATCGGATTCCGCTGCCTGGCGGCTTCGAGGATCATCCGGTGCTCGATGCCGACCAGCTCGTGGTTGAGCTCGATGTATACCGCGGTGTAGCGGTCGGTCTGGCGGCGGATCACGCGGACGATCTCCAGCGAGCGCTGCCGGTCGGCGGCCTGGTACATGACCTCGTGGAACTCGTTGTTCAGGGGCAGCCAGTGGTCCGGGTCCTGGGTCGCGCTCATCGCATCGAGCAGATCCTCCATGGCGCCGAACTCGCGTTCCGTGAGCCGGGGTATGGCGAGCCGTCCCAACCTCGGTTCGAGGGAGATCCGAATCTCATACAGCTCTTGCAGATCTGCCGGTGACAGCTCGGCGACCACCGCGGTGGTGTTGGCGGTGACCGTGACCAATCCCTCGGCCGCCAACGAGCGCAGGGCGTCGCGGACCGGGATCCGACTCATCCCGAGCTCGATGGCCAGTCGGTGCTGGCTGAGCTTGGCGCCGGGCTCGAGGTCGCCGGCCAGGATCCTCTCCCGGATCACCGACGTGGCCTTCTGCCCTGCGGTTTTGGTGGCGGGCCCGCTCACTTGGCGGCAAACGATTGGTATACAGCCACGGACGGGGATCCTATACAATGCCTGATGTCGGTGCGACGGGAATCGGCTCCAGTTCTCCTGATCGAATCTCTCGTTCTCAACGCCCTCTCGTCCCACGAGTACGACGCGATCATCGTCTCCACCTAGCCTCCGCGGCGCTCGATCGACCTCCCCGTCGCCACGTGGTCGCCCGCCGACCCGGGGTGGAAACCAGTTAGCGTCACGGTGGTGAGAGCACTCGTCAACAAGGGTGAGGGCGCGACGGAGGTCGAGCTCTCCGAAGTCCCCGAGCCGACACCCGGCCCTTCCGAGGCCGTGATCGAGGTGGCCGCGGTTGCGGTCAACCGCGGTGAGCTGAGACTGATGAAGGTCCGACCCCAGGGCTGGCGTCCCGGCCAGGACGTGGCCGGGACCGTGGTCCGACCGGCCGAGGACGGGTCGGGGCCCCCGGAGGGGACACGAGTCGTGGCCTGGCCGGAGCAGGCCGGATGGGCGGAGCGGGTGGCCGTTCCCACCACCCACCTCGCCACCCTGGCCCCGGAGGTGACGATGCAGCAGGCTTGCACCCTCCCCATCGCCGGCATGACCGCCCTCCGGCTGTTGAGGGCCGGCGGTGACGTCGCGGGAAAGCGAGTGCTGGTCACCGGGGCCGCGGGTGGAGTGGGCCGGTTCGCAGTGGAGTTGGCGTCCGGAGCGGGCGCCGAGGTGACCGCAGTGGTCCGCGATGGATCACGAGCCGAAGGGCTGACCGGCCTCGGCGCCAGCAGCGTCGTGACCGAGTCGGATCCATTGCAGGGCCCCTACGACCTGATTCTGGAGGCAGCGGGGGGGCCTTCTCTGGAGAAGGCGATCGGCGTGGTGGCCCCCGGAGGGAAGATCCTCCTCTTCGGCAACTCGTCGGACACCCCGACCCGAGTCTCATTCGGAGACTTCCGAGGTCACGCCGGGGCAAGCATCACCGCGTTCTTCGTCTACGAGAGCGGTGAGCCGCCCACCTTCGGCGAGGACCTCCAACTGCTCGCCGACATGATCGCCGCCGGCACTCTTCATCCCCATGTCGGGCTCGCGGTGCCCTGGACCGAGGCCAACACCGCCTTCCTGGCGCTGGAGCAGCGTCAGGTGAACGGGAAGCTGGTCCTGCTGGTCGGCTGAGAGCCGGTAGCTTGGCCGGGCATTGCTCCTGGTCACCCTCGCTTTCATCCTCGCCACCCTCCCCCCGGGCGGGACGTTCGTCGACGACGACGGCAACGTCCACGAGGGTGGGATCGAAGCCATCGCCGAGGCCGGGATCACCTCGGGATGCAATCCCCCGTCCAACAGCCGCTATTGCCCCCAGTCATCGATCACCAGGGGGCAGATGGCGGCCTTCGTCGCCCGCGCCCTGGGTCTCCCCGGCCCGGGGCAAGATCACTTCACCGACGACCAGGGACATGTCTTCGAGAGTGCGGTGAATCGGATCGCCGATGCCGG
>LLBY010003651.1_pt3 | contig 10251 bp, 10 predicted proteins | sample 1489401 | NCBI WGS metagenome assembly LLBY01 (sample SAMN04092656, study PRJNA295927) | soil metagenome | biome: Soil prokaryotic community; feature: Bulk soil; isolation source: soil from tomato rhizosphere | host: tomato cultivar Hawaii 7996 | place: South Korea | collected 2011-11-01
CGGAATTCTTCGGTCTTGAATTTTTGTTCGGACATGGGTTTCTCCTATTCGTAGAAAGAATACATTCCATTCTACGTTGGCAAGTAACAAGGGTTTCAAGCAGGATTTTGTTCATCCAGCAGTTGTACTGATGGATGACGGGACACGGCAGTTACACTGCCGTGCGAGCGATCTTGTTTGCGACAACGGGCAGTACAACTGCCCTGACAACACAGAATCATTCAAACCACTTCTCGTCCAGCGGCGGCCATTCGTCGGATTGGTCGGCGCGGTCCTTCCAGTTTTCCTTACCGCTCCACTCCTCGATCTGGATGGCGTATATAGAGGTACGTTTCAGCTCCTTTTCCGTAATCTCGCGGAATTCCTTGCCGGCCGTCATGGCGGGAAAATACTTGTGGATAAGTCCATACATCACCCGGCGCGCTTCTTCCGGATCACTGATCAGACGAGCCTTGCCGAAGACGGTCACGCTTCGGAATTGCAGGGAGAATTCGAGCGCGACGTTCGCAGGAAGCATTTTGCCCAGCTCACTCGCCTCGAAACAGACTCTCGGGTTGTTCTCGATATTGGCACGGATTCTGCCCGCGACGTTCGAGTGAAAGATGATCTGGTGCTTCTCTTCGTCGAACCAAAACGTGGTCGGGTTCAGGAATGGCTGACCGTCTTGCACCGATGCGATATGTCCAATTCTGGTTTCACGCAAGAAGACGCGGATCCAGGCATCGTCGCGTTGGTATTCAGGAAGACGCTGGAACGCCGTGGGCGAAACATTTCGATAATCGCGCGGCATGTTATCGCAGTGCCCGCTGGTATATGAAGAGCTGAACAAAAAAGCTCGCGACGACCGCCAGAATGGATAAGAGGAAATGTAAGAAGCCAACAGACAGGAAAGCCCGCTGTAAGAAGAATGTCGCCGCACCGAAAGTCAGGCTGCTGATCAAGACAACTTCCCTGGCCTGATAGTAAGAAATACTATCCTTTTTATGCTTTGAAGGCAGTGTGCTAGTTTTCCAGCGAAATGCCTGTTTGAATGTTTGATTCTGGCTCATCATGTAATCCTTGAGTTGGTTCATGGCCAGAGCAGATTCATACCAGGCGGCCCGTAACCGCGCTAATTGCATTACGGTGGAGGATCCCATCAGGGTCAGTAAAGCAAAGAGACCGCTGAAAATCAGATTGACCGTTCGTAGGGGAGAATTGATATCGAGTAATTGCGTGCCGAGCAAGGCCGCGACGACCGAGCCAACGGCAATGAGGTAGAAGGAAGAGACGCGTGCCCGGTCTTCATTGGCCTGAATCGCCGTCTGCGCGATGTAATTGAACTCAGCCGCCAAAAGTTCGTCGAACTCAACAGGAAGGGGTTCGTCCGTGTCCATAACGGGATTATACCTTCCCGAGGATTCGGCTTCAATCTGTGGAGGATGGGTTGGCCCGCGCCATCTGGCGCCGCGCAGGAGCGCTTAACGCGAGATAGCATAATGAGATGATGATACCGATCGCCAGGCAGCCCATCCAAAGCGCGTTGCTTCCCCAAAGGTCGTACGTCCAGCCACCGGCGAGGGGACCAATGAAATACGACAATCCCCAGGCCGCGCCGAAGATACCCTGGTAGAGGCCGCGTAAGTCTATGGGCGAAAGGTCGGCGATGATGGTTGGGCTCACGGATGTCGCAGCGATCTCGCCCAGGGTCCAGATGGCCACGCTCAACGCGAACAGAGGCAGGTTTGTGGCAAGGGCTGTAACCCCAAAGCCCACCCCCATCAGCAAGGAGGCGACGGCAACCGTTTCGAAGCGCGGCCACTTTGCCGCCATATTGCTGACGGGGATGGTCGTCAGGATGATCAGGAAACCGTTCACGGCAATGGCCATCCCATACTCGCGCGGCCCCAGTCCATGGGCCTGCATATCGAGCGGCAGGGTGACGTTGCCTTGCATATAAACGATACCGAAAAAGAGCGTGATAAAAGAAAAGATCAGCAGGATCGGCGCGCGTTTGAGCTGAGAGATTCGCTCAGCCAATGGAAGATGAGAGGCAGCGTGTGCCTCGGCGGGGCGCGTCTCGCGGATGCCGAAGAAGACGATGAAGCCAAAGGCCGCAGTGGTCAAGGCGTCGGCCAGGAAGAGGATGAAGAAGTTGTAGTCCGCGATGAGACCTGCGAGCAGGGGCGCGACCGCCGCGCCCATATTGATCGCCCAGTAGTTATATCCGTAGGCGCGCGGCCGCGATTCAGACGGCACGAGGTCCGCAATCGCCGCGCCGACCGCCGGTCGGTAGAGATCCGTAAAGAAACCGACGACGAAGGTACAGATGGAGATGAGGACGAGGTCACGCGCCAGGCCGAGGACCACCATAAAGATCGGCGTGATGAAGAAGCTCATCAGCATTACGGGGCGGCGGCCGAAGCGATCGGTCAATTCGCCGCCCCCCAGCTGGGCAAGGAACGATCCCGCGCCGAACAGGGAAACCACCAGCGCCGCCGTGCTCACAGGAATCTCCCGCTGGGCAGTGAGATAGAGTGTAAGGAAAGGGATAACAAACCCGCCGAGACGGTTGATCAGCGTGCCAGTCCAGATCAGCCAGTATGTCGGAGGCAAGCCCTCGACGAGGGAGGCGAGACGCTTTTTATTCATGTCCGTTTTCCTTTGGAATATGCAAAACTATAACAGATGTTCTAAAAATAAAAGAGCCTCCGAGGAGACTCTTTCTTACCTCGCTATTCGTTTTGCTCGTGCAGCGCTCGACAGGGTCTAAACCTCAAACGCCCACTCGCCAGAGCGCATGACGGGTTCGCGCGTGTCATCTTCCTTGATGCCGTCGATATCCATTTGCGAGGAGCCGATCATAAAGTCATTGTGGGTCAAACTGAAATTACCACCGTTGGCTTGAAATTCCTCTTCTGTCATTTCATGACCGCCATTCATATTGAAACGATATGCCCTGCCGATCGCAATGTGTGAGGCGGCGTTTTCGTCAAAAAGCGTGTTATAGAACAAGTGACCACGCTGGCTGATCGGAGAGCTATTCGGAACCAGGGCGACCTCTCCAATGCTTCGTGCACCCTCATCGGTTTCGATCAATTTTCGCAGATGTTCCTCACCCTTATTAGCACTGATCTGCGTGATTTTTCCGTTCTCAAATGAGAATACAAGGCCTTCCACAACATTGCCGAAAACGACCAGAGGGCTTGAGGCGCTGACCGTTCCATTGACCCTGTCCTTGTGTGGCATGGTGAACACCTCTTCGGTTGGCATGTTTGCCGTAAATTCAATACCATTTTCTGCTTTCATTTGGGCTGCTAACCAGCAGTGGCGTTCAGGAAGTCCTACGATCAGGTCGGTGCCTGGGGCTCGGTAGTGGAGGGCGGTATAGCGCCTGGTATTCAGGTATCCACTTCGCTTTTTCAGATCTGTAATGTGCCTGGCCCATGCGGCGACTGGATCAGCCTGGTCGACGCGGCAAGTCTGAAAGATCGCCTCCCAGAGCTTTTCAACTGCTTCTTCCTTTGATACATCCGGAAAGATCTTGGATGCCCATTCTTGAGTAGGGCTCGACACCGCACTCCAGTTTACGGCGTCCCGCATAATGTAGTCATAAAACTTCTCCCACTTCTTCAAATCTGCTGTTCGAAACTTGGAGACTCGCTCGGGTTCGACATCAGCAAACGCATCCGGATTTCTGGAAGCGATCGCAAGAAGAGCATCACCGTTTTCGGCATGTTCCAGCGCGGCATTGGATATCCAATTCGGAATCTCCTCCAGCGCATCCTCTGGAGCATTTTTAAGATGTATGTGCATGATCTCTTCATCCTCCCAGAGCACGTTTACAGATCGTGCACCTGCGTGATAAGCACTTGAAGTGACGAGTCTGACCAGTGGATAATCGTGAATCCCTGAAAGGATAAATAGCCGTTGGCCGGGTTGAAGATTAAGACCAACCCTGACCGTAACATCAGCATACTTTTGCAACGACTGGGAAAACTCTTGTTCGTTCATATTGACCTCCTGTGTCCTGGAAGAACGATCATGAATAGTATAGCAATTTCCAGGAATAAATACAATCATGGATATCCAAACAAAAAGCTCACGCGAAGTTTCTTCGTGTGAGCTTTTCTGCTTCCGGCAGTTTTGAGATTAAGCCTCAAACGCCCATTCCCCTGCGCGCATCACAGGCTCGCGCGTACCATCTTGCCTGATGCCGTCGATGTCCATTTGCGGGGAACCGATCATAAAGTCCACGTGTGTCATGCTGGTGTTGCCGCCGGCCGTGTTGAACTCTTCGTCTGTTAACTCCTCTCCGCCTGTCAACGTGAAGCGGTAAGCCCGCCCGATCGCGATATGACACGAGGCATTTTCGTCGAAGAGCGTGTTGTAAAAGAGATGGCCGCGCCTGGCGATCGGCGAGCTGACCGGCACGAGCGCGACCTCTCCAAGACGCGTGGAGCCTTCATCGGTGTCCACCAGCTTTTGCAGGATGGCTTCATTCTTCTTTGCCGCGACCTTGACAATTCTGCCGTTCTCGAACGTAACCGTGAAGTCATCGATCAGGCTGCCGCCATAGCTCAGCGGGAACGTGGCATGGACGACGCCATCTGCGCGGTGGCGGTCGGGCAGGGTGAAGACCTCCTCGGTCGGCATGTTGGCAGTGAAAGCAATCCCATTTTCAGCCAGCGACTGGGCGCTGATCCATTTGTGCCCGCTGGGCAAACCGAGGGTGAAGTCTGTTTTATCCGACTTATAGTGCAGGGCAGAATATTTCTTGGCTTGCAAATAACCGGCGCGTTTCCGCAAATTCTTGATGTGCTCCTCCCAGGCGGCGACGGGGTCCGGTGCCGTGGCGCGCGTCGTTTCAAAAATCGCCTGCCACAGCTTTGCCTCGGCTTCTTCGATGGGGAGATCCGGGAACATCTTGGCGGCCCAGACGGGCGCAGCGGCCGCGGCGATGCACCAGTTACTCGCATTGCGAGTGACGAGCGCACTGATGGGTGCCCAATTCTCCAAATGACCTCTCTGCATGGCTCCGAGGCGTTCCGAATCCAGCCCGTCATACACATCCGGGTTGTTCGCGTAGAGCGAGAGCAGCGCGTCGCCTTTTTCCAGCATGTCCAGGATGCCGCTGACCTGCCATTTCGGATATTCGCTAAAAGAATCGGCCGGCGCGTGCTGGAGGCGGAGACGGAGCATCTCCTCATCGCCCCAGATCACGTCGACAAAACGCGCGCCTGCCGCGTACGCTGCTTTGGTCACGGCATGGACAAGGGACCGGGCGGGCGGGAGAACCCCGCGAGAAGTCGCGTTGGTGATGATCAGGCGCTGGCCGGCCCGCAAGTTCAGTCCGACCCGTACAATCGCCTCGGCATATTTCTGCAATAATTCCTGGTGCTGCTGATTTGATTCCATGAAGGATCCTCCGTACGATTTTTCACTAGTATAGCATGAACCCGTTCTGGAAAATCTGTGTTATATACAAGCAACATGTCTTCTTGAGGCTCAACCATATCACTTTGAAAAGAGAACATTATGCTCAGCATCGAAAAAATCAACATCGAAAACAAAGTCCAGGTCAAACGTTTTGTGGATCTGCCTTACAGGCTTTACAGGGATTGTCCGCAGTGGGTGCCGCCGTTGTTCATCGACGCCTATCTTCCCTTGAACCGGAAGAAACATCCCTTCTTCGTGCATTCCGAAGCAGACTTTTTTCTCGCGATACGTGATGGGGAAGTGGTGGGTCGCATCTGCGCCGCGAACAATAAATTGTTCAACGACTATCATAAAACCAGGAAGTCCCATTTCTACGGCTTTGAGTCGATTCATGACATGGATGTCGCGCGCGCTCTCTTCGACGCCGTCTTTGATTGGGCGAAAGAGCGCGGGTTAGATGCCGTGATCGGTCCGAAGGGACTCTCTCCCTTCGACGGCTATGGCATGTTGGTGGAGGGGTTTGAGCATCGCCAGATGATGAACATGACCAACTACAATTTTGCCTACTATCCCAGGTTGATCGAGGCGATGGGCTTCGAAAAGGAAGTGGACTTTGTTTCGTGCTATCTGCCGGCCGATTCGTTCAAAATCCCGGAGCGTGTAGAGCATATAGCCAAACGCGTCTTGGAACGTGGTGATCTGTGGGTCAAGAATTTCAAGGGCAAGCGTGAGCTGGTCCAATGGGCGCCACGCATCGGTTATGCCTATAACAAGGCGTTCATTCATAACTGGGAATATTATCCGTTCACAGAGGGGGATGTGAAGTACGCGGTGGATAACGTGTTTCTCGTCGCCGATCACCGCCTGATCAAGCTGATCATGCACAAAGACGAGATTGTTGGCTTCCTATTTGCCTTTCCGGATGTCTCAGCGGCGCTCCAGCGCGCGAAAGGCCGCCTGCTTCCGGTTGGCATCGTCGACATCCTGCTCGAGATGAAACGCACCAAAACGGTCTCAGGCAACGGCATGGGCATTTTGCCGGAATTCCAGGGCAAGGGCGGGAATGCCCTGCTCTATTACGAAATGGGGAAGACGGTTCTTGGCTTCAACCAGTTCGAGCACGTAGAGATGACCCAGGTCGCCGAGACCACGCGCCAGATGCGCGCCGATTTAAAAAATCTCAACGGCGTGGAGTATAAGAATCACCGGGTGTATTGCAAGGTGATAGGATAAGGAAGCTCCCTCAAGTTTCCAGAATGCGCCACCCTCTCAAGTTTATTCCGAATCCATATCGCAGGCGGATCTTCTTCGTATTCCTGACTCTTATGCTGGTCATGTTCGCCGTTCTCAGGGTGGTGGACGAGCCCTTACACACCGAGATTGCGCCGAATGGTATCGTCTCGTTCGAGCTGGCCGGGACTGCCCAAGCTGCTCGTGCAATTACCGACTCGTGGAAACAGATGAGTCTCTTGCTCAGCGCGGTCGCCGGGCAATCGAACCCAGATATCGTCAACACGCCTTATGTATTTGCTGCGTTTAGCCTGGGAATCGATTATCTCTTCATGCCGATCTATGCCTTGGCCCTTGCTCTGGGTACATTGCTAGCCCGCCAACGGCATAAGGGTCTGGTCCGGTCTCTCGGTGCGGTGGCAGGGTACGCGGCTCTTAGTGCTCCCGTCTTTGACGCTGTAGAGAATTATTCGCTGTTACGTGTTCTGCTGGGAGAGATCCAATCTGGCTATCCTGCCCTGGCCGCGTTCTGTGCCATTATCAAATTTGGGTTGATTGCTTTCGCCCTGTTGTACTCGATATTTGCCTGGCTATCCCCAAAAAAGTCACCTTAACATCCATCACAACAGTCTTAGCAGAACCGATCCGCGACACGCCGAATATTAGGATGGATCGCCACGCCGTCATGCTCATACCACTCCGCGAGCCGGCGGGTAATGATCGACGCTGCTTCCCGCCACTGCCCTCCATACGCGGCATCTCGCAACGGGGACACGAGGCTATTAAGCCAGTGATTGTTCCGCCAGTCGCGTCCCGGTTCTAAAATATCGGCAAAGCGTAAACACCAGCTCAGTGGACGGTTGAACGGTTCCCATGGACCATAATACCCGTGAGCCGCAATCGCTGCGAGGACCTCTTCATCCTCCACGTGCAGGTCGCGCTGGATTAAAATCACCCCTACCGGTCCATGAAGATAACGATGATAGTCGTATTCCTTAAAGTCAAGTAATAACTGCTCGTTATCTTTCACCAGGCTCATCCATTCCCCCTCGAGGAGCTCTTTTGCCGCGTCGTGGAGCAAACCTGCCAGCCGCGCCTGATGCAGATCCAGGTTGTAGATCGGCGCCAATTCTTCCATTGTTTTCATGACCCCAAAAGAATGCTCGAAGCGCTGGGGAGTCAGCCGCTCCTTTAGATAGGCCTCATACGCGGCCAAATTAATGGATCTGTTCATTCCCAATCAGGACCACGCCTGTTCCCCGCCAACCAGGACATTGACCTCGGTCCCCAGGGGCGTATCTCCATTCTTGCTGTTGTGGCTGAGCGGCAGGACGACGTGAAACTTGCTGCCGGGGAAACTGATTTCATCGTATCCCTTGCTCTCCACCCAGATGCGTCCGCCGTGTGCCTCCACAATGCCCTTGGAGAGAGCCAGCCCTAGGCCCGCGCCGCTGCCTTTGAAGCGTGTCTTGCTGGTGGAATGCTTGGAGAGGTCGCCCGGCTGGTAGAACTTGCTGAAGATAATATCCTGCGACGCCGGGTCCACGCCGACGCCGGTGTCGCTGACGACGATCTCGACGCCGCCGTGAGGCAGCTCAGCACTGCGCGTCGGCAGCGCGCGGGCAACGATCGAGATCTTCCCATCGTTGGGTGTGAATTTAATGGCGTTGGTCAGCAGATGCTGGAAGAGCTTCTTCAACAGGTTGGGGTCTGCCTTGGTGAGAGGCAGCTGCGGGATACTGATCGTCAGCGTCTGGTTGCGTTCCTTGAACGATTTTTCGAGGCTGCTGCTCACTTCACGAATGAGATTGGCTGTATCCACAGGTGTAAGATGGACCTGGAGGGTACGTGTGTCGATCTGTGCGATGTCGAACATCGAGTCCATGATCTCGTGCAGGCGGTGCGTCCCTTTGGAGATGCTTTCGAGCATCTTATGAATGGCAGGGGGCAGGCTGTCATCTTCCAGCAGCATTTCGGTGTAGCCGATGATCGACGTCAGGGGTGTGCGAAGCTCGTGCGAGGCGATGCTGATGAAATCCGACTTGGTCTGGTCGAGGCGCTCAAGGTCGCGGTTGGCTTTGTCGAGGGCGCGGTAGGCCTGGCGCAGCTCCGTGTTGAGCTGGACCAGGTTCTCGACGAGGCGCGCGTTTTCGAGGGCCACCGCCGTCTGGTTGGCAAGAGCCGAGAGCGTCACCAGGTCGTTCTCGGTGTAGCGGTTGCCGCTGATCTTCGCACCCAGGGCCAGCAGCCCGATCCATTCCCGTTTGCTAAAGATGGGGAGATAGACTTCCGCTTCCAAATGGTTGAACCATTCCCGCTCCGCCGAAGAAACGGCTCGAAAAACAGGGAGCAGATCGAGGTCATACTGAAGCAGCGGGCGCTGGTCGAGCACGAGCTGTTTGACGATGGGGTGATCGTTGCCGAGTGTCAGCGTCCTGATCTGACGTTCGCCCTGGTTGCGCACCGCTCGCAGGCGATAGGCCTTCTGTGCATCGCTGGTCAGCTCCGAATCTACCAGGAACAGGAAGCCGCGCGAGATGTCCATGGCCTCGATGATGAGGCCCACCGCCACATTCGCCAGCCTCTGCATATCGAGAATGTTACTGATCTGTTCGCTATAGGCATGCAGCGTACGGCTCGGGTGAAACTCCTGGATGTTCAGCCAGCGGTTGACCCAGCGGCGCACAAGAGAGAGCAGAGGTGTAAAAATGAGTGAGAGCAGCAAGGCGATGCCCGCGCCGACGAGCAGGGGGTTGTAACCAGGCAATGCCGTGAACACGGTCTGGGAGGCGGTAAAGCCCGCCACATAAAACCCCACGATGACCAGCGTGGTAATAATGTATGTAACGAAACGGCGTGAGACCTCCACCAGGTCCGGCGGGTCATGTGTGACGACGATGAACGTCGCCAGTGCGACGGCAGCCAGCCGTATGGGACTGCCCGGGAGGGGAATCCCGCCGAGGAGCAAGATGTCGTTGAGGGCCAGCAGCAGAAAGACAGGCGTCCAGTAGTTCAGCCGGTTACGGAGCAAGGGCTGGCGCGAGTGTGCATAGGCAGAACGGACGGCCAGGATGGAACCCACCATAAATAACAGCCATCCCAGCATGGCCCAGACGGGGGCCAGGCGCTCCTGCGTCAGGGAAAAGCTCCCATTTGTCCACAGCACGTCGCCGAGCTCGAACACATTGAGCACGATCAGCACAAAACCGATAATCCAGAACGCGCCGATCGCCAGCCAGGTACGCAGGCTGCGCCGTAAAAACGAAATGACGGTCAGTATGAAGAAGAATGCCAGTACGAACGCCCCATAGGTTTGGATGTCATTCGCCGCTTGTGAAGATTCGATCTGCACCCGTCCGCTGCGCCAAAAACCCTCAGCAACATTCAGCAGTGCGCTGATCAAGGCATACCCGCTCAACAGCATCGCGGCCGTCTCGTGCCCTTCGTGCCGCTGGATGAGGGTGAAAAGCATGGGCAGGTAAAGCGCCGCCAGAATCAGATGCAGAATCAGGGTCAATTCTTGAGCCGACATCGCAAGAAAGTATACTCGAAATCATTTAACGCTGTTATTATTGTCACATGCTTATCACAAAAGCCTCCCGC
>LLBY010001801.1_pt5 | contig 10245 bp, 10 predicted proteins | sample 1489401 | NCBI WGS metagenome assembly LLBY01 (sample SAMN04092656, study PRJNA295927) | soil metagenome | biome: Soil prokaryotic community; feature: Bulk soil; isolation source: soil from tomato rhizosphere | host: tomato cultivar Hawaii 7996 | place: South Korea | collected 2011-11-01
CCGCAGGTCACGGTGCCGGCCGGCGTGTGGATGGGCGCGCGGCCGGTCCGCGACGACGCGGAGGCGTATTCATTTTTCGGATGCACGCTCGCCCCGGGCTTCGACCACGACGACTACGCGCCGGGCTGGCGCGACGAACTCCTGGCCGCCTATCCCACGCGCGCCGCGCTGATCGCCGCGCTCACCCGCCCCGAATTCGCCGCCCAACCGACCGGGCCCGCCCGCTCTCCGCTGGACGACACGCCACCCGCGCCGCGCAGCCGCGTGCTCGCGCCCGGCGAGGCGATCGCGACGGAGATCGCCCCCGGCGTGACGTTGCGCGAAATCGCGGGCCGGGCCGCCCCGATCCGCACCGAGGCGGTGAGCGTGACGCCCTTCCGCCTCGCGGCCGGCGCGAGCACGGGGTCCAGTCGCTACCTCGGCGCCGAGGAGTTTTTCCTCGTCCTCTCCGGCTCGGGCGTGGCGACCATCGGCGACGCGACTTTCCCGGTCGGCCCGGGGTCGTTGGTGGTCGTCGCGCGCGGCGAGCCGCACGCGTTGAGCGCCGACGCGACGGGCCCCCTCGAGTTTGTCGCCATCATCGCCCCGGCCTTCAACCCGGCGCTCCACATGCCGGAACCGCCGAGCGCCTGACGCTCGGTCGCTGTTCAGGCGAACAACACGGCCATGTCCTCGTCGGTCCTGGCCATCTGCGCGCAGCTCGGCTCCATCGCCACCGCCCGCGCCAGCCGGGCCCGCGCCGCCTCCAGCTCGTCAAGCTGCGCCAGATAGCACGCCAGGTTGTAATGCAGGATCGCGCACCGCGCGCCGATGCGAGCCTCCGCCGCCTCCAGGATGCCGCGCGCCTTCTCCATTTCCGCCCGCCCCGCCTTGCCCGCCCGACGCGTCGCATAGGCCCCGTGCAGCCACCCCGCGTCCAAACCCGGGGCGACCTTGCGCAGCTTCGCCGCCAAACGCACCGCCTTGGTCCACGCCTCCGCCGCCATCGCCACTTCCAGCTCCATCGCCAACACGCCCGGATGCGCGCGCTCGCCCTCCGCCACATCCGCCAGCTCCGCGCGCGCCTGCGCCACCCGCCCGAGCTGCAACCAGCCGGAAGCATAGGCCAGACGCTTCTTTGTATCGGGACCGAGTGCGTTCACGGCCTACACACGTCGCGGATGTTTGAAAAAATCAACCGCTCACTCACGCCGGCCATGCCCGTGTCGAACCCCTCCTACGGCTCCACGTAAACCGGCAGGCCGGCGCGGACCAGGCCAAGCAGGGCGCGGGCGTCCCAGTTGGCGAGGCGGAAACAGCCGTGCGACTCGGTGCGGCCCACCTGCTCCGGCGCAGGGGTGCCGTGGATACCGTAGCCGGGCCGGTCGAGCCCGATCCAAGCCACGCCGACGGGGTTGTTGGGGCCGGGCGCGAGGATGAGCTTGCGGCCGAGCTGCCGCGCCTCGGCCGATTCGGTGAACACGTCCGGATCGAAGGTGTAGTTGGGATCGGGCACCACCACGGTGACGCGCAGCGCGCCCACCGGACGCTTGTCCACCCGCTTGGCGATGCTCACCGGGAAATGCGCGAGCAACGCGCCGTCGGCCGCGCGCGCCTGGAGCATGCGCTCGGCGAGCCGCACGTGCAGATGCGCCACCGGGGCGGCGGGCGCGTCGCGCTCCACCGCGGGCAGGTTCAGCGCCGCGCCTGGCGCGAGTGTTTCCCAGACGACGTTCGGGTTGAGCCGCCGCAGCAGGTTGGGGTGCGCCTGGCCGCGCTCGGCGAGGCGCTCGAGCAGGGTCTCGTGGTCGAGGCCGGGCGATTCGGATTTGCCCAGCCAGGTCGGCGGAATCGGCCGCAGCCCGGCGAAATCCTCCGGCGCGAGCACGTGGGTGACGAAAGCCGGGCGGCGCAACACCAGCCGCGCGCGCGTGGCGGCGTCGAGCTGGCCGGTGGGCGGCAGCCCGGCGATCTCCTGAAACGCCGCCAGCGCCGCGGCGGTCTGCGCGCCCGCCACGCCGTCGATCGAGCCCGACGACAGGTGCCGGCGCGCGAGCGCGATCTGGGCCTCGAGCAGGTTCACGACGGCGCGCGGATACGCGCCCGGTCCGCCCTGCGGCATCGGCTCGGGCGCGGGCTGCGGCGGGACAAAGACCGGCGTGGGCAACGGAGCGGGCGGCGGCGTGACCGGAGCCGTCGTCGCCACGGGGCGCACGGGCTCGGGCGCGGCCGCGGGCGGCGCCTCCAGCCACCGGTCGCGAAAGCCCCAGCCCAGCCCGCCGAGCACGAGCACGACCAGGAGCCACACCAACCAGCCGCGCCCGGAGGACGACGCGCGGGACGGTCGCGCGGCGCGGCGCCTGGGCGCGCGCGGAGAGGATCGACGACGGGCGGCCATGCGTGATCAGCCGTGCTGCGGCGGACGCGGGCGCGAGGCCAGCAACCACACCCGCGCGACCACCCAGCCCGGCAACAGCACGAGCACGAAGATGCGCAGCATCAAAAACATCGCGGTGACGGCCAGCGCCACGCGCGATTCCGGCCCGGGCGAGAGCAGGTGCTCGAGCAGGCGCACCCGCGCGAGGATGAGCACGAGCACGAAGTGCAGCGCGAGCAGCGCGGCGGCCTCCGCGACGATGCGGCGGAGGGTGGGCGGACGACGCAGGTGGCGCGCGAGGCGCTTGAAGGGGCGGCGCATCATGGCAGGTCGGGGCGGGCGGTGAACATGGCGAGCAGGATGGCGTTGCCCAGGGGCCCGCCGGTCACGAAGAAGCGCGCGTCGCCGCGCGAGGTCGGCGTGCCCGTCAGGTGGGCGGTGCGGTAGAGCGAGACGAACTGCGCCCGCTCGCCGAACATGCGCGCCGCCGCGAGGGTGAAGCCGGTCGCGGACGGGCTGATGCCGAAGATCAGCGGACCCGAGTCGATGTCGCCCGGGCCGCCGGCCGAGCCGATGTGGTATTCGTCGATGTAGCCGAAGCCCAGCAGGGAGTCCGCGCAGCGGTCGCGGGTGGTCTTGTAGAATTCGCGCGCCACCTCGCGCTCGCCGTAGGAGAGCAGCACGGCGGCTAGCGAGGTGCCGCTGGCGCGCGCGGCGTCGATGGGGCCGCCGGTGAGCGGGTCGATCGACTGGTACAGCAGGCCGGAGCGGGGATCGCGCCACGCGAGGCGGAAGCGCGCGAGCAGCGGCGCGGTGGCGATGGCGTGGCTGACACCCGCGACGCGCGCGTGCAGCAGGAGCGAGCCCAGCACGGCGGCGTTGTCCACCGGGTAGGCCTCGCCGGGATAGGTCTCGAGGATGCCGTGGCGGGTGGCGACAAGGCGGCGGGCGAGCGCGGCGCTGACGGCGTCGTTTTGCGCGGCGAAGCGCGAGTCGGGCGCGACGCGGCGGTGCAGGCCGAGCACGAGGTTCAGGTAGCCCAGGTAGGCGGCGTGCCCCTTGTCGCTGGTCGCGAGGGTGGCGAGCGGGTCCTCGCCCCACTTCTTCGTATCAAACTCCCGGATACGCTCGCCCAGCAGCTCGTCGATGGCGCGCTCGGCGGCGGGAAGGAGCTCGGCGCGCGTCTCCGGTTGGTCGAGGCAGACCTGGAGCAGGCCGAGCGCCGCCATCTGGTAGGCGCCGAACTGCCATTCGTTTTTGAACAGGTCGCTCTCGGTCGTGAAGTCCGCGACCGACACGCCCGCCTCGACCGTGGCGGCGACCGACCGGGCGTGGGCCAGCACCAGCCCGGCGTCGCCGTCATACCAGCGGTGGCCGTCGCGCCCCGCCCACCAGCGCGGCACGGTCAGGGTGAGCACGACGAAGAGCAGCGTCATGACCGAGTAGCGCAGCCACGGGTTGGAGCACGCGGGCGGCAGCGGCGGGAGTTTGAAGCGGGAGGAACGCGGGCGCGGGCGCGATGGCATGGTGGCGGATAAAAACGGGAAACGGACGGAGGCCGGGACGCAACGCCGCTCAGGGCACGTTTTTGCCGCGCGCGGCGGCGAGCAGCGCATACCACTCCTCGCGCGAGAGCTCGATGTCGTCGGCCGGCGCGCTGGCCCGCACGCGCTCGGCGCGGGTGGTGCCGATGACGGGCTGCATGCCGGCCGGATGGCGGAGGATCCACGCGAGCAGGATGGCCTCGGCGGTTGTACCCTTGGCCGCGGCGAGCTCGGCGACGAGGGTCGCGGCGGCGGCGAGCGGATCGGACGCGGCGCCCGGCGCGGGAGCGGCCGCCGCGCGCAGCAGACGACCGCCGCCCACCGGCGACCACGGCTGCACGAGGATGCCGTGCATGCGGCAGTAATCGAGCACCCCGGTCGCGAGGCCGGAGACCGCGCCCGCGCCGGCCTGGTTGACGCTGAAGCCCTCCGTCACGAGCGCGGGCTGGGCGAGGCTGAACTCGAGCTGGTTGACCACGAGCGGCTGGCGCACGTGCTGGCGCAGCAAGTCGATCTGCGCGGGATTGTGGTTGCTCACCCCGAAGTGGCGGACCTTGCCGGCCGTGTGCAGCTCGTCAAAGGCGGCGGCGACCTCGGCGGGTTCGCAGAGCGGATCGGGCCGGTGGAGGAGCAGGATGTCGAGCCGGTCGGTCTGGAGGCGCCGCAGGATGGCCTCGGTGGACCGGAGGATGTGGGCGCGGCTGAAATCGTAGCGGGCGGGCTCGCCGCTGAGGTAGGCGTCGTTCGGGAAACGGATGCCGACCTTGGATTGCAGCACGACGCGGTCGCGCAGGCCCGGGGTCTCTTGCAGGATGCGGCCAAAGACGGTCTCGGATTTGCCGCAGGTGTAGATGTCCGCGTGATCGAAAAAGTTGATGCCCGCGTCGAGCGCGGCCCCGACCACGGCCCCGGCGTCCCGCCGTATCTCGTCGGTCAACGGCGTGTGGTCCCAGGCGCCGCCGATCTTCATGCACCCGTAGGCCAGGCGGGAAACGACAAGCTCGGTGCGGGGTATCTTGTAGGTTTTCATGGGAGGCCTTTTACCGACCATAAGAGCGCCCGACGGGCAAACGGCAGCGTTTATTCGCGGGTCTTTTTGGCGAACGGCGAGCGGCACGTTACACGGGCGACCATGCGCTTTTACCGCTGTAACATTTGTGAAACGCCCCGCCTTTGCCCTAGCGTGGGCGGGTTCGGCGGCTACGGTCCGTCACAATCCCCTCCGCTTCGTCACAACCACGCCCGCCCGCCATGTCGGAAAACACCGCCGCCGCCTCGAAAAAGATCCTCGTCATCGACGACGAAACCGACGTCACCGAGCTGCTGGCCTACACGCTGAAGGCGAAGGGCTTCACGGTCGAGACGCTGAACGATCCCAATCGCGGCATCGGCTTCGCCCGCACCTTCCTGCCCGACCTCGTGGTGCTCGACGTCATGATGCCCGACCTGAACGGCATCCAGATCTGCCGCATGCTGCGCGCCGACCCGAAGCTGAGGAAGGTGCCGGTGATCTTCCTCACCGCCAGGGCGGAGGAGAGCGACCGTATCCAGGGTTTGGAGACGGGGGCGGACGACTATCTCTGCAAGCCTTTCAGCACCAAGGAACTCGTCCTGCGCATCCAGACCATCCTGCGCCGGGTCGGCGACGGCGCGCCCGAGGCGCCGAAGCTCGTCACCGCCGGCCCCATCGTGCTGGACGGCGAGCGCCACGCGGTGACCGTCTCCGGCGCGCCCATCGAGCTGACCGCGATCGAATTCAAGCTTCTGCGCCTGCTCATGGAACGCCGCGGCCGGGTGCAGACCCGCGAGCATCTGTTGATCAACGTCTGGAACTACGAGACCGAGATCGAGACCCGCACCGTGGACACGCACGTGCGGCGTTTGCGCGACAAGCTCGGCTCCGAGGCCGACTGGATCGAGACGATCCGCGGCGTCGGCTACCGCTTCGCCGAGCGCCGCGCCTCCGAGACCGCCAACACCTGAGCGGGCGGGCGCCGCCCGTCGGCGGCGGCCGGGCTTGATCGTCGCGCCCGGCGCGGCGACGCTGCGCGCGCCGTCACCGCACTCCGCCTCCCGCCCCGCCGCCGTCTTTCTCCATGCTCCTTTTCGCCCTCCTCGTCGTCAGCGTCGCGCTGGGCGTCGCCTTGCGGCGACTCGCCACCCACCGCCGCGCCGTGGCCGCGTTGCGCGAGGCCTTGGTCGCCCGGCGCGCCCTGCTCCGCGAGGACCTGCCCGGCGCGCTCGGCCCCTGCTGGGACGACCTGTGCGAGACGGCGGGACGGCTCGTGGCCGAGGTCGGCCGCCTCGACCGCCAGCACTCCGGCCAGCTCGCGCAGCTGGAGGCGACCCTCGGCTCGCTCCAGGAGGCGGTGCTGCTCATCGACTCGCACAACTACGTGCTGCTCGCCAACCAGGCCCTGCACGCGATCTTCCCCCGGGCCGGGCGCATCCTCGGTGAACGCCTGGAGCTCGCGTTGCACAGCGACGCGTTTCTGCGCCACGTCGTCGCGGTGCGCGAAGGTCGCGCCAGGCCGCGCGAGGAGATCGAGTTTGTCGATTCGCGCGGCTCCACCTGGCTGGAGGTCACCGGCTCTCCCGTCGGCCCGATCGCCGGCCACGAGCGCCCCGCCCTGCTCTTCGTGCTGCACGACATCACGCGGCAAAAACATCTGGAGAGCGTGCGAAAGGATTTTGTGGCCAACGTGTCCCACGAGCTGCGCACGCCGCTCGCGGTCATCAAGGGCTACGTCGAGACCCTGGTGGACGCGCACGAGACCATGCCGCTCGCGGACCGGGACAAGTTTCTCAAAACCATCCAGCGCCACGCCGAGCGCCTGAACTCGCTGCTCGAGGATCTGCTCGCGCTCTCGCGGCTCGAGTCCGCCCAGCCCGGGCTGGCCTGCGAGCGCGTGGACCTCGCGCGCCTGCTGGCCGAAGCGATGGAGGATTTTCGCGCCCGGCCCGCCGCCGCCGGGCACCGGCTCGAGCTCACGGTCGATCCGGCGCTGCCGGCGGTGCGGGCCGATCCGCTGAAGCTCGGCCAGGTCGTGGACAACCTCGTCTCCAACGCGCTCAAATACACGCCCGCCGGCTCCCGCGTCGCGGTCCGCGCCCGTATCGGCGAAGCGAATACGGCGGAGGTCTCGGTGCGCGACGACGGCCCCGGCATCCCCGAGGAGGACCTGCCGCACGTGTTCGAGCGCTTCTACCGGGTGGACAAGGGCCGCTCGCGCGAAAAGGGCGGCACCGGCCTGGGCCTGAGCATCGTGAAGCACATCGTGCAGCTGCACGGCGGCCGGGCGTGGGTGGAGAGCCGCGCCGGCGCCGGCGCCACCTTCTTTTTCACCCTGCCGCTCTCGGCGGCGAAGGATCCGGTCGAGTAGTAGGGCGCGCCGCGGACGCCCCCTACTCGATCCGTCCCTCGTCAAAATCGATCAGGTCGGGCACGCTGATGATCTGGCCGATCCGGTCCGCGCAACCCATCGCGACGAGCGCCTCGGCGAGGAACTTGCGGCCCTCCTCGCTCATGCCGCGCTGACACAGCTCGCGGTTCCACTTGATCGCCTTCACGTCGGCCGGCAGCCGCGCGCGCAGGCCCGCCTCCACCGCCGCGTCGTCGCCCGGCGCGGTGGCGTGGACCATCGCCTCGACCGCGGCGGGGTCCACCCCGAGATGCAAGCAGAGGAACCGGTCGAGCCCGCGCTTGTAGTTTTTCGCATAACTCTTCGGCAAGACACCGTGAGCCTGCACGTAACGGATCTTCGCGAGAAAACGCGGCAAGTAGAGCAGCCCGGTGGCGGCATGGGGCAAGTAGGGCGAAGGCAGGCAGGTGAGCACCTCGCCGGTCGAGCCGGGGATGGGTTTGGAGAGCATATGCTCAACGAAAGAGACGACGCGCTTCTTGCGGAGCAAGCGTCCGCACATATCGATCAATCGATGCCCGCTTTTCGTCTCCGTTTTTTGGTTCTTCTCGGTCTTCTCTCCGTCGCGGCGGCCCCGATCGTGGCGCAGGACGAGCTGCCGCGCGACACCGCCAAGCTCTACGCGATGTTCTGCGCGAACTGCCACGGCGAGAAACTCGAGGGCGGCCTCGGCGGCAGCCTGATCGACCAAGTCTGGAAACACGGTGACGGCGGCGACGACCACCTCGCCCGCATCATCACCCAGGGCGTGCCCGAGATGGGCATGCCAGGTTTTGGCGCCGCGCTCGACGCGCCGCGCGTGCGCGCCCTGATCGTGTTCCTGCGCGAACGCGCGGCGCGGGCTCGGGATTCGCAAACCGCCTACGCCAAGCCCTCCTCGCCCGACACCGTGGTGCGCGGTCGCGAGGCGGCCTTCCGCGTGGAGCCCGTGATCGACGGCCTCGGCGTGCCGTGGTCGCTGGAGTTTTTGCCCGGCGGCGACATGTTGATCGCCGAGCGCGAAGGCCGGCTGCGCCTGGTGCGCGACGGCAAGCTCCACCCCGATCCCATCGCCGGCACGCCGAGGGTTTTCGCCCGGGGCCAGGGCGGCCTCTTCGTGGTGCAGGCCCACCCCGACCACGCCCGGCCCGGCAACGGCTGGATCTACCTCGCCTACAGCGAGCCCGCCGCCTCCGGACGCGAGGCCATGACCGCCGTCGTGCGCGGCCGCGTCCGCGACCACGCCTGGGTGGACGAGCAGGTGATCTTCCGCGCCGATCCCGCCAGCTACCTCGACGGCGGCATCCACTTCGGCGCCCGGCTCGTGTTTGACCAGGGCTATCTCTACCTCGGCATCGGCGAACGCGGCCGCCAGGACCACGCCCAGCAACTCGGCCGCCCCAACGGGAAAATACACCGCGTCCACGACGACGGTCGCGTGCCCGCCGACAACCCCTTCGTCAACACCCCCGGCGCCCTGCCCACCATCTGGAGTTACGGCCACCGCAATCCCCAAGGCCTCGCCGCCCGTCCCGGCGCCACCGGCGACTCGTTGCAACTCTGGGAGACCGAGCACGGCCCGCGCGGCGGCGACGAGCTCAACCTCGTCAAACGCGGCGCCAACTACGGCTGGCCGCTCATCACCCACGGCATGAACTACAACGGCACGCCCATGACCGCCGACGTCGCGCGCGAGGGCATGGAGCAGCCCGTCGTCCACTGGACGCCCTCGATCGCGGTGTGCGGCCTGGATTTCTACGTCGGCGACCGCTTCCCCGGCTGGCGCGGCGATCTCCTCGTCGGCGCGCTGCAACAACAGGAGCTGCGCCGCGTGGTCCTCGACGGCGACACCGTCAAGGAGCAGGAGGTGCTCTTCCGCGGCATCGGCCGCGTGCGCTCGGTGCACACCGGCCCCGACGGTTTCGTGTATGTGTGTCTGGAGAATCCCGGCCGCGTGGTGCGCCTCGTGCCGGCGAAGTGACGCCGCGCCCGAGAGAAGGGTTGCGGCTCGCGCCGTGCGCCCTTGGGTAGGGCCATGGCTGATACCACCGCGAAACTGGCGAACCGCATCCTCGTCGGTCTCGCCGTCGGCCTCGTCGCCGGCCTGCTCACCCTCGCGCTGGGGCGCGTCTCGCCCGAGGCGCTCTCGCTCGCGCAGCGCTTCTCCACCGCGTTTCTCGATCCGCTCGGACAGGTGTTTCTCCGCCTGCTGTTCTTTGTCGTCATCCCGCTCGTGCTCGCCTCGCTCGCGAGCGGCGTCGCCCAGCTCGGCGACCTCTCCAGGCTCGGCCCGCTCGCCGGCCGCACCTTCGGCCTCTTCGGCCTGAACATGGCCGTCGGCGTCGCCCTCGGCCTGCTGATGATGAACGTGCTCCAGCCGGGCGGCTTCATCAACCCGGAGGCGCGCGACGCCATGATGCAGGCCTACGCCGGCGACGCCGCCAAGCACGTGGCCACCTCCGAGGCGCGCGAAAGTTTTTCGCTCATGACCGTGGTGGACATGTTCATGCCGCGAAACCTCGTCGGCACCGTCGCCGGCTTCTCGCGCAACGGCCTCGGCGAGGTGCTGCCGCTCATCCTCTTCGCCCTGCTCGTCGGCGCCGCCGCCACCCGCCTGCCCGACGAGCCGCGCCAGCGCCTGCTCGACGCGCTCGACGTCGTCACGCGGCTGATGACCGGCATCGTGGGCTTCGCCCTGCGCCTCGCGCCCTACGCCGTGCCCGCCATGATCTACAGCGTGGTGGTGCGCATCGGCCTGGAGTTCGTCGTAGCTCTGGCGGTCTTCGTGCTCGGCGTGCTCGGCGTGCTGGCGCTGCACCTTTTCGGCACGATGAGCCTGCTGCTCAAAACCTTCTCCAAAAAGTGGGGCCCGCGCGCGTTTTTCCGCGCGGTGCGCGCGGTGTTGATCACCGCCTTCTCCACCAGCTCGAGCAGCGCCACCATG
>LLBY010021917.1_pt1 | contig 10237 bp, 9 predicted proteins | sample 1489401 | NCBI WGS metagenome assembly LLBY01 (sample SAMN04092656, study PRJNA295927) | soil metagenome | biome: Soil prokaryotic community; feature: Bulk soil; isolation source: soil from tomato rhizosphere | host: tomato cultivar Hawaii 7996 | place: South Korea | collected 2011-11-01
TGCCGCCACGCATCACATACACTGCGGTTGCTGCGTTGAGCAGCTCTGGCGGGTAATCGACGAGGTACTGCGATGCATTGATGATGCGGATACCCCATTTACGGCCTTCGCGTCCATCCTTGATCATGGTCTGCACGAACGCCTGCTGGCCGCCCGTATTGTGTTCCTCGTCGTAGGCGATGGTCTTCTGCTCGTCCTGCACGTCCGCGATCCGCTTCAGATGATATTGCTCGTACATCCTGGGAATTACTGGCAATACCACCTCCTCCCGGAGGAAGTAGTTTTTCGCCGCCATCTGACGGGCAAACATGTACATGATTGCGGTGCGCAATTGGCCTTCAGGCGTCTTGTTCCCGATCACATCGTTGAGGTCAATTGAAATCACGCGCGTTTCGCTGTTCAACTCGAAACGGGTGCGGCCCGCGAACAGCGCGTAACTCGATGTAGCGACTGAAAAGCAGCGGTTCATGTACTTCAGCAGAGGCTCGCTGCCGTGATGAACTTTCGCTTCTCCGAATAGATCGCGAATAGACTCGTCGTTGAGGTACGCTGAGAAGTCGGGAAAGACTGGTACCGCCTGGCGCTGCGCAACAGCCGCCTCGCGTACGTAACCGGCCTCGAACAGCATGTCGGTCACTTCCCACCATGTGGCGACGGACCACCATTCCTCGGTCTGCTTTGACAAGATGCCGGATTCATGGAGCACCTTATCGACCACAGGTTCGACATCCGGCTCATAGAGGTTCTGGTTCTTGTTGGCGCGATCCTCATAGGCGATACGTATCAGCATCTCGATGACCTGGGCACATCCGGGCGGGGCTTTTTTCTCGGCCGGGTCCGTGCAGAACAAGGTCATGAAGTCGGCCAGGAATTCCTGCTCGCGCACGGTCGGAAAACGCGCCCCGAGTTGCGTGTCGTAAGGATTGACCGCATATTCAAGCGAATTCTGCAGGCGAAGGTACCCGGCTTCGCTTTTGCGATGTTCAGGCAGTGAATCCTGGATCAAGTGGATAAGGCCGGACGATGACGGACCAACGTCAATGATTGTCATCAGGGGGAGACGGACGTTGCCGGCACGATGAATTGTGGCGTTGTTCATCGAGTTCATCAGCACGGATTTTCCCGAGCCTGGCGGCGCCGAAATCAACTCGATCCAGGTATCCTGCAAGCGGCTTCCTAACTGGATCGGATAAATTTTGCCGTCAGGAGTGCGCACAATCAGCGAACCGCCATCACCCCACGGAGTCGCCGGCCGCTGCAGCGGCATCAACTTCAACGCATCCGGCAGTGGCGGAATCAGCCGATTGGCGACATTCTTCGTCGTGAAAGCTGGAATTGTCGAAGCCCAGGCAGAAAGCGGATCGCCATGTACCGACGTAACCTGGCAAGTTCCCCAAGCCTGGATTGACTTTTCAAGCGCGGCCATCCGGCGTTTGGTCTCTCGCTCGCTGCCAGACCAAGTTGAGGCCATCACCTTCATGGAGCAAATGGCGTCTTCCTTGCTACGTTCGTTGAGGTCACTGAAGGATTGGCGAATCTGGCGATTGCTTGGCAACATCCCGACGAATGAAACCATCATTTGGCGTGCGCGCATTTCGTTCAGCCCGCCTGGATTGAGGTCGATGCGCACGCGCCACGGCATCTCGCGGTCGATAGTCGAAAACAGCGCCGAAAACGGCTGTGGTTCTTGCGGGCCAAGCTCCATCGAGAGATTGCCATGCCATAGCTCATCCGTCTTGATGAGTTCGCGCTTGGTTTCTATGTCGTTGGAGCAAATTTGGTAATTGACTGGCGGTGCGGTGAGATCCGAAAAATCTCGCTTGTCCTCGCGTCCATGCGGAATAAAGCGGTCACCCGGCAGGACTGGGCGGAATTTTTGCGAGGTCCGTTCGCGGTTAGCCATAATGCGCACGCGCTTGATTGCTTCGTGCGCGCTGATCGGCCGCAGCATGATGCCGGGTCTGCCGTCGGCGCCGCAACGTTCGAAATCGAACTTGATGCGGTCGATCATGGTGTCGTGACGATACTTCATGGCCATCAAAACCGATGCTGGATTCTGGCCAAACTCCATGGGCGGCAACTTGTGCTTCATTGCCTCCTGCGCGCGTTCTTTCAGTTCGCGCTTGATTTCCTCAGGGCTCATCACGTTCATGTGGGTATACACGACCATCAGGTTCTGTTCCCACGCGACGAGCGGTGCATTACGACGCACCCGGTCGATAATAATATCTTCCGACTTCATACCGATGCGACGTGCGGCATTGAGTTGAGGTTCTGCAAGCCGCATCAGCTCGTCCAAGGCGCGATCCGGATCGCGCTCGAAACCGAACGACAGTGAGTGGCCGTACCTCTTCATGTACCCGTTCATCTTGATGCGCAGGTTGTCGATCATCTTCGAGAAATCGTCCTCGGACAGAATCTGATAGGTGCCCTGCACATCGAACACGGTCAACAGCGAAATTCCCTGTGTGACCAGCATGTAGGGATCTTTCAGGTTCGGATGACGCTTGATGTCCTCTTCCGTGAGTCCGACAGCCGTTGCGAGTTCGCAATACCCGGCAAAGTCTTTGCCGATCATGTAGCGAGCAAGATACGCCAGCGTGTCCTCGATCGCTTCTACACCCTTGTCCAGAAAGCCCATGTTCTATTCCTCTTAAGCAGGCGCGTTCATCACGTCGTGGTAAATCTGGCCCCATTTGGAAGTGGGTAGCGTTCCATGAGATTCACGCGCCCACGTTGAAGCGTACTGCGCGTAGGGGCCAGGATTGAAAACTACGGCAAGATCCTGAAAAACGACTTGGCGCATTTCACGATCTTCGTGCCGGACCAAGGCGGACGCGAAGACCGCGGGATCATAAGTACCCCACGCATCTTTCGTATAGTCGCGGTGCGATGCCATCCAGTTCAGGAGCTTCTTGGCATCTTCGCGCACAGCGACATCGTCCGATTGCAGCGCGACCATGATCGTGCGCTGCAGATGATTCACATCCTGGCCACTGAGGCCAGGCATATAGGCGATCACCGCGTTTCCTTCGCCGAGTTTGCCGAGATGCTGCCATCCGTGGCACAAGGGATCTGCCGTGCGCAGGTTCTCCGGCCGGATGTCACGATGGTTGTCGGTCAGGTTATGCACCTGATTCTTCTGCGAGTAGAAGCCGCAGAACATGCAGCGATGGCCGTCTTTGGCCAGCGTCTTCTTGCCCAACCCTTCGTTGATGTACTCTCGCTCGGTCGGTTCAATCGCATCAGGCGACGCGTCACCCCAAATCCGGCTTTTAGTCGAGAACATCAACACCGGATATGCTGCGGTATCAAAATTCGCGCCGAGACCTGCCTTTGGTTGCACCTTATCGAGGTCGACAGCGGCAGGATCGCGTTTGTTGTGTTCGATTGTCGTCATCGCTTAGATGGTTAGATGAGGCGGTCTTGCGACCGCCTTCCAGCCGTATGAGAAAGGTTACTGCGGCAACGCACCTTGCGATGAGCCTTGAATGCCCACGGTTTCGCCAGCCTTGATCATCACGAAGCCAGTCGCGCCTAGCGCGGCACCTGCAAGGATCGGGACGAAGATTTGGCTGCCCTTGATATGGCTTTGCTCGCCTTCTTTCCCCTTGCGCCACCAGTTGTAGCCGCCATAGCCCGCACCGCCGAAGCCTGCCGCAGCGAAGAGCTTGCCGAGGCTCGTCTTAATGGAGTCGCCTTGCTGGGCCGCCGTATCCACCATGCCGGCGATACCGCCTTGAGATTGGGCGTGCGCTGCATTAGCGATGAACAGGCCGATGAACGTCACCGCTGCGCTGGCCATCATCAAGCGCCGCTGACGCGGGGATTCCGCATACTCCATGGTTTTTGTCATGAGAGAGACATGGGCTTTGCGACTCAAATCACTAGCCAATTTGAGGGGATTGAACACTGCTTTCTTCATAGTTGTTTCTCCTTGCAAGGAAACGATTTACCAATAAAGGTTGAATGATTGCCGGAACGCCTCGATTGCGTCCGGTATTTGAACCAGCATTGCCCCTCCCACCATGTGGGTAATGGCTCGCCAGACGGAATCATCTGCACCGTACGATGACTGGCCATCCATACTCGCCTTCTTCAAGAGCGTCACTCCCTTGAAGAAGAAGACTCCACCTGCGACACTGGCAAGAGTCAGGACCGCGTTGATCGCATCAGCAAAGCGGCCGAAGTCGGCTGCTCCGCTATAAGAGATCGGCCCATAACTTACCGTACCGGCCCCGAAGGAATTCCATGTTGCGTTGATGAAGCCGGAAAGGTTCAACAGCACACCGCCAATCAAAATGATCGGCAGGATGTCACCAAGGGTGACCGGGCTTTGGCCTGGAAGGCGGGATGCACGCTGCATGCGCAGCAATGAACTGCCTACATACACCGTCCCGACCAACGCACCCAGCACCCAAAGAAATCGCCACATCGCCACCGAGAACGTGTTGGCGAAATGAACGATCATCTGAGCCAAGTCCATGACGTTTTACTCCTAGCGAATGATGCCGAGTGACGTGATGACTTGACGCGTATTCGGATCGACACGCTCGATGCGCAGGCCGTCGATTACATCCCCCTCCTGGACGATATATGTCCGTTCGGCGTTTTGAATCCACGCTTGATCGCGATAGATTGTGTTGAGCGTGAACCCGTGAGGATTGACCGGCTCGTCAGAGGGACGAGACGCCGATGACGTATTGGCATTACGACGTGGCGTGCTGTGGATGCGATGCACTCGCGGTGCGCTCGCTGCCGCTGCCTTTTTCGAGGCGGGCACCGTGCGATTTGCTGCTTGTGCAGCGGACTGTGCGAGCTTACCCTGCAACTCGTCCACTTTTGATTGCAACTCGTCCACTTTTGTTTGCAACTCGGTTTCCTTCGCCGGCGGCTGTGCTGCGGCCGCAGCCGGCACCGCCGCTGGCAAGCTTGCAGCGGCTTCGGCCGCCACGCTTGCGCTTGGCGGTACCGATGCGGCCGTGTTGTCAGACGAGGCCGATACGTTATTGGCTGCGGCAACGTCCGGCGCATTCTGCACTGAACTTGCTTGCGGTGCGTTCGACCTAACGGCACTTTGTTGTCGCGCACGATTCGCATCATTCATTGCTTCGCCTGGCGAGAGCAGGCGAGGCGAACTGTTCACATGCGCGCTGGGCGCTGAACTGCTGAAAATGGACGGCCAGGCGATCCAGATTACCGCGATGATCACCACTGCTGCACCGAAGTGAACGGGGCCGAGTTTCGAGGCGAAACCTTTATCTGCCTGCTTAGGCGGCTCTGCTTTGATACCTGACGCGCTCTTTCCCTGCTGAGGCTGACGCATGTTGAAGATATCAACACCGGGATCTTGCTTCTGAATTTTATCGTTCGGAACGTTCATGTCTGGATCTCGTTTTTGTATTATCTAGTTTTTGTATTATATACATAATACGGAAAAAAGAGCTAGCGCTGATAGTAGTTATGCTCAGGCGGTGGATACTGTCCGGGAGGGATATAGCCAGGTGAATAGGCAGCGCCATATCCCTGTGGTGCTTGTATAGGGCTCTGACGCGGCGGTTGCGACGCCGGTTGGCTGAGTGCATTCAGATCTACGCCCTGCTGCTGTCCCGTTCCCGTCGCACCTAGAGCCACATCATCGGTCGATAGAACTGGCCCGATGAACTGAATCCCGATCGTTGCCCCCTTCTGGATGAGCACCTGCTTGACGGGCATGTTTGCCGCGTCATTAGCCATGACCTGGCCTGCCTGATTGGCGATGCCGCCGGCGATAGTGCCCCCCACTGCAGTCGCGCTAGGTGTGGTCGGATACGTTTGAATGACCCCGCCTTGCGGCGTGATGATGTTTTGCGCACTCGACTGCTCGTAGAGCTGGCCAACCCGACCGATGCCATTAGCGACTGCCGGCAGAATGATGCGCGTGAAGTAGCGGTTATTGACTTCGCCGGAAAGGGCGGTACGCATCGAGGTCTGATCTACCGCCTTGGCGGTGACCTTGTAGGACCGGCCCTGCCACTTCATGAAGGTGAATGTCATGTCAACGGTGTTAGTCAGGCGCTTATAGCCCATGGCAAACACCTGCGCTCCAGCATATTTGCCGCTCGGAATATCCGCAGTCACCATCGAATTCTCATCGGTGTCGATGTCCGTGGCGAGCAGAGCCGGGACCAATGCAAAGTCTTCCACGACTTTTGTTGCCGCAGCCTGTTGCCCTTGCAGAGTCTGTTGCGTCTGTCCGTTATCGACCGCTCGTGTGATCGACTTCGCGTATTCAGCGCCGTCGGTCGCAACGCGTGCTGTGCCATGCGATACCGGTGCCCAGTTCGTCAGAAGTCCTTGCACCTGGCCATCGACTTCCTTTGTCTGCTGCGGATAGGCGTACGCCTGCGGTTGCGCTGGAGGTTGAACCTGCTGTTGTGGTTGCTGCTGCGCCTGTTGATCGTTTGTGGCGACGGTATTTGTACGACTCGACAATACCGACAGATACGAGCTGCCGTTCTGCTCTGCGGCGCTCGCCTCCTGTCGATTGTAGCGATCGAGCACCTGCGCGTAGTGTTCGCTCTCCTTCGTTGGTGTGCCTTGCGAACGTGTCTGCAGGGTACTGATTACTGTTTGTTTCTCGGAGCTGTCAGTAAGCCACGTCGTGGCGACGTATCCGAGTGCGGCACATGCGCCGATAATGCCAATGACGACAACTTTGCTTTGGCGGCTGACATCCGATTGCACTGAACTCATTCTTGGCCTCTTAGTTGATATCTAATTGAAGCGTCACGGATCGTCCCATTTGGGACAGCATGACGTAGGGCGTCAACGGCAGGCGATAGACACGAGTGCCATCACCTGATGCCATGCTCTGATCGAAGGCGGTTTGGATGTCGTAGCGCGTGCGAACGAACAGAGAGCCGTCGTACTGCCAGACCTGAGTGTTTGCTGGCACATCGCCGTGCACGACAATTCGTTTTGCATCGTTGACAGGTATGCCGTCGAGGAACGACTGCATCGTGCTGTCATAGAGCGCGATCTTGCCTGGACCGAGCAGCGGTGCTTGTGCGTTCGGGCCTCGGCCTGGGACACGCAGATCAAGCCTGTAATCGACGATCCGGCCCTTGTTCTTCGAAACCTTGGAATCCGGCTCACCACTTGCCAGCTTGACGACAACGGGGGTGGCCAAACTCTTCAAGAAAACAGTCACGTTGCCGTCTTCGTAGGCCGATAACGCCGAAATGACGACAGAGGGCGAATCTTGCAGCCATTCTGCATCGAAATAGCGCGGGTCAGAGACACGCGGAGCAGCTGCGAGTGGCCACGGTGCACCGGTAGAGTCGACAAAGACCAGTGTTGATGTTTCTCCCGGCATTGTGCGCACAATCGGCAACGACGCACCAGGCGAGAGATCGACTGAAGCACTGCTGATACGCGGAATCGTACGCACCGGATGGTAAGCCTTTGCTTTACGCGAACTGTCCAGTCGCTTCCGCAGCTTCACAATTTCGTTCTCCGAAAATGGAGATACGACTTGCGCTGCCTGTTCGTAATGACTCGGCGGCACAAGCGGCGGCATTGGTGCTACGCCTCCGGGATTCTGTTGATAGCCTCGCGCTGGCGTTCCGGCGACCGCATAGTTCGCTGCGTTGTAGCTGGACGGCGGGAAGGCCGCCTGAATTTGTTGCTGTGGATTCATCTGCGGTTGAGGTTGAGGTTGAGTGCCAGGCGGCGCAGGGAAACCTGCGGCTGGTGCCGCACGCACCCACTGCTGCTGTTGCGGAGTGCCTACAGCCGATGGCGCAGCACCCTGAACGGGTGTCGACGACGCGGATTGCTGCGGCTGCTGCGCGTCAGCTAACACCGGTGAGATCGCCGAGCTTGCGACAAGGGGAACAACAAGAAGAATGGAAAGTCGTTTCATCATCATCATTCGGCTCCTAGAGCGGTTTGGTCACGAGCTGGCCAACACCTATGCCTTCAATAGAATCGAGCGTGGAAACGCGCTCGACTCGAACAGTGGCGAGAAAACGTTGAGCAGGTAACTCAGAAGTCTGGCCAGCGAGTCTCACCTCAATCGGGACCTCGACATACCAGACGTAGGTGGCATTCTCGACGCCCTCCTTGGTCAGAACGCCAGTGCCAGCAGTGACAGACATGTTCATGCGGCGATTGCGCACCGTCTCCAGCACTCCCGATGTCTGTAACGACGCAATGAATGACTTAAAGCCGTCTTTCGTGTAGCTCGGGCGAACATCTTCGAGCTGTTGGCGCCAGTTCAAGAAGTCCAACGAGAAAGAGTGGTTGACTGTGTCCTTCGCAAATTGAATGGCATCGGCCGCTTTGCGGTACGGTTGCGACATCGGGATCAGCGGAAAGATGCGTCCGTTGTCCGATGCGAAATATTGACGATCAGGATGTGTTGCGAACCAGCCGAGAACACCGTTACCGGCGACAGAGAAAAAAAGCGTGAAGGCGAGAATAAAGTTCATCTTGATCGACGATCCGGAGATGGACTGGATGTGCTCGCGGTCCTTGCTCATACGCACAACAGGCGCTATCGCGTCTTCTGTACGATGAAGACGCCCCGCTATCTCGCCCAACTCCTGTTCGACTTCGCTCAAAGATGCCGTCTCCGACGAACTGGCATTCGTGCTTTCTGCAGGCACGATCACGCCCTTTATGGGGTGAGGCGAGACGGGTGTCTCGCCTGATTCTTGGTCTACTGCACTCAAAGTTGACATATGGGCTACCTCCTTTTTTTGTATTATACCCATAATGCAGAAGACGACAAGGGCGAAAATACTACCTTATAGGCTCACTTTATCAAGCATGCTGCTTGTTCTTTCCTTCCCATTCAGGACTTAATACAAAAATCATGAGGCAGAGCGTTATTTGAGGAATGGCAGGCGGCACGCCTGATTGAAAACGCTGCGGTAACTGCATTGCACGATGCAATGAAGAACGGGAACCGAGACATGCCTACGCTTGAGGCGCTGACGACTCAAATGGAAGACGCCCACAACAAAGTGATGGACATTTACGACCGTCTCAGGGAACGCAGGCTAGACAAAGATTAGTCAATATTCGGCACGTCCAGGTGTTCGCCGGACGGGCATGTTCGGCTGAAGTACGCTTCAACCTGGCGTCAGGGGGGATACGCCGGAACCGCCGAAAATCGTCTCGACGCGGTGGTCTGTTTTGGTATACCCGTACGGTACAATCCGTCTACCGGCAATGTCAGCTACCGGCCAAAAGAGGACGGTGAAATTTCCGTAATTGACAGCTCAGCAGCTACGCAGTTAGCTCTATCCACACAGCGAGAGGCTCCATTTGGACGACAGTTTATTCAAGCAGAATTTTTCGCTGAACAGTGTGCCACATTGGCCTTGCCCTACTTGCGCAAGAGGCATACTCAAGGTTAACGCAAAGGACACGGACTTCCGAAAGGAATACAACGGTGAGACCCAAGCGTACAAGGACGACCCATCATTCGACTACGAATGGATTAGGTATGTATTTCATGGCTTACTTCGATGTAGCTTCTGTGGGGAAAAAGTCGTTTTCTGCGGAACTGGCGTGGTTGAGCAGGACTATGACGATTCGGAACGCGGATGGTCTTACTATGACTACTTTGAGCCTAAGTACTTTCACCCGACTGTGAGGATAATAGCCATTGAAAATACCGAGGCGGTCCCCGAGCAGGTCTTGTCCTCGGTCGACAAAGCATGCGAGCTATTTTGGACCGACCTTGACTCCTGCGCAAACCGAATCCGAACTGCTGTCGAATATATACTCGACGACTTAAAGATACCCCGCAAGAAGCATCTAAGCCTGCATGCACGCATCGAAATGCTTGACCCCTCAAAATATGCAGACGCCAAAACGATTCTTGAGGCAGTCAAGTGGATTGGCAACGCGGGAACGCACGAGCTAGGAGGACTTCACAGGGAGTCGGTCATTGAAGGGTTCCGGATGCTGGAGCATTGCCTGTCAATTTTGTATCCCAAACCGCCTGTGGATGCTACACCAATCCTCACACTGGCAAAGGCAATCAATAATGCTAAGGGGCCATTAGGCGCTTACGAAGTGAAGCGAAAAGGGCGGTCATCTGACTAGAATCGGAGTTGGGGGAGTAGCAGAACAGTTATGGGAAACTTCCCATAAGCGTTCTGTTACTCCCTACACCTCACAATTTTTTTACATTTACCCGAAAAATGTCCGAATAGGTCGATGGCAAAGCCCTCAGTTCTTT